>SXGT01717151.1_pt1 | contig 32124 bp, 21 predicted proteins | sample 3176221 | NCBI WGS metagenome assembly SXGT01 (sample SAMN11356862, study PRJNA531348) | freshwater metagenome | isolation source: freshwater sample F1-120 | place: China: Fuxian Lake, Yuxi | collected 2017-12-25
AACCCCGGCGGCGGCGCGGTCGAGCTGCGGGCCTCGCGCTCGATCACCATCACAGGGCGGATCGATGGGCGCGGCCTGGGGCGCGCCCGGGGCCAGGGCGAGAGCGGCCAGAGCGGCGTCGTGGGCGGCTGCGAGGGCGTTGAGGGCGGCCGAGGCGGTCGCGGCGGAGACGCCTCCGAGGAGGGCAACAGCCGGGGGCAGGTCGGCGGGGCGGTCCCTCAGGTCTGCGACGTCTTTGTCCAGCGCGGCCCCGGCGGGCGGGGGGGGCTGGGCGGCGCGGGTGGCGGCGGCGGCGTGTTGCTGTCCGCGCCGACGGTCCGCCTCCAAAACCTGATCGATGTTCGAGGAGGCGACCGCGACGAGGAGTCGTCGACGGGGGGGACGGTCAAGATCTTCCACTGCGCGCAGCCCATCTTCCCAGGCCTCGTGATCGCGGGCCGGCTGCTGGAGCGCTGCCCCGATCTCCCCTGAGCGCACTTCCTTCGAGCTTTCGGGCTTCCAATCGCCGCGCCAGCAGGTATCATCTGGCCCGCCATGCCGGACGAGATCTGGCGCGCGGCAGTGACTCAAGATGAGGAGGTGTGAAGTGGCCAAGAAGAAGCCGCGCAAGCGCAATGTCCCACCGCAGCGGATGTCTTTGGCGGAGCGCAAGGCCGTCCCCGCGATCCTCTCTCGCACGGCCAGCAAGCTCGTCGGGTGCAGCCGGTGGCCCTTCCGCCTGTGCACCATCAACGCCGACTGGCAGGAGTCCCTCGTGGCGTCGATCGTCATGACCCGGCGGCGGCCCGACGGCGGGATCGTGGTGGCGTGCTACTACGTCGACCTCGGCTGCCTGGGCGTCAAGAAGGCCATCATCCAGGTCAACGCCACCCAGGACTTCGTCGATCGGCTCCTGAAGATGACCAGCATGCAAGCCGAGGTCGTCAACTGCGATCCCGCCCTCGCCGTCAAGATCATCGAGGAGTCCGTCCGCTACGCCGAGAGCATCGGCTTCAAGCCCGCTGACAAGGACTTCATGGCCGCGCGCCTGCTCTACCGGGGCGTCGACCCAGGCTCCTGCCCGGAGCCCGTCATCTGCGGCAAGGACGGCATGCCCTACTACGTGAACGGCCCTGACGACGACGTCCATGCGATCCTCGTTCACCTTGACGCCCGCTTCGGCCCCGATGGCTTCATCTTCATAGAGGGCGATCCGGACATGGCAGGCTACGACAGCTTCGACGAAGACTACGACGAAGACTATGACGACGACTATGACGACGTCTACGACTACGACGATAACGATGACGACGACGGCGCCGACGACGGTGGTAAGGCCCGATAGCGCCGCCCTTGACGCGCCGCGCACAGGGACACAGGGACCGCGCTCCACAACAGCCGCTGGATCCGCGCCCTTGCCGCGCCGCGCGCGGGGACACAGGGGCCTGACTGCATTTCTCAATTTGAGAAGCGCGCGGGTCTGGACCAGCCATTGCTCAAGAGGCCTGTGGCGAGGATCAAAGGAGGCTCAAGATCCCTCTTCACCCCTTAACCGAGAAAGTCTGAGCGCAAGATCAGTTCTGCATCCACCTCTTGCTCGATTGCTTATACTTAGGTAACATCAGATCGAGTCCTTAAACCTCCAGTCAAGAGGAACGCTATGGACCCCGTGTCAACCTTCTTCGCACTCCTCGGCTTGGGTGCCACCATCGCCAAAGGCATCCACGATAATGACAGGAATACCCCACGGTGTCGTATTTGCAGTGGCAAAGGTACCCTTGATAAAACGACCCCCTGCTGCCGCGAGCGTGTACACAGTTGGTGTTATAGCGAGCACGTGCAAGAAAATCTCATCTTCAGCAATAAATTCAATTGTCCGCGTTGCAGTCGAAAGACATCTATCTAGAGCGTTGGGAGTTACGGCTCCTATCAGTTCGCAGACCGTCGTGAGTGCCATCGTGTCGGGCTAGGCCCGGTCTGATAATCATGCAGCAAGGGCTCCGAAGTACCTGTCCATGATAGCCAAGAAGCGCGCAGGGACACAGGTTTTGCGGGCCACTGAGAGAGGGCTCGCCGTGAACACGCCTCCCTTCATCATCAACACCCAGCGCTGGTGGCCCAGGTCGACCTGGGCACGCACCGCCACGGGGGACGCCTCGCGCTGATCCCCCCATCCCCCTGAAGCCGCCCAGGCCCGACGTCAAACCCAGACGCCGGGCCTTTTTTGTTTCTTGCCGCGCTCAACCCCGAAAACCCGACAAGGAGGACACCATGACACCGACCGAGATCCAGCGCCCGATGCCGGCCCGAGGCCGCATCCTGACCGGCGATCGCCCCACGGGGAGGCTCCACCTGGGCCACCTCGTCGGCAGCCTCACCAACCGCGTCCGCCTCCAGCGCGACTTCGACACGATCCTCATCGTGGCCGATCTCCACATGCTGACCACGCGCCCCGAGCGCGCCGACATCGACCTCATCCTCGACAGAGCGCGCGGCCTCGTCCTCGACTACCTGGCCTGCGGCGTCGATCCCGACCTGACCACGATCTTCCTCCAGTCCGGCGTGCCCGAGGTCTACGAGCTCAACACCCTCTTTCAGAACCTCATCACCGTCGGCCGCCTCAACCGCCTCCCCAGCCTCAGGGACATGGCCGGCGTCCACGGCGCCGCCATGTCCTACGGCCTGATGGGCTACCCCGTGCTCCAGGCCGCCGACATCCTCCTCCCCCGCGCCGACCTCGTCCCGGTCGGCAAGGACAACCTCGCCCATGTCGAGATCGCCCGCGAGATCGCCAGGCGCTTCAATAAGCTCTACGGCGAAGTCTTCCCCGAGCCCAGGGCGCTCCTGGGGGAGGTGCCGACGCTGATGGGCACCGACGGTCAGGGGAAGATGTCCAAGTCGGCCGGCAATGCGATCTTCCTGTCCGATGACCCCGCACTGGTCCGACGCAAGGTCCGCGCGATGTTCACCGATCCGAGGCGAGTCCACGCCGACATCCCCGGTCAGGTCGAGGGGAACCCCGTCTTTGACCTCCACCGCGCCTTCAACGCCGATCTCGACGAGCTCCGCGATCTGGAGGAGCGCTACCTCAGGGGCGCGGTGGGCGACGGGGAGGTCAAGGATCGCCTCGTCGCGGCGTTGGATCTGACGATGGGGCCGATTCGGGCCAGGATGGCGGCCTTCGAGGCGCAGCCGGGGCTCATCGACCAGATCCTCCTCGACGGCACCGAGCGCGTGCGCGCCCTGGCCGCCGAGACGATGAAGGAAGTCCGCGCTGCCATGGGCCTCGATCGCGCGCTGGTGCGCTTGCGCCGCGCCTCCGAGCGCAGGGCGAGGCGACAGGGCGCTGGCTGACGGGGAGGCGATGGAGATCAAGGTGGAGATCAGGGCGCGCGAGATGCCCTCTCGGCGCGCGATCGCGGCCTCAAGGGCGAAGGCGTCGAGCGCACAGGCCAGGAGCCGCGCTTGTGTTGGCGTGGTCGCCCTGATGGTGGAGCGGAACAAGGTTGATCGGGTCGGGCGTTCATGGTCTAAGAGTGGCCTCTCAGGAGCCCCATGATCCGAACGATCACCCGACGCCAGACCCTCCAAGCCATGTCCCTGATCGCCGCCGGGGCGACCCTCGGGGGCTGCGCGACCGTGCGGCGCCTCTTCGACATGGACCGCGGCATCATCAGCGTCAAGGATGAGCAGCGCCTCGGCATCCGCTTCGCCGAGCGCCTGGAGGCCGATCTCAAGATCCACCCGAGCGAGGGCGTGCAGTCCTACGCCACCCAGCTCGGCGGGCGGCTGCTGGCCTCCATCGATCTGGATCCTGATGGGGCCTTCTCCTTCAAGGTCATCGACGACGCCAGGACGATCCGCGCCTCGGCCCTGCTCGGCGGCCGCGTCCACATCTACTCCGGCCTCATGATGATGGTCGAGACCGAGGCGGAGCTGGCGGCCGTCATCGGCCACGAGATCGCCCACGTCACCGAGCGCCACATGGCCGAGCGGCTCGCCACCCAGGGCGGCCTCGACGAGCTGCAAGCCTACGTCGAGCAGCCCGGCACGGTCCTGCCCGACTTCGTCCAGCGCGTCAGCAGCCAGGTCGGCCAGACCTACCTGCTCAACTTCTCCCGCATGCAGGAGAGCGCCGCCGACACCCTCGGCCTGACCTACACCGTCAACGCCGGCTACAACCCGCACCGCTTCATCGACTTCTTCGAACGGATCCAGATCTTCGGCGCCTCCAACCCCAACATCCTGAGCGCGCACCCCGATCCCGTCGCCCGCATCGAGGACATCCGGCGCTTCATCAACAGCCTCGAAGATGTCCCCGACTACGAGGGCGGCGAAGCCTTCGAACAGGTCCAGGTCGCCCTCTGGGGCCCCGGCGGGCGACCGATCTACTGAGCGGGCACCTCGCCGCTCCACCCCAGCGCCCTCGACCCATGGCCCAGCGCCGCCCAGGCGTGCTGCACGAAGTCTATCCGGATGTCCGACGAGGCCATGTGCTCTGAGAACCCCCCCGCCGCCCGCACACGGCTGCTGCACGCGAAACAGCTGTCCCGGCGCCACTGCGCGCTGACCAGGAAGGCCATCGCGCCCTTGAGCAGCCCCTCCAGCCGCGCCGTGTCCTCGCCTCGGCCCCTGGACACCGCGATCGCCGCCGACAAGGCCTCCCCATAGCCCGCCGTCGAGGTGTTGTGCGGCGGCACGAGGTTGCCAAAGCCCCAGCCGCCCAGGAAGTCGGGCGACGCCCCCGTCGATCCGTCGTGGATGAAGCGGGACTTGAACTCGACGTAATCCAGGCAGAAGCGCTCGTAGGCGTCGTGGCGGTGGTAGCCCAGCGCGGCCGCCGCCGCCAGGCAGTTCCAGTTCTCCTCCACCGCGAAGAACTGACCCATGAAGTGGTCCCAGTAGGGGCCGCTGACAAAGTTCATCCCGCGCTCCGCCGCCGCCCTCACCTCCTCCCGCGCCGGAAACACCCCCGCGCCCTCTTCGGCCACCGCCTCCAGGAGCACCAGCCCGAGGATCGCCTGGCCGTCGACGTAGAGCCGGTTGGGCACCCCCTGGTGGGGACCGCCCGTCTTCAGATCCACGACGTGGGCGAAGCCCCCATCCGCCCGCTGCTGGTTGAGCACCAGCGCCGCCAGCCGACCGATGAAGGCGTCGTGCTTGCTCCCCACTCTGGGCCGGCACTTCAAGAGCGCCACCAGCGCCAGCGCCGAGCTGCCTATCGACAGGCTCTCGCGCGCCTCGTCCCCCTCGCGCATCAACACCCCCACGGTCGCCCGCTGGCCTCTCGCCGTGACGATCTCGTAGCGCCGCTCGAGGGATGCCATGTGATCGATGGATTTCTGAATGACATCAATGGCTTGAGGCTCGTCGCCGAGCTCGCACAGGGCCATCGTCGTGCCGGCCTGTCGGGCGATCGAGAAGGGGTTGCCGGTCGTGCTGCCCTGATAGGGGTTGACGATGTAGCGGAAGCGGCCGTTGGATCGCTGCGCCCAGAGGATGTAGCGCTGCGCCTCGCTCGCCGCCTCCTTGACCTCTGCCGGCGTCAGCGCGGGCGATGGCCGCGCGCGGGAGGACTCCACGAGGCGACCTCGCCTGTCCAGCAGCCAGCTCGCCGTGGCGATCCGCACCCAGGGGTGGCGCGCCCCGTCCTCGGCGGCCCCCGCGTCCGCCTCCACGGGCGCGCCCGAAGGGGCGCGGTCGCCTGGGAGCGCCGGGGCGTCGGCGCCGGGCGCGCTCCGAGCGACGAGGAGCTTGTCGAGGGCGGCCAGCGAGACGCCCATCCGGGCGCTGGGGATGGACTCGACGGGGGTGAAGGTGTCAAAGGCGCCCGAGGCCACGATCTGCCAGGGCATCAGGCAGCCTTTGCCCTTGCAGAGCCCGTCGAGGCCGGGGCGGACGGCGAGGCTGGAGATCCAGCCTGCGTCGGACAGGGGGGACGCGTGGGTGATGAGGTCGAGCTTGATGTAGCCTGGGCGAGCGCGCGCCTTGAGCAAGGCTTCGAGGGCGGCGCCGATCGCGCCGGGGTCCGGGCCCTGGAGGCAATGGACCTCGGGTCGAGGGGGATCGGCGCCGCGGCCCGTGAAGGTGACCGCCAGGGTGAAGGGGGCGCTGTCGAGGGCCACCTCGCAGGTGGCCGGCCGGCGGGTCATCAGGGAGGGCGGCGAGCCGCCGCGTTGGTCGGCCTGGAGGGGGAAGATCGCCGCCTCGATGGCGGTGCGGATCGCGGCGACCTCGTCGGGAGCGTGGAGGGGACGGCTCTGGCCCTGGTGGTGGGTCCAGGCGATCTGCGAGAGGGCCAGCGCGGCGGTCAGCGCCGCCGCGGCGCGGCTCGGGCGCCCAGGGCGCAGGCCGCCGGTCGCGGCGATCCCCCAGCAGGCCAGCGGCAAGGTCACCAGCACGACCAGGCCCAGGACCGCCAGAATGGCCACGGCCAGCCCATCGCCGAGGCCGCCGTAGACCGCCCTCAGGTAGACGGCGGAGCTGACCGTGCCCCAGCCGACCCAGATCAGGAAGGCGAGCGAGGCGAGCGACTGACCTCTCCAGGCCAGCGCCAGCGCGCGGTGCCTCAGAGCGGCCAGCGCGCCGGTCAGGGCGTGCAGCGCAGCCAGGATCCCGCAGGCGATCGCGAAGAGCGTCCACGAGCGCCAGGGCAACGCCGACGCGGCCCACCCGAAGATCGCCCCGTGCAAGAGGCTCAGGCAGGCCAGCGACCAGCGGGGCAGGGGGGCGATGGGCTCGGTCATGGGGCTCCTGGGGTGGTTCACCTTGCTCGACTCAAGGTACGATCCTCCGACGCCGATGGGCAAGCCGGGCCCTCGGACCGCCCCACGCTCCACGAGCGCCCCACGCTCCTCGCACCGCCCCCCTCCGGGGGGACGGGCTCGTCGGGTGGGGCTTGGATGCCCGGGGGGCTGCGCCCGATGGGCGCAGGCCGGCGCGCGGCTGACGGCGGATCGCAGGGGCGGATCAGCGCGTCGAAGTGGGCCTGTGGATTGGGATTTTCACGCCCCCAGGTGTCAACTTCGGTCGTGCGCTGGCCTGCGACCGACAGGGCGCAGCCCGCCCCGAGTTTCTAGCCCCACCCGACGAGCCCGTCCCCCACAGGGGGGCGGTGCGAGGAGCGTGGGGCGGTGCGAGGAGCGTGGGGCGCTCGTGGAGCGTGGGGCGGTCCGAGGAGCGTGGGGCGGTCCGAGGAGCGTGGGGCGAGCGTCGAGCGTGGGGCGAGCGTCGAGCGTGGGGCGCTCGCCAAGGAAAGCGTTTACAGCGGGCGGGGAATGGAGTATGACACGACGCGTTAATCAGTGTGCATCCCGACACTGAGGGGCCTTGACGGGGTGCGTTATCAAAATGGAGAAGAACATGGTCATCCTCGCTGAGTACATCTGGGTCGATGGGACGGCGCCGACGAAGGCGCTCAGGTCGAAGACGAAGGTCCTCAAGGGCCTCTCGCTGCCGCAGGCCATGCTGGGCGAGAGCATGGAGATTCCGCTGGACGAGTTCCCCGCCTGGGGCGCGGACGGCTCGTCGACCAACCAGGCCGAGGGCCGCGACTCTGACATCGGCCTCCAGCCCGTGCGCGCGGTCGCCGATCCCTTCCGGCCCGGCCACTACCTCGTCCTGTGCGAGGTCCTCAAGGGCGACGGGACCCTCCACCCGACCAACACCCGCTCGCTGGTGCGCGAGGTCCTTGCGGCCGGCGCCGACAAGGCCGAGAGCCTCTTCGGCTTCGAGCAGGAGTACACCTTCCTGACCGCCGAGGGCGCCCCCTACGGCTTCCCCGATGGCGGCTACCCCGCGCCCCAGGGCCCCTACTATTGCGCCGTCGGGACCGGGAACATCTTCGGCCGCGAGGTCTACGAGGACTTCATGGAGCGCGTCCTGGAGGCTGGCCTCGCCATCACCGGCTTCAACTGGGAGGTCATGCCCGGTCAGGCCGAGTTCCAGGTCGGCACCGTCGGACCCCTGGAGGCCTGTGATCACCTCTGGCTCGGGCGCTGGATCCTCCACCGGACCGCCGAGGAGCACGGCATCAAAGTCTCCCTGGCCGCCAAGCCCGCCCGAGGGGACTGGAACGGCGCCGGGATGCACACCAACTTCTCCACCGCCGCCATGCGCGTGCCCGGCGGGATCAAGGCCATCAACGCCGCCTGCGACCGGATCGGCGAGTTCCGTCAGGCCCACCTGGACGTCTACGGCCACGACTACGAGTCCCGCCTGACCGGCGCCCACGAGACCTGCTCCTACAAGGAGTTCCGCTACGGCGTCGCCGATCGCACCTGCAGCATCCGCATCCCCCGGCACGTCGCCGAGCAGGGCTGCGGCTACCTCGAAGATCGCCGCCCCAACGCCAACGCCGACCCCTACGAGGTCGCCGCCCGCCTGCTCAAGACCGTCTGCGGCCTCTGATCCTCACCTCCCCCCTCCCCCCCTGGCCGACCGCGAGGAGCGCTGCGCTCCGACACCGCGTCCGGCGCCTCCGCCGCCCCTCTCGCTGCACCTCCAAGGCGGGGTGAAATTCTTTTCGCTCCTTTTGCCTTGCCCCGACCCGCTACCTTCACGTTCATGGGCGCTTGCCCATGGACAACCTCGATGGGGAGGATCGGAGCGATGCAGATGCGGCGCGGGTGGTTTCTGGCGGCGGTGTGGTCGATGGTGTTGCCGATGGCGTCGTCGGTCGGGTGCGGGAGCAACGCGTCCAGGGGCGCAGGCGAGGGCGCTCAGCCTGAGGCGAGCCCCGAGGCGGCGCCGGATGGATCACCCGAGGCGAGCCCCGAGGGATCGCCGGAGGGCGAACCCGAGGCCGTCAACACCCCGCCGATCGCCAGGATTACGGGGCCCGCGACGATCTCCAGGCGCTCTCGGTGGGTGTCGCTGGACGGCCAGGGCAGCGTCGATCCCGAGGGCGCGCCGCTGGCGTGGCGGTGGCGTCAGGTCGGCGGCGCGAGCCTCTCCTTGTCTGGCCTCGACGGTCCCACCCTGGAGTTTGGCGGCCCCTCGGAGGCAGGTCAGTACGGCTTTGAGCTGATCGTCAACGACGGCGAGCTCGACTCGGCGCCTGCGGTCTTCACCCTGGAGGTCACCAACGCGGCCCCCGTGGCCGACGCCGGCCCGGACCTCAACGCCCCGATCCTGACGCTGATCCACGTCGACGGCAGCGGCAGCCTGGATCCTGATGGCGACGGGCTGCGCTACAACTGGACCCAGGTCGACGGCACCTTCGTGGAGCTGGTCAACTCCGATCTGCCCGTGGTCGAGTTCGTCACCCCGCGCCGCCCGGTCACGATCACGCTCGAGCTCGTCGTCTCGGATGGCCACTTGAGCTCCGAGGGCTCGAGGGTGCAGATCGTGGTCGGCAATGGCCCTCCCGTGGCCGACGCTGGCCAGGATCGGCGGGTGAGCCCGAGCCTGGAGCACCGGCTGGACGCCAGCGGCAGCGTCGATCCCGATCAAAATCCCCTGACCTTCTCCTGGCGTCAGATCGACGGCCCTTACGCTCGCCTCTCGCTCGTCGACGAGCCGATGGCGGCCTTCAACCCGCTGGAGACAGGGCGCCACGTCTTCGAGGTCACCGTCTCCGACGGCCAGGACTCGGACACGGACACCGTGGTGTTCGAAGTCGGCGAGGGCTTCTATACGGGCCAGGAGGCGAGGCCGGAGGGCAACCCCTTCCGCGCCGAGGTGCCGATGACGGGCTACATCTCCGACATCGCCGCGCGCGATGGTGAGGTCTTCGTCCTTCAAGAACACAGCGGGATCAAGGTCTTCGACGACGCCTCGATGGCGCAGATCGGGTCGCTCCAGATCATCCAGCGGCTCAAGCGCATGGCGCTGTCCGGCGATCTCATCGTCCTGGCCAGCGAGGTGGGCGGGCTCATCGTCGTCGACGCCGCCGATCCCGCCGCGATGGTCGAGGTCGGCCGCCTCCGGCTGGCCGGCCAGCCCACCGACGTGTCCGTCACCGGCGACCTCGCCCTCGTCGCCACCGAGCCCGCGATGATCCACGTCGTCGACGTCTCCAACCCCGCCGCGCCAGCCCTCCTGGCGACCGTCGACCTCGGCGGCCGCAGCAAGGCCATGGTCCACGCCGAGGGCGAGCGGGCCTTCGCGCTCAACACCGCCGACGGGCGGGTGACGATCCTCGATCTGTCGGATCCGTCAAACCCGGTCGAGATCGGCGTGGTCGACGCCGCCACGAATTTTTTGACCAGGGATGTCTTCGCGCGAGGCGATCGCCTCACCGTCAGCGGGGGAAACGGCGGCGTGAGCGTCTGGAGCGTCGAAAATCCCGGCGAGCCCGTCCTCATCGGCTCCTATGAGTCCGATCTTGACCCCACCCACCTCGCTCTGGTCGGCGACGTGGCCCTGCTGTCCTCCAGCGACCGAGGGCTGGCGGTCGTCGATCTGTCCAACCCCGCTGACCCTGAGCTGGTCGCCCACTACGACACGCCCGGCGCCACCTCGGCGGCCGCGGTCAGCGGCCCCTGGATCTTCATCGCCGACGGCTGGAGCGGCCTCCAGCGCGTGTCGCTGGCCCCCGATCTGCCCCAGATCCGGGTGCCACACCTCGAGGTGCCCACCTTCTCCACCTGGGATGTCTTCGTGCGCGGCTCAAACACCTTCCTCGCCACCGGCCAGGGGCTGATGATCCTCGACACGAGCGTCGCCGGGACCTTCGAGGTCGTGGGTCGGCTGGACGTCCCCGGCATCTCCACCGACGTCGAGGTCGTCGATGACGTGGCCTTCCTCGTGGCCGATGACCTCCACATCATCGACATCTCCGAGCTGTCCCGACCCCGCGAGCTGTCACGCTTTGAGGCCGTGGGCGTGGATCGCGTCGTGCTGACCGGCGACGTCGCCCTCCTGACCGCCCGCGAGGCCGGCGTCCTGGTTCTTGACGTCTCCGACCTCCGAGCGCCGCGGCAGATCGCCGCGCTGCGCACCAGCAACCCCTTCGACCTCGCGGTCGACGGCGATCGGGTCTACGTCACCGCCGGGGCGGGCCTCCACGTCTTTGACATCGCCGCGCCGGCCGATCCTCGCCTCCTCTCCCGGCTCCCCAACACGCAGGCGCGGATATTCTGGGCCCTTGAGGTCGTCGACGGCGCGCTCTGGGCCTCCGTCGAGCCCTCACAGCTCGCGCGCGTCGACCTGTCCAACCCCTTGATCCCGAAGATCGACCGCCTCGTGGCGACGCCCCGCGAGGTTGGCTTTGGGATGTTCGCGTCCCAGGGCCTCCTCTACCTGCCCTCCAGGGACGGCGCGGTCCAGCTCTTCGACATCTCTCGCCCGGATCGCCCGCTCCTCGTCGGCGTCCAGGAGTCCCCCTCCGAGGTCCTCGGCGTCCACGCGGATCGCGGCGTCGCCTTCGCCGCCGTGGAGTATTACGGCATCCAGCCCGTGGTCCTCCAGGGCGGCGCCCTGGACGATCACGAAGAGAGCGCGACGCCCAACCAGCGCCTCACCTTCACGCTGAGAGGCTTTGACCCGGCGATGGCGCTCTCATGTCAGGTCACGGGAGGGGAGTGCGCCATCGAGTCGGTTGATCGCGTCGGCCGCACGGCGACGATATCGTGGCAGACACCCGCCGTTGTTGGAGATTTTGAGATCGCGGTCACCGCTGGGAGCTTCTACGCTTATCAGATCGTCGGGCGGGCTCAGGCTTATCTTCGGTGATGGCGGATCGTTGCGCGGCGGCCGGTGAGGCGGCGGGGCGGCCTGGCTCGGGCTCGCGGGCGGGGACGAGGGGGGGCTGCGAGGCGCCCATGGGGACGCCGGCCCTGCGCAGGGTGTTGAGGAGGTTCTCAAGGACCTTGGAGCGGATCGTGGAGCGGAGGCGGACGTCGGAGATGCGGTAGCGCCCCTCGACGACGATCCCGGCGAGCAGGTGGCCGCGCTCGTCGTCCCAGAGCGAGCGGATGAGGACGGCCTCGGAGTCGGGCAGGACGCCCTCGGTGCTGGAGATGGCCTGGAGGGTCAGCGCCTTGACCTGGTCCAGATCGGCGCCGTAGCCGACCTGAAAGCGGACGCGGACGCGGACGGGCTGCTGCTTCTCGTCGTAGGAGAAGTTGATGATGACGCTGCTGGCCATCATGCTGTTGGGGTAGCTGACGAAGACCCCGTCGGTGTTGCGCACCTGGGTGCGGCGCAGGCCGATGTCCACGACGTCGCCCCAGGCCCCCCAGTGCTCCCCGATGCTCTCCAGCTTGACGCGATCGCCGACGCGGATCGGGCGGTCGATGAGCAGGAAGATCCCGGCCAGGATGTCCGAGATGGTCTCCTTGGCGGCAAAGCCCAGCGCCATCCCCGCGATCCCGGCCCCCGCCAGCAAGGGCCCAAGCGAGACGCCGTTGAGCTTGAGGACGAGCGACAGCACCACGAAGCCGACCACGATCCCCGAGAAGGTCCGGGTGAACTGGACCATGCTGTCGTCCATATCGTTGGTCGTGCCTCGCGCGAGCAGCTCCAGGCGCTTGAGGCCCCAGCGCCTGAAGGCGAAGAAGAGGACGATGCCCATCAAGATGATCGCGAGGCTCTGTCCGAGGGCGTTGAGCGCGCCCCATGATTTTTCAATGAACTCGATGGCTTGCATGTGATCCTGGCCTCCCCTGGCTCGTCGAACCAGAGTGAAGCACGGCAGGGGCTCAGGGGCAAGGGGCGTCGAGGGGAGGAGAAGAACTTTGGCGGCGCGCAGGGCGTGTCAAGATGTGGCGGGTCGAGGGGGGGGAGGGGTGGAGTCGAGCGAGAGGATCGAGGCGATGGCGAGGCGTCCACATCTGTTCGTGTTGCGCGGGGATCTGACGCGGCTTCAGGTGGACGCGATCGTGTACCCGACGAGCGTGTCTCAGGACATGCACGGGCACCTGACCGAGGCGATGCGCCGGGCGAAGCTGGGTTTCTGCCGGGCCTACCTCGCCGAGGGGGCCAGCGGGCGCAGGGCGATGGAGGCGCCGGGCGAGGCCTACTGGGTGTCGCTGGAGGGAGTGGGGCGGCCGGAGGGGCCATTCGGGGTGGTGGCGACGGCGGTCGTGGGGTCGGAGCCGGAAGACGGGCCGACGCCTGAAATCGTGGCGACCGCGTCGAGGTCGGCCTTGAGGGAGGCGATAGGGGCGCTGGTGGAGGTCCACGACCGGCTGGTGCTCAAGGAGGCGTTCTCCAGGGACGTGGCGCAGGCGCTCAGGCCGGTGGCGCGCAAGTGGCGGCTCAAGGGCGCCATCCAGCAGAGCTTTGAGGCCGCCGGAGAGGGGGTGGTGGGCAAGCTCAAGCCCGACGAGCACCTGGAGCAGATCGAGCAGCGGCGCCTGCGGGTGGGGTTCCCGGCGCTGGGGACGGGCAGCGGCTACAGGGCCAGCGTGTCGGCGCTGGAGCTGGCCCGCGCGCAGGTCGGGGCCATCCTCGACGCCCTCGACGGCCTGGATGATGCCCTGCGATCGAGGGTCGACGTCGTCCTGGTGGCCTTCAACGAGCAGAGCTACCACAACTTCCTCAAGGCGCGAGGCGAGGCGCTGGAGGCGCAATGGCGCTTTGACGAGCGCGAGGCGCGCTTCGAGGCGATCGGGGCGAGGCCCTGGCTTCAATGGCCGGTGGACGAGCGCGCGGCCAGGCCCAAGACGGTGGCGCTTGCCAACGCGATCCGCCGGGGGGAGTGCGTGCTCTTCGTCGGCTCGGGGCTGTCGAGCGGGCTGGGGATGAAGTCGTGGCACAACCTGATCGAGGCGCTGCTGGAGGATCTTCAGCAGCTCGCCTCGGAGCGGGGCCTCGCGCTGCCCTTGATGGATCGGGCCTCGACGGAGGATTACCTCGACATCGCCCAGTGGCACGCGCTCAGCCGGGAGAAGACGCGATCGAGGGGCCACGCGCACTACGTCAACCGCTTCTTCGGGCCGGAGGCCACCGAGCGGCTGCCGCTGAGCATCGCCCACTACCTGTTGATGGCGCTGCCCTTCCAGCACGTGATCACGACCAACTACGACGACCTCATCGAGCGCACTCTGGAGGCGCTCAGGCGGCCCCACGCGCGGATCGTGCTCGATCAGGACGTGCCGCGCACGGGCAGGACGGACGAGATCAGCGTGGTGAAGTTCCACGGCCACGCCTTCAGCCCCGATGAGCAGGATCGCGGCGCCCGCCACGAGGCCGACGGGACGATCGTGCTGTCGAGGGAGGAGTACGACACCTTCTTCCACCGCCACCCGGCCAAGGCGCTGCTGCTGGAGGGCCTGCTGCTCAACCACCACTTCTTCTTTGTCGGCTACAGCCTGTCTGACCCCGACTTCAGGCAGATCCAGAACCGGGTCATCCACATGCTCGAAGGCGCCCAGCGCAAGGCCTTCGCGACCACGCTGGACGAGGATCGCCACTGGGCCAGGGCGCAGTGGGAGGATCAGGGGCTCGCGCAGATCCCCTTTCATGGCGGGGTGATACACGATCGCGTGCACCGGATGTGGGCGTGGCTCGACGCGCTCTCGGAGCTGGTCACGGGCGCGCCGAGCACCTTCTTGACGAGCCAGAGCATCGAGCCGACCGAAGGGCTGGCCGAGGTCCACGGGGCGCTGGTGGCGCTCGGCGCCCAGATCGAGCGCGTCTGGCCCTCCCTGGCCGGGCTCGATCCCGAAGAGATGGGGGTCGTCGAGCGCGTCCTGGATCTCCTCCAGGGGCTCGGGTGGCGCTCGGACACCGACGGGCGCAGCTGGGTGGAGATGTGGCGGGCGCTGGGGAACTGTGGGGATCGCTCGCTGGCCGACCGGGTGCGCCTGCTGAGAAAGGCGCTCTCGGCCGCTGGACGGAGCGAGGACATCGACGACCTGCGGGCCGAACTCGAACCCCTTGAGGCCGCCCTGACCCGGTCCTCCTGAGCCCCTTCGGCTTCGTTGACGGGCACGTCGGGATCGGCGGGTCGACTCCGTTGTCGGGCACGCCGAGATCGGCGAGTCGACTTCGTTGACGGGCACGTCGAGATCATCGAGTCGACTTCGTGGGTGGACAAGGGGAGATCGGCGAGTCGACTTCGATGGTGTGATCCGCACGTTGATGGTCCACCCGGGCTTGCGCCCGGGCCTTGGGTTTTGTCCAGGGTCGCCCCGCCATACGGCGGGGCTGGCGACGGGTTGTCAACCTTCAGGGGACAGACCCTCTCAAGGGCGTGCGATGTCCGCTTCCCAGCCCCTGAAATTCTCCTGTGAGTTCGATCTTGGGGACACTCCCCACGCAGGTTGACACCCAGTGGCCAGCCCCGAAGGGGCGTCCCTGGACAAATTGTAGGCCCGGGCGCGAGCCCGGGTGGACCGCCAACGTGCGGATCACATCATCGAAGTCGACCCGTCGATCTCCCCTTGACCGTCAACGAAGTCGACCCGTCGATCTCGACGTGTCCATCAACGAAGTCGACGCTGCTGCTAACGGCCCGGGAGGTCGGCCAGGACGATCGTCTGCTCCATGACCGCCTCGCCCTCCAGATCCCGGAGCGAGAGCGTCAACACGCCGGTGCTCCAGTCGATCTCCACCAGCCCGAAGTTCTCCCGGGTGTAGACCTCCCCGACCCGAGCCGCGTCAGGGCCGTCGCCGGGGCCGCTCATGGGCATGTTCAGGGCGCTCGAGGTCAGCTCGTGGATGGGATATCGCCCCTCCACGGCGGGGTGGATCCCCGGCGTCGACCGGTAGAGCGCGCCGAGGTGGCGATCGCCGGACAGGAGCACCACGCCGCCAGCCTGCGTCTGGCCCAGGAGCTCAAAGAGGCGCGCGCGCTCCAGAGGCAGGTTTCCCCAGCGCTCATACCCGTGGCCTTCGGCCAGGATCTGGACCCCAGAGGCGATCAAGCGCACCTCCGCCGGCCGCTCAAGCTGCTCCTTGAGCCACGCCCACTGCCGGTCGCCCAGCATGGTCCGCTCGGGATCCGCCTCCGGCTGGTAGCGCTCGCGGCCCGGCTGGCCCGGCGTCTGCGAGGGCGTCAGCGCCGAGCGGAAGCTGCGCGTGTCCAGCAGGATGAGCTGCACTCGCCTGCCCGGCGACCCCTCGATCTGCGCGTGGTAGAGCCCCGGCCGCCGCACCCTCGCGTCTTCACGGTCGATCCCCCAGAAGGCCACGAAGAGCGCCTGGGCCTCCCGCTTGAGCCCGAAGTCCGCCCCTCCGTCGTTGAGGCCGAAGTCGTGGTCATCCCACATCGGCAGGATCGGCGTCCTGGCCCTGAATGTCTGAAAGTCTTCGATCTTGCTCAGTTTTTCGTAGGCGTTGCGCAGCTCGGGCATCTCGGGGTCGTCCGTCTTGACGTCGCCGTAGACGTTGTCCCCGATGAAGAGGAAGCGCTCGGGGGCGGCCGCCAGGATCGCGCCCCAGATCGGCTGCGGCTTGTCCTGGTGCGCGCACGACCCGAAGGCGACGCGCGACAGCCCCTGCGGGGTCTCCCCGGGAGCCTCACCCCGGCGCCCCGACTCGCCTGGAGACGCCGCGCACGCCGTCCACATCGTGGTCGCCGCGATTATTGCGCCCAGCGCCTGAAGGCCCGCTTGTTTGCGATGTGCCCACCGCTCCATTACAACTCCCCTGCGCCCAGGAACCCCCCTGCGCGCTTTCCTTGACCCCTCGCCTCGGAGGTCCCTCATGTCCCACGCTCTGCTCGTCGGCGCCACCGGGATGCTCGCCGATGTGGCCCTGGCGCTGGCCGGTCAAGGCTTCGACGTCTCCAGCCTGGCCCGATCTCCGTCCTCGCACGCGCGCCTGCGCGCCCGAGTGGAGGCCGCGGGCGGCCGCTACGAGGGCTTCATCGTCGATTATACCGACTCCGAGGCCCTGGATCACGCCCTCCGAGCCGCCAGCGCGCGATTCGGCCCGCCCGCCCTGGCCGTGGCCTGGGTCCACGGCCACGCCCCCCGCGCGCCGCTCCAGATCGCCGGGCTCCTGGCCGAGGCCGATCTCCACTTCGTCCACGTCCTCGGCAGCGCCTCCGCCGATCCCGCTCGCCCTGACCCCGGGCGCCGAGCCAGCTTCGAGGCGATGGCGCACGTCGCGCTCTACACCGAGGTGGTTCTTGGCTTCGTCATGGGCGCCCGCGGCGCCCGCTGGCTGACGGACGCGGAGATATGCGCCGGGGTGCTCGACGCCATCGCCCGCGCAGAGCCCAGGCGCGTCGTCGGTCAGGTGCGGCCCTGGGAGGCGAGGCCCTGAGGCGCGGCCGGGTCGCCTCGTCGATGAATGAAGGGCAGGTCAGCGGGCGAAGGGCTGGTCGGCCATCGGCTCGGCGCTGGCCTCGGGGAGGTGGTCGAGGTAGTCGTCGCCTATCGCCTGGGTGCCCCCTTCGCCGCCGTGGCTGCCGAGGATCCAGGTGCGCTCCAGCGGGATGTTCGCGTTGCCGTAGGCGTAGATGTCCGTCGGCGCATTGCCGTAGGCGCCGTCGAGCACGAACCCCATCTCCTGCAGAAGCTCAAGGTGGAGGGTCTTGTAGTCGCCGACGCCGCCCTCGTTGGGGATCACCTCCAGGTCGCTGTCGGTCACGTGCAGGTTGCCCGGCGCCAGATCATGATCTGCGATCCACTGACGGCTGCGATCGGTCAGCCAGTAAGGCCGCCCGGTCAGGTAGAGGATCACGTAGCCCTGATCAAAGCGCAGGTGCGTAATCTCGCGGCCCCCGGCGCGCTCCTCGGGATCGTACTCTCCCGTGCTGATGGGCTCGAAGAAGTCGTCGAAGAGGTCGGAAAAGAGCTCCAGATCGTCGGTGGTCAGGGTCTCGTCGATGTCAAAGACGATCAACCGCGTGCCGACGGGCAGGATCTGGAGGACCGATCGCGTCGACGAGCCGTCGCCGACCACCCGGAGAAAAACCCCATAAGATCCCAAGGGCGGCAGCGCCTCGCGCGGCACCCGGAAGGACACCCGGCCGTCGCCGTCCGTCGTCGACTCGCCCAGCTTGACGTAAGCCCCTGAGCAGTCGTCGAGCCAGACCTCGATCTGCTCGTCCTCCAGATCCTTGCTGACGATCCCGTAGGCGAACTTGCCTGGGATGATCGCGTCGCGGAGGTCCGTGGTGAAGACGTCCTGGCTCGTGTGCCCAGGGTCGCCGACCCGCGCGAGCAGCTCCGAGGCGGTGTGGTTGAAGTCCCGCGTGGGCAGCCCGGAGGGCAGCGGGGCGTCGTGGCAGCTCTGGAGCAGCCCAGGATCAGGGACCGGATCGTCGGGCTCGGCTTCTGGGGACGGCTCCGGCGCGCCCTCCGGCTCTGGATCCTCAAGGGGATCAAAGGGATCGTCGCGGTTGTTCTCGGGGCACTCGGCCCCTTCGCAGCCTTCAGACGGTGAGGGTGAGGCGCCGCCCCCGCCTGAACAAGCCGAGGCGGAGGCGATGGCGAGCAACATCAGTGCGAGCGAGGTTGCGTTCTTCATGAGGTCCTGTGGGCACACGCCAGCCGGGCGAGCGTCAGGGGAGGCGGTCCTGTGGGCGCGCGCCAGCCGGGCGAGCGTCAGAGCTGGTCAGCGCGACCCGGCGACGATCATGGTGAAGGCAGCGGAGTCCGGTTTCAAGGGTCGAGCGGTGGACAAGCGCTCGACCCTCGACAACAATGCGGGCTGACGAAGACACAGAGACACCTGGCACTGGCGCGGAGGGGAGAGATGAGGCGACTCATGCGAGTGAAGCTTATCGGTATGGTGGTCGCGGCGGCTGCCCTGGCTGCGTGCTCAGAGGAGAAGCCTGCCGAGCCCTTGATCCCACCCGAGATCGTCGAAGCGCCCGCGGTGGAGGTGGCTCCTGCACCCGGGGTGGGCGACGCGGGTCCCATCCAGGCCGTCGCTGACGCGGCGTCCGCGGTCGCGGCCACCTCGGGCGTCGCGGGTGACGTTGGCGTCGTGCCGCCAGTCGCCGAGGTGGTCGACGCCTCGGGCGTCGAAGCGCAAGCAGCAGCGGCGGAGGTCGCCGCGGATGTCCCTGCGGAGGGTGGGGCCGTGCAGGCGGCGCCGGAGATCGCGCCGGAGGCACCCAACGGTCCGACACCTCAAGACGGGGCCGCGGCCACGGGCGGCCCTGATCCGGTCTGCGCGCCCATCGAGGCGATCTTGAATGGAGTATGCATCCCGAAGCCAGACTGCCCGGCGGGCGTGACCGAGGATCTCAAGCGGTGCGCGCCGGTGCCGACGTGCGAACAGGGGATGCGCTACGTGAAGACCAGGCGCGCGTGCGTGAAGATCGGCGAGGAGTGCGGGCCGATGCGGACCTGGGTGCCGCAAAAGAGCCGGTGCGTCGTCCAGGGGGCCGAGTGCGAGCCGCCGCGGCGGTGGCTGCCCACCGAGGAGCGCTGCGTCGTCCAGGGGGCCGAGTGCGGCCCGGATCACAGCTGGGTGCCGAGGAAGGGGCGCTGCGTGGTCAAGGGCACCGAGTGCGATCAGGAGGGGATGTCCTGGGACCCGGAGCTTGAGCGCTGCAAGCCCGACCTCCCAGGCTTGCGTTGAACTGTTTGATTTAAAAGATGTTTCTGGTCAGAGGTAGTCTTCGAGATCGCCTGCGGTGTGCATGAACTCAAGGCGCTCGCACCAGGCGCGGATCTCGCGCGCGCTCATCTGGGCGCTCGACGGCACCCGCTGGGTTCGCTTGACGTAGCCGACGACGGCCTCGGCTCTGGCCTTGTCGCCGCGCGCGATCTTGTCGAGGACCTCTCTGAAGCGCTGGCTGGCGTCGAGCCACGCGGGGGTGCCGAAGGTGTCCGGGGTCGCCTCGGCGCGGGGTGTCTCCCCTTGGGCGGCGGGGTGGGCGACCGGGTGCGCGGGAGGGTCGTCGACGGGGCTGGCCTGGAGGCGGCCTTCGAGGGCGGCCGCGGGCAGCTCGGGAGAGGCTGGGGTGGGCGGGCCGGGCGCGTGGGTGCGCGGGGTGGAGGCGGGCGGCCTGGCCTCGTGAGAGGCATGCGGCCTGGCCTCATGGATGGCGGGCGGCCTGGCCTCGTAGGAGGTGGGCGGCTTGGCCTCATGGATGGCGTCGGTCGCGGGCATTGAGGCGGGCGTCACGGACGTTGAGGCGGGCGGCGCGGGTGTTGAAGCGGGCGGCGCGGGCGTTGAGGCGGGCGTCGCGGGCGTTGAGCCGGGCGGCGCGGGCTGGGGGTCCGGGTTGGCCAGCGGGCGGCTGTGGACCATCGGCAGCTTGCCCTCGCGGACCAGCGAGGCGGTCGGGAAGACCTTGCGGTAGAGGACGCCGAAGTCGTTGGGCTCGACCGCTTCGAGGCGCCCGCTGCGATCCTTGGTGATGTGGCGATCGCCGATGGTGGCAAAGCCGATCCGGTAGGCCACCCCGCCGGTCCTGTCGGTCGCCGTGTGGCTGTAGCCGACCAGATCAAAGAGGCCCCCGATCTCGTGGGGCAGCTTCTTGCCGCTGAGCGCCGGGCGAATCCGCACCCTGTCCTCGTCGGTCACCTCCATCGAGTGGGCCAGGAACACGATGTTCATCGACAGCGCCCTGTAGAGCCGGCACAGCGCCGAGGTCTTGTCCACGATCATCGCCCAGCTGTGGAGGCCGAAGCGGCGGCCGTGCTGGTGCTTGAGCTGGTCGACGAGCATCTTCTGGATCTCGCTCAGGTTGTCGATGAAGATCGTGTCGTAGGCGTGCTCGCGCTCGGCCAGCTCCTTATAGACCTCGATGGTGTCCTCGTAGCAGGTGATCGGGATCGAGGGCACGTCCTGATCCCGCAAGGTCATCGTCCCGTGATCGGCGTCCAGCAGCAGCACCCGGTGGCCCGCCTCGGCCGCCGTCCGCGCCAGGAAGGTCTTGCCCGTGCCCGGCGGGCCGTAGACCAGCATGTTGAAGTAGGAGTGATCCAGATCCATGGTGCTGCGCGCGCGATCGAGGATGCCCATGCCCCCATCTCCCCCAAGCGTCGAGACCCCAAGGGGTCGAGGATGTCTTCGATCCACGAACTATACTGTCGCTGTGTTCAGATGTCCAGAGGTTCAGCGGACACGTTGACGCCGATGGCGGACAAGGCAACTCCCAAGGTCAACGTCGGGTCTCAGGACAGATCGGGGACGAAGCCGCCGGGGGCGATGGCGAGCAGGACGCGGACGGGATCGCGGTCGTCGGGGCGGGTGGTGGCCTGCTCGTAGCGGGCTCGGCGCAGGAAGTCGTCCAGGAGCCCGGCGATCTGCCGCTTGAGCTCGTCGGCGGTGTCGGGGCGAGCGCTGATCTCATGGAGCCTGAAGAGCGCGCCGTGGGCCTGCTCCGGGTCGTGGGGCGCGCCGAGCGCGTCGTCGATGAGGCGCTGGGGCCACGTCCGGTAGAGGTGCGTCAGCAGCGGCCCCTCCTCGACCCAGCGGATGAGGCCGGCGTGGACGAGCCGGACGCGATCGCCGGGCTCAAGGACCACCAGCCCGAGGTCATCGAGCCTGGACAGCAGCGTCCAGGTGCGCGCGTCGCTCAGTCCGTGGCGCCGCTTGATCTCGGCCAGGGTGAGGCGCTCGACGGCCAGCTTCCAGTACATCGCGAAGGCGTCCGGGCGCTCCAGCAGGCCCCGCTGCTGGGCCTCGGTGAGCCGGACCCGTTCGAAGGCCGGCCTGGACGAGAGCGAGAAGAGCTCCGAGAGCGGCATCCCGGCCGCCGCCGCGATCTCGGACAGGCGCGCGAGGCTGCAATCCTCGTTGGAGAAGATCTTCTTGATCGCCGACTCGCTCAGGCCGATCTGCGCGCCCACGTCCCGGTAGGTCATCCCGCGCGCTCGCAGCGCCCCCTTGAGCGTCTGGAACACGGCCGAGAGCCCCTGGTCGCCTTGATTCGCGTCGCCTTGATTCATGTCGCCTTGCACGCCGGGCCTCCTTGGGTGCCGTAATCCGGTGCTTTGGTGACAGTCTATCGCCATATCGTTCCGAATGGGTATCCTTTTCTGCGTGACGGCGGCGCGATAGGGCGCGGCGATCGTCGCCCGGGTCCGCCGAAGGCTGGCGGGCGAGGGCAGATTTCATCAGGGAGGTTGAGCGATGAGGCAGAGCGTTTGTGAGCAGCGGCGCGGGCGGCTGGCGTCGATGGCGCCGGGGACGGTCTTCGTGTTTACGGCGGCGGAGGAGGCGCTTCGGAACCGGACGGTGGCGCATCCCTACCGGGGCGACAGCCAGATGCTCTATCTGGCGGGCTTTGACGAGCCGGAGTCGGCGCTGGTGGTGTTCGCGGACGGGGACGGGGCGGCGCGCGCCGTGCTCTACGTCAGGCCGCGGGACGCCGAGCGCGCCCGGTGGTTCGATGAGGGGAGAGGTCTGGAGGGGGCGTCGGCGTGGACGGGGATCGAGGACGTGCGCCCGATCGAGCGCTTCGGTTCGGAGCTGGTCGATGCGCTGGCGGGCGCGGCGCAGGTGGGGTGGCGCGTGGGGCGCTCGGCGCGCGGCGACGCGGCGATGCTCCGGGCCATGTCGGAGGCGGGGGAGCGGCGGCGACGGCGGGATGATCGCGTCCCGGACCTCGTCGATCCGGCGCGCTGGCTCGGGGTGTTGCGGCTGCGCAAGGACGAGGGGGAGATCGAGGCGATGCGCCGCGCGGGGTCGATCACGGCGGCGGCCTTCGAGGAGATCGGCGGCGCCTTGCGAGCCGGGGAGCTTGAGCTTGGGGTGGCGGGGCGCCTGGAGGCCGCCTTTCGGGCCAGGGGCGCCGAGCGGACGGCCTTCCAGACCATCGTGGCGTCGGGGCCGCGAGCGACCTGCCTGCACGCGCACCCGACGCGGCGGGCGCTGGTCGAGGGCGAGCTGGTCTTGATCGACGCGGGGGCGGAGTGGGACGGTTACGCGGCGGACATGAGCCGGACTTTCTCTCTGGGCGCTCCCTCGGCGGCCCAGGCCGCGGTCCTGGCGCTGGTCCAGCAGGCCCACGACGACGCGGTGGCCGCGGTGGCTCCGGGCGTCGCGCTGGCGCACATCCACGCGGTCGCCCGCGGCACGCTGGCCGCCGGGCTCGTCGATCTGGGCCTGCCCGGCCCCGTGGATCGCTGGGCCATCCACGCCACGAGCCACTGGATCGGCCTCGACGTCCACGACGTCGGCGGCGTCGGCACCGACGAGGCGCCGACGATCCTGGAGCCCGGCATGGTCTTCTCCATCGAACCCGGCCTCTACATCGACTCCGACTCCCCCGACGCCTCGCCGGCCCTGCGCGGCATCGGCGTCCGCGTCGAGGACACCATCCTCACCACGCAAGGCGGCGCCGAGATCCTCACGCGGCTCTGATCGCCGCTGTGCGCCGCCCTGATCTGCGCGGCGCAACAGCGCGACCCTTGCGCCACCGCCGATGAATCCGGCCACGCTCATCCTTCAGACGCTGGCAGACCGACCCGAGGGCCAGTGTCCTTCGGCCGAAAGTGCTGTGTCATCTCCGATCCTCCCTTGAAGGTTGACGCCCCTGTCGACCCTCGACGGCGGCTGCGGGACAGACACAGAAGTCGAGCGGATCAAGGTGTGACCGAAAAAGCATGAAAAAATCGCAGTGCGCGGCCACAAGGGTCTCGGTGCCACGTTCGAGGGGTGCCAGCGAGGTTTGAGAAGACGAAAGGGGGGGTCAGCGCAGGAAGAGGAAGAACGCCACCGCGATGATCAGGAGCGTGAACAGGAGCAGGCCGCACCCGAAGATCGACAACCCGACGATCAGCGCCGTGGGCAGGCCGGCGATCCGGGGAGGATCAGGCGGGCTGGTTGTCGGTGGCGTGAGACCCCCGCCGCCGTGGGGAGTTACAGGGGACGCGGCCAGCGCCGCTCTGAAGGCCTTGAGGGCCTCCTCGGCGTCGGGGTAGCGGTCGTGAGGGCGCGCCGAGACGCAGCGCTTGTAGAACTGTTGAAGGCTGATGGGGACGGGGCCGCTGGCGGAGGTCAGGGCCGCCTTGCCGCTGTTGACCCAGTCGAGTTGGGCCTTGACGGCGATGCCGGGGCTCTTATCTGGCGGCGGCTGGAAGGGCTTTGTCTTGTTGAGCAGCTGATACAGGATGATCCCGACCGAGAAGAGGTCCGTGCGCCCATCGAGCGTCTCGCCTCGAAGCTGCTCCGGCGACGAATACCCCAATGAAATGAAGGCCTTGCCCGGCTCGGTGATCGATACCGACCCGAGGATCTTGGCGATGCCAAAGTCCAGCACCTTGAGCTGTCGATCCTGGGACCACTTCAGGTTGGCGGGCTTGAGATCCCGGTGGATGACATTGCGCTTGTGGGCGTAGGCCAGGGCTTCGAGCAACTGGCACACCAGCGCCCCGGCCTCCTCGATCGACAGCGGACCCTGCATGAGCTGATCTTCCAGATCCTGGCCGTCGACGAACTCCTGAACCAGCACGTAGGTGCTGGCAAAGGGCGCAAAGCGCAGGATCTTCGGGATGGCCGGGTGCTCCAGCGAGGCCATGATCATGGCCTCCATGAAGAAGCGCTCGACGACCTGACGCTCCTGCGTCCAGTGCTCGTGGAGCAGCTTGATGGCGACGACGATCGACTCGTCGTCCCTGTCGACCCCCTTGTACACCGCCCCGAAGCCGCCCTCCCCGAGCAGTCCGACGATGTTGTAATCAAAGATCCGGGTCGCGCGGTTGTCCGGGATCGTCCTGGCGATGTCTTCGTGGAGGGTGAAGGGCGTGGTGGGTGGCAGCGGGACATCGTCGACCATCCCCCGATCCTGTCGCGCCCGGGCGATACGAAGGGAGATGTCCTCGGCCCGCGCCAGATCCGCCATCAGCTCGTCGATGCGCTTGTTGTCTTTGGCCATGCTCCATTCCGTGAGGAGGAGAGGATCCGCGCTCCATCGTCCAGGATCCGCATCAAGCAGACCCTGCTCGGTGGCCAGCTCGGTGATTCGAATCTTGAGGCGGCTGAAGCGCTTACGTTGACGGGCTGCTTCCTGGTTGAGCGCCTCGACTTTGGGTTCGTCCTCTCCTTCATACAGGATCTTCGCCACCTGCTGCCAGTCCAGCCCCGGCATCCTGGACCAGCGTGCCCAGGATGCCGGGGCCGAGCGCCTCGATGATCAGGGTGGTGGCGCGCCCGTGTTCCTGCTGGTCGCAGAGGACCTTGAGGGCGCCGTCGTCCAGGGCTTCTCTCATGGGCACCTCGATTGGGTCAGGGGGCGGCGTCTTCCTCGGCGAGGTCTTCGAGGGATTCGATGGCGTTGGCGGCTGAAGGGGTCGAGGCCTCGGTGGCGTCGAGATCGCGGCCGTTGGACAGGACGCGGACGTCGCGGAAGGAGGTGGTCAGGTCGAGATCGGGCACCTGGAGGTTGACGCCGATCCTGTTGTTGGAGACGACGCCGTCGCTCGCGTTGATGTTGGCCTCGGTGGCGATCTGGACGCCGACCTGGGCGTTGCGGGTGACGACGAAGTGCTCAAGCGCCGCGTCGGCGCCGTTGAGGATCGTGAGGCCGGAGCCGCCTGCGAAGTCGATGCATGAGCCGTCGGCGTCGCACTCAGCCGGCAAGATGTCCTGGATGAGCGCGTGGGTCATCGAGAGGGTGGTGTCGGGATCCTGGGCGATGATCCCGACCTGTCGTGCGCCTTCGACGACGACGCGCTCCAGATCGACGTCCGCGCCGCTGTTGATCTCGACCCCGCGCCCGAACTCCAGATCGATCTGCTGAGAGCGGGTGTCGACGACGCGCAGATCGCGGGCAGACAGGCGGGTGCCCTCGGAGGTGACCAGCAGGCCGACGGTGTGGCTGCGGGCGATGGCGGCGCGATCGACGCTCACCTGGGCCTCGAAGACGGCGGCCATGCCGAAGCCGAAGCCGCCCCCGTCCTGGGGCGGCAGGGTGTCCATGATGAGCAGGTCGACGAGGGCGACGTCGGCGGCGTCGGTGACCAGCAGGCCGATCTCGCGGTTCCTGCTCAGCGCGCACCGGGTCAGGGTGGCGGTCGAGCCCTTCGTGGCGAAGAAGCCCAGCCCGAAGCCCTCGAAGGCGGCGTGGGGTCGCCCCCCCTCCATCGCCGTGTCGGTCAGCTCCACCGAGGACTCCTCGCCTGTGACCATGACGTTGGCGGTGTGGTTGTCGGTGAAGCGGCCGCGCAGGACGCGGGCGGCGCCGCTCTGCTGGACGTTGAGGCCGTGGCCGACGCCCAGGTCGGCCTCGCGCGGGAGGGTGCCGGTGACGGTCAGGTCGGTGGCGTTGAGGCGGGTGCCGCGTCGGAAGACCAGGACGCCCATCTCCCGGCTGCCCTCGACGTGGACGCGCAGGAGGTTGACCAGAGCGGCCTCCTGGATGCGCAGGCCCATGCCGGCGAAGCCGCTGGAGCGCTGGGGGCGGGTGTCGAGGATGATGGCGTCGGTCAGGTCCAGGCGCGTGCCTATCCCGCTGATCTGCATGCCATTTTCGTAGGTGCGGGCGACTCGGGCGCGCTCGACGGTGGCCGTGGCGCCGGTGTGCAGCTCCAGGCCGCGGCCGAGCTCATCGTCGCTGGCCTCGGGCTCGATGTCCTCGATCGTCAGATCGGTGATCTGGAGCGCGGTGCCGGCGCCGTGGGCGAGGATGCCGTTGGTGTGGGCGTCGAAGATGGCCAGCCGGGTGGCGCTCAGGCGAGCGCCCTGGGAGATGACGGCGCCCTGGCCGCCTCGCAGGTCGCTCTGTTGGGGGAGGGTGCCGGCGATGAGGGCGTCTTCGAGGGTGAGGTCGCTGCGGCTGAAGGCGCCGAGGCCGGCGAGGTGGTTGTCGATGAGGGCGACGCGGCGCAGGACGGCGACGGCCTGGTCCTGGAGGTGGAGGCCCTTGCCCTCGCTGTCGTCGTCGAGCTGGGGGAGGGTGCCGGCGACGGTCAGGTCGGTGGCGTCGAGGGTGGTGCCGGGATCGCCGGCCAGGATGCCGACCCAGCGGTTGTCGCGGATGAGGGCGCGGGTCAGGGTGATCTGGGGGCCTTCGACGGCGGTGAGGCCGAAGCCGCGATCGAGGTCGCCGGGCGAGGCGCGGGTGCCTTCGATCAGGGCGTCGGTGAGGGAGAGGGTGGACCCGGCGTTGGCGGCCAGGACGCCGTCGTCGTGGTTGTCGCGCAGGACGATCCGGGAGGCGTCGGCGCGGCCCTCGCGGGTGACGTAGAGGCCCTGTCCGCCGGTCTGGTCGCTGGCCTTGGGCTGGGTGCGGGCGATGAGGGCGTCGGTGATCGTCAGGTCGCTGTCCTGGGTGACGAGGACGCCGAAGTGGCGGTTGTCCAGGACGGCGAGGTCGTCGGCAAGGACGTTGGATCCGCCCTGGACGCTCAGGCCGATGCCGAAGCGATTGTCCTCGGGGCGGGGCAGGGTGCCTTCGATCAGGACGCGGCGGAGGGTGACGTCGGCGCCGTTGGTGGTCAGGACGCCGACGTCGGTGGCGTCAAAGACGCGCACGGCGTCGAGGGTGACGCGGCCTTCGGTCTGCTGGATCATCACGCCGCGCCGGGAGCCGGTCACGCTCAGGTCGGTGACGAGGGCGCTGGAGGAGAACCAGAGGGTGGGGGCGCCGCTCTGGGGCTCATGAGGGTGGAGGCGAGTCTGGGCGGTGCAGGCGCCGACGACGGCGACGTCGCGCTCGACGACGGTGGCCCAGACGTAATCGCCGCCGGCCATGGCGAGGATGTCGCCGGGCTCGGCGGCCAGGATGGCGTTCTGGAGGTAGGTGTGTGGGTGCTCGGCGCTGCCGTCGTTGAGGCCGTCGTAGGGGGCGCTGGCGTCGATGAGGAGGATCTGGCCGTCGTAGCCGGGGGCCCTCTGGCGCAAGGTGGCCTCGTCGTGCCATCGCTGCCCCTCGGGCGGGCAGGGCAGGCCCATCGGGGCGCAGGCGCTCTGGCCGACGAGGGGCATCGATCCGGCGGGGCAGGGCTCCTCGACGAGGGGCGGCGCGCAGCCGTGGCCGACGCGCTCGCCCTGGCCGTGGACGAGGGGCGACCAGCCCTCGGGGCAGGTCCACGGGGTCAAGGCCGGCATCTGGGGCTCGCAGATCCCGCTCTGGGCGAAGCGCCCGGATGGGCACAGATCCGGGGGTGTGCCGCGCGGGGGCTCCGGGGCGCAGACGCCAAGCACGAGCTCCCCGGAGGGGCACAGATCCATGGGGGTGCTGACGGGCGGGTCCGGTCGGCAGTCGCCGTTGGCGAGCAAACCCGCGTCGTCACAGGGGATCTCGGGATCGGGGGAGCCCTCGGGTTCGGGGGTGGGCTCGGGCTCGGGGGTGGGCTCGGGAGAGGCCTCAGGCTCAGGGGCGCTCTCAGGGTCGCTCTCGGGGTCGCTCTCGGGGGCGGGCTCGGGATCGGTCGCCGCGACGGGATCGTCGGCGCGCTCCGGGGGAGGATCGCCGCAGCCGACGGCGAAGATGGCCGCCAGCCCTGTCGCGCTCAACAAGAGAGAGGTGCGGAGGGGGTAGGGGTGAGCGCGCATGTCGTCTCCCGCGTCGGTGTCTTTCAACCAGTGTAACCGATTGAAGAAAAATAGACACGAGGGCGCCGAGCACTCCACCCCCTGTCCCCCTCCCTCCGGAAGGGAGGCAGTGCCTCTCGGGGGGACGCGTGACGTAAGGGCAAGGTGGCTCGGGGGGGGGCTCGATGGGTGGGCATGATGATTCGGGGGGTGGGTCGCAGGAGCCTGCGGCGGGATCGGTGGCCGCCTGGGGCGGGTGGCGAGGTCGTCGTGGCGGGACTCGATCCACCCGAAGCCGTCATACGAGCGTCCCCCCTCCCTTGCGCAGCGAGGGAGGCAGTGCCTCTCGGGGGACAGGGGGTGGAGTGCGATCCACCCGAAGCCGTCATACGAGCGTCCCCCCCCTTCCGGAGGGAGGGAGGCAGTGCCTCTCGGGGGACAGGGGGTGGAGTGTGGGGGACAGGGGGTGGAGTGCGGGGCTGGAGTGCGGGCGTGGAGATCACTGGGCGGGCGGAGAGGGCTGGCGCTTGGAGTAGATGCCGCCGGTGACGGCGTCGAGGGTGGCGGTAAGCTCTTCAAGCCGCATCTCCTTGGACAGGAGGGTGGCGGCGTCGGCGGGCGGGTTGAGGGCCAGATCCACCTGGAGGCGCTTGCGGGTGTAGTAGAGGCGGGTGACCTCCTTGAGGATGCTCTCCTGGAGGACGACGAGGGAGGAGACGTCGAGGACCTCGGCGTTGAAGACGAGGCGAGAGAGATCCCAGGAGCCGGCGATCTCGAACTCCTGGACGGCGCCGTTGCCCAGGTCGATGATCGAGGCCTCGTCGCGGGAGATGAGGATGTCGGTCTTGTTCAGATCGATGCTGCTCTGGTTGAAGCGGCCCTTGACGCCGAGGTTGGGCAAAAGGGCCTTCCAGGCCGCGCGCGAGCGCATGGAGGAGACGGTGTCCTGATCGACGCGGAAGAAGCTCAGGGCGGCGTGCTGGGCCTCCTGGATGGTCGGCTCGGCGTTGAGCGCGTCGATCCTGCGCTGCTGCTCGGCGCTCAGGCGCTCCTGGGCGGCTGCGGGCGCGGCCAGGGCGAGCGAGGCGATCAGGGTCAGGGCGAGTGCGGGGCGTATCATGGTGGGCCTCATCGGTGCGGCGGCGCGTCGGGGTTGTTGTAGAGGTCGCCGGTCAGGATGTTGAGGTGTGCGGTCAGCTCCTCAAGCCGGAGCTGGCGAGGGAGGCGCTCGGCGGCGCCCGCGTCGGGATCGGTGAGGTCTTTGATGATGAGCCTGCGGCGCTCCATGTGGAGGTTGAGGACGATCTCCCGCAGGCGCCCCTCGGCGGCGCGGTTGAGCGAGAAGGTCCGCCCCACGGGCGGCTCCTCGCCGCTGTAGGCGAGGCGCGCCAGATCCCAGGTGGCGAAGATCTCGGCGTTGAACTGCTCGATCCCGCCCCGGTTGAAGTTGACGATCTCGTCGAGGGAGAGCTGCTCGCGGGTGCTGTCCAGGCGGACGTTCAGGATGCTCGCGCCCGCGTGGACTCTGGGCAGAAGCGCGGCCCAGCGCGCGCTGGCCCGCGCGTCCAAGGTGTCACTGAGGCTGACGCCGGCGCGGTCGAGGGCGGCCTGGACGGCCTGGTCGGCGCTTGGCTCGCCGCGCGTGGCGGCCTCGTAGCGCGCGCGGAGCCCCGGCGTCGAGGCCAGCGCCGACCCCGGCGTGAGCTTGAGGACCTCGCCCTCGGTCAACAGGTGGATGACGCCCGGGTCGCGGGCCGAGAAGGCGGCGTGGCGGATGCGCCAGCCGATGGTCGAGAAGTCTATGATCCGCCAGGACTTTCCGCCGTCGCGTGTCTCCCACAGGTCGCGCAGGGTGCCGACCACGAGGTGGCCCCGCGTCCCGTTGGTCGTCAGCGCCATGATCACCTCTCCGGTGAACTGGGCGGCGCCGCCGCGCTCGAAGGTGTCGCCGGCGTCCTCGGAGATGAAGACGCCGTCGTCGGTGCCGATGATCACGCGCCGCTTGTTGCCGGGATCGACGACGATCTTGCGGACCTGGATCTGTGGCTGCCAGGGGCTCTGGGCGATGAAGTCGAAGTTGCGCCCGCCGTTGAGGGATCGAAAGAGGCCCCAGCTTGATCCGATGTAGATGATGTCGGGGTCCGTGGGGTGGAAGAAGGTGAAGTAGATGCCGGCCTGCAGCAGCAGCGGGTCCTTGGTGGGCTCGTAGGTGGCCCCGCCGTCGCGGGAGATGTGGAGGCCCAGGCCCGTGCCGGCGTAGATCACGCGGGTGTCGTGAGGGTTGGTGGCGACGTGCCGGACGTCGCGCTCGGCTGGCGTGACGCCGCTCAGGACGGTCTGCCAGGATTCGCCGCCGTCGCGGCTGTCGAGCAGCCCGTCGGCGGTGGCCGCCCGGACGCTCCTGGGGTTCCGGGGGTCGACGTCGAACCCGAGGATGGCGGTGGGCGTGTCGGCCACGAGCGACAGCGTCTGCTTGATGTTGATGCCCACGGCCCATCGGCGTTTCTGCCGCGTGGCCTGCGCCAGCCTTGGGGCGCCGTCCCGCAGCCCGATACCAAGCCGCGCCCCGCCGCTTTCGCCGCCGCCGCCCAGGATGCCGGCCGTGCCGCTCAGGCCGCCGTCGAAGGTCGACTTGGTCAGCTCGTTGCTGCGGCTGAGCTGGGGGTTGGGGTTGAGCTGCTCCAGAGATTCCTGAAACTCGAAGATCATCGAGGGCTTGCGCTGCTGTCGGTTGGGGGCCGTGCCCACGGTGGGGGCCTCGGGTGTCGGCGCAGGGCGGATGGCGCCGACGAAGCTGCCCTTGGGCGTGTGGACGCGCGCCTCCCTCCAGGACAAGCCGCCGTCCTCGGTGATGGCGATGACCCCGTCGCTGTAGCCCAGATACATGATCCATGGATCGGAGGGCGCGACGGCCAGCGCGGTCAGGGGGGGCTCGTAGCGCAGCCCCTGGGTCTGGTCGAGGACCTCGTAGGGGGGGGCCTGTGCGGCCGCGGCGAAGGTCGCCAGGAGGAGGGAGACTGCGGCCGCCACCCCAAGCGCTCGCCCCGATCTCCGCCTCTGGCGCGGTTCGGAGCGAGGACGGATCGGCATGAAGATCTCCTTGGCGCGAAGGGCTGGCACTGGTTCTAAAGGCTCGCGGGGGAGAAATCAACGCGGCGAGGCCGGGCGAGGGCCTTGGGGGTTACCCCCTTGAGTTTGTGCAAGGTGGGTATTGACCCGAGCGCACGGCCCGACTAAAAGCCCCGCTGGTCAGGAGGGGGTGGATGAAACAGCAAACTCACCTTGGGATAGACGGTCAATGGGTCGGGCAGATCATCGAGATGAGCCAGGGGCGCGCGAGAGCGGCCCTGGAGGCCACCTCGGCGATGTCCGCCGACGACAGGGGGCTTGTCCACGGCGGGTTCACCTTCGGGCTGGCTGACTTCGCCGCGATGTGCGCGGTCAACGACCCCAACGTCGTCCTCGGCGCCGCCGACTGCCGCTTCCTCGCGCCCGTGCGCGTCGGCCAGCGGATGATCGCCGAGGCCGAGGTCGAGGCCGAGAAGGGCCGCCGCCGGACCGTCAAGGTCAAGGTCGAGGTCGAAGGGGTCACGGTGCTGGAAGGGACGCTGGCCTGCTTCGTCCTGGACCGGCACGTCCTCGACGGGTAGATCGGGCCACACACGACTCAACCTCGTATCACAACACGATTTCAAGGCGCAGGCGGAACGGGCACCTCGGCGGCAGGGCAATCGCATCTAACGGAGGTTGACAAGGGTGGTGGTTGTGGTGCTGCGGTGGAGTGCTGACCACTGAGGCCTGTGGAGGGTACCATGACATCATCACCAAATTCCGAGAACACGATTCTGCAGCACATGTCTTCGC
>SXGT01271591.1_pt1 | contig 32113 bp, 28 predicted proteins | sample 3176221 | NCBI WGS metagenome assembly SXGT01 (sample SAMN11356862, study PRJNA531348) | freshwater metagenome | isolation source: freshwater sample F1-120 | place: China: Fuxian Lake, Yuxi | collected 2017-12-25
CACCGGTGCCACCGCCGTGCAGTGCGGGCCCCACCTCGGGGCCTGGGCCGAGCAGCTCTTTGTCTTCCAGCGCACGCCGTCGTCCGTCGATGTGCGGGCCAACCGTGCCACCGATCCCGAATGGGCGCAGGGTCTCGAGCCGGGCTGGCAGCGTCGGCGCATGGAAAATTTCAACACCCTGGTCTCGGGCGGATTTCAAGATGAAGATCTGGTCGCCGATGGCTGGACCGACATCATCCGCAAGCTCTTCCTCCGGATGCGCGACGTCGGCGGTGACGGTGGCCACGACGTCATGCGGACGCTGGAGCTGGCCGATTTCGAAAAGATGGAACAGATCCGGGCGCGGGTCGACACGCTGGTCACCGACCCCGGGACGGCCGCGGCCCTGAAGCCCTGGTACCGCCAGTTCTGCAAGCGTCCCTGCTTTCACGACGAGTACCTCGACACCTTCAACCGGCCCAACGTGACGCTGATCGATACCGACGGACATGGCGTGGAGCGGATCACCGAGCATGGCGTGGTCGCCGGCGGGATTGAAGTCGAACTCGACTGCTTGGTCTTCGCGACGGGGTTCGAGGTCGGGACGTCGTACGCGCGGCGCGCGGGCTACGAGCTCACGGGTCGCGATGGCCGCACGCTGACACAGCACTGGGCCGAGGGCATCCGGACGTTGCACGGGATGCAGAGCCGGGGTTTCCCGAATTGCTTCGTGCTCGGCCCGCAGCAAGCCGGTTTCGCTGTCAACGTGCCGCATCTGCTCGATGAGCAGGCGCGCCACATCGCGCACATCCTGGGTGCGGCGCGCGATCGCGGCGCGCGTACGGTCGAAGTATCACCCGAGGCCGAGGCCGAGTGGGTCGCGACGATCATCTCACTCGCGGGCATGACGCAGCAGTTTCTCGAGGACTGCACGCCGGGCTACTCCAACAACGAGGGCAAGCCCGGAGAGCGCAGGAATCAGGACGGTTTCTACGGCGCGGGACCGGTGGCCTACTTCAATCTGCTCGAAGCCTGGCGGGCCGAGGGCTCGCTGCGCGGACTCGAGCTGCGCTGAGGAGACGGAATGACGGCGAGCAACGATTTCCCGGTGCGGGTCGGCCACATGTTGCTGACGATGGTCGAGCCGCATCGCGGCCACGAGAGAGCGTACAACCGCTGGTACGAACGCGACCACTTCTACGCCGGTTGTCTGATCAACCCGTGGCTGTTCTCGGGAGGGCGCTTCGTCGCGACGCGACCGCTCAAGGATCTACGCTTCCCCGCGGACAGTCCGATCGCGCGCCCGGATGTCCGGCGTGGTTCGTATGTTGCGCTCTACTGGATCCTCGAGGACCATTTCGACGAGTGGCGCGGATGGAGCAACGGTCAGGCGCACCGGCTCTATGAGCAGGGCCGCGGCTTCGCCGAGCGCAGCCACATCCACACGCTGCTCTACGATCTCGACCATGTGCTCTACCGCGACGCGGATCCGGTGCCGCTGGCGCTGGCGCTCGACCACGGTTTCGCGGGTTTCGTGGTGGCGACCGTCGAGCGCGGCAACGGCGTCGAGCAGTCGCGCCTGGATGCGTGGCACGCCGAGCGCTGGCCGCGTTGGATCAGGGGCACGCCGGTCGCCAACGCCTCGGTGTGGTCACCGCGCGAGCAGGGCAACGCCCCCATGGACATCCCGAAGGTCGAGAACCCGGACCGGCTCGACATGCACCTCTTCTTCCTCGATGCGGCGGCGGCCGATTGCTGGGAGATCTTCCGTGAATGGGCGCGGGAACTCGACGTGAGCGGCCTCGGGCGGGTGAGCTTCGCCGCGCCCTGGCTCCCGACCCGAGTGGGCACCGATCTGCACAGCGACGCGCTCTGGTAGGCGCCGCCGGACAACGGCTCGGCGATGTGCGCGCGCTCGACTCTGACCTGCACGGTGACGCGCGCGCGACCCAGCGCGTCACGCGGCTGTCGGCGGACGCCTCGCGCAGGGCACCCACCGCTATGGCGACGCGCTCGGGCACGGGGGCCGGCAACGTCTGGCCAGGCCTTGGCCGCGCCGCCCGCCCGTTCTTCTCGCCGACCCTGAGTTTGTGTTTGTGGATGGCCGCGATTCGTGGGACAACCTGCGGCCATGGCGCGAGAGAACACGGGACGTGTGAGCGGGAGCGGTGCGAGCAGCAAGGCGAGACGTGGTGCGCCCCAGGCGCGCGGTCGCGGCGGCCGGCGCCCCGTCACCGCGGGGTCACGCCAGCCGACGTATGAATCGGGAGACCGTCTGGTCCGCATGTTCGTCGCACTCCTGCAGGCACCGCAAGGGCGAGAGCAGGGCGCGCTGGCCACGGAACTCGAGATCTCGACCAAGACCGTCCGCCGCTACACCACGGTCTTGCAGCAGGCGTTCTTCGACGATCGCGGTGAGCCCCTTCTGCAGATCAGCGGGCAGGGCGACCGGCGACGACTCCGGCTCGCGCGAGAGGAGGTCGGTGGCGACGCCAACCTCTTCGAGGCTGCGGCGATGTTCTTCTCCAACGCTTCGCTGCGAGCCCTGCGCACGGGGCTCCTCGATGAGAATGTCGAGCAGCTCTGGGAGCGGCATCTCAAGAAGCTGCCGGCCGACACCCGGCGTGCGCTCGACCACCTCGAGCGGCGCTTCGTCTACGTACCCTTCGCGCCCAAGGACTACTCGAAGCACGGCGAGGTTTTCGACAAGGCGCTCTCCGCCGTGGTGCGGCGCAAGGAGCTCGCGATCCGCTATCGCAAGCCGGGCAAGCCCGTGACGCGCCACCTCTTCAAGCCCTACACCCTGCTGCTCTATCGCGATGCGCTCTACCTGCTCGGCGAGTCCAACCGCCACCGCAAGCCGATCTATCTCGCCCTCGATCGGATCGAGAACTGCGAGCGGACAGGCAGTGAATTCAGTCTGCCCCGCGACTACGACCCGGCCGCGCTCACGCGCGGCGTCTTCGGAATCTGGGAGGGGCCAGAGAGCGAGGTCGTGCTCAAGCTGCGCGGGCGGGCCGCCGAGCAGATGGCCGAGCGACGCATCGATCCGCGCCAGATCTTCGAGCGGACGCGCGGCGGAGACGCGGTGCTCAAGCTGCGGACGCGGGGCTGGCAGGAACTCGCCTGGTGGATCCTCTCGTACGGCCAGGATGTCGAGGTGGTCGCGCCGCCCGAGCTGCGAGCCTACGTCGCCGCCGAGGTCCGCGGCGCGGCCCGGCGTTACGCGCGTGAGGAAGCGCGGGTCTGAGGCAGCTCGAAGTCGCAAGCCGAAGCGACGCCCGCGGGACGCTTCTGCTGGCGGCCCGAGGGGGGTCTTTCCTCGACCTGCCGCTGTGTCGGAGAGGGCGGGTCGCCTTCTACGGGAATCTCACAACCCGCGAGGGGCGTGTTCCCTCGACCTGCCGCCGTGTCGGGGCCGAAGCGTCTGACGCCCGCGGGCCGTGCCTCAGAGTCGGTGCAGGAATCCCGGAAGCGCGATGCCCATCACCCCCGCCCCCTCTTGCGCCGGCAAGCGGGGATAAATGAACGCTTACTCAGGCGAAGCCGAGCTCGCGATCGAGCGAGTCGACATCGACGTCCTCGAACTTCAGGATGTCGAGTTCCTCGAAGGCACGCCGCACCTTGGGCGTCAGCAGGCCGAGCTTCTTCAGATTCGGGACGATGCGCTGGAAGAGCATGCCGCGGAAGAGCCGGCCGGTGGCCGAGGCGAGCACGGTCTCCTGGAGAGCCTTGGCGTCCCAGCCCATGGCGTCGGCGATCTGGCCGCCGACCAGCCGGTCGCGCATCAGACGTGAGGCGTAGATCACGAAATCCTCGCGGTCGGCGAGCTCGTTGGCGGGCATGTCGCGGTAGTGGTCGCGCAGCGAGAGCACGCCGAAGGCGACGTGCCGCGCTTCGTCGCGCATGACGTACTTCAGCAACTCCTTCAGCAGGGGCTCCTGACAGAGTACGAACAGGTTTCCGAAGGCGGCCATGGCGAGCCCTTCGATCAGGATCTGCATGCCGAGATACTTGAAGTCCCAGCGCGAGTCGCAGGCGGTCGCGTCAAGTAGTTCACGGAGGCTGGGATTGATGGGCCACTGCCACTCGAGCTTCTCGCGCAGGTAGCGCGAGAAGACCTCGACGTGCCGTGCTTCGTCCATGGTCTGCGAGCCGGCGTAGTACTTGGCGTCCATCCACGGCACGCCGCCGACGAGCTGGGAGGCGATGACCAGTGCACCCTGCTCGCCGTGCATGAACTGCGAGAGCTGCATCGCGATCTGGGCGTGGCGCAGACGGGCCCGCTCGCGGGCATTGAGCTTGTGAAAGGGCGCGAAGTCGTTGAGCGGGTTCAGACCCTCCGGCAGGATCTCGCTCTCGGGATCGACCTGCGTCTCCCAGGGTAACTGGGTCGTCGCGTTCCACTGCTCGCGCTTGGCCTTCTCGTAGAGGTCGTGCAGACCATCCTTGGTGCTGGTGTAGTCCCAGACGAAATTGGTGTCGTACGAGGCCAGTACGGTGTCCATGGATTGCTCGAGGACATCGAGCTGATTGGTGCGGTCTGCTGCGCCTGCGGTCGCCTGCATCGAGAGCCTCCGTTGAGATTGCGAATCGCGAACTCGTCCGGAGGGGGGCCACTGCTTGCGGTCGCGGCAGGCCACCCGAAGGATCGAGGCTCGGAGTATGACGAAAGCGTTCGCCCCAGGCAACGAATACGACGTCGGTTTCGGTTTTATTCCGCCTGCCGGCGTGATAGCTGGCCCGAGGTGCCGGGACGATCCGAGAAGAGCGGCGCGGGCCTCCGGGGACCGACCGGGCACGCTGCGGGGACCGGAGCCGCCGCGACCGGCGCGGGCCTCCCCGGGCTGACCGGGCGCGGCGCGGGGCGCCTGGCGGGCCTGGCCCAGCCGGCCCGAGCCTTGGGTGATGTCTCGCCCAAGCGCAGAGGTCGGGCGGTGCGGGTGCCGACGCAGGCCCGGGCGCTGCGTACCCGCGAGAAGATCCTGACCGCCGCCGTCGAGTGCTTCGAGAGCACGGGCTTTGACGAGACCACGACGGCGATGATCGCCGGCCGGGCCGGAATCGGCGTCGGGACGCTTTACGGCTACTTCCGCGACAAGCGCGAAATACTGATCGAGCTTCTCGACCGGACGGTGGCCGTGGTCGGCCGGATGGTGGTCGAGCGTCTTGCCGCAGCGCGCGTGGACCAGAGCGATCCGCGGCGGGTGGTTCGCGACTTGATCGATGCCGTCTTTCATATCCACCACACCTCGCCCGGTCTGCAGCGCATCCTCTGGGAGCGCTACTTCAAGGACGAGACCTTTCGTGCGCTCTACGAGGAGATCCGCACGCGGACGCGGCTTGCGATCGAGGGTTTCATCGACGCGCTCGACGCGCAGGGAATGCTGCGCAAGATCGACCGTGAGCACGCGCCTTTCGTGCTGCTGAACGCCGTGCAGTGGAACGCGACGCAGGCGTTGCTGAGCGAGGACGAGGCGACGATCGACGCCACCGCGCGGACCACGGCCGAGATGGTGGCGGCCTACCTCTTCCGCTGACGCGAGCCGGCTGGCGAAGGCGGGGACCCCGCCGCCTCGTCGAGGTGGTGGCGGCTGATCTCTTCTGCTGACGTCGGGAGAGTGGCGTGGCTGTGTGATTCAGAACGCCGCGAGCGTGGCCCCGATCAGCGCTTCCAGCTCGTCCTCGGCCGCGGGTCGGCGTGCCAGCACGCGGCCCATTTCGATGCCGGTGGCGACGAGGAGGAGCGCCCGGCCGCGATCGCCGGCCGCGGGCACGGCGGAGTGTCGGAGCTCGGCCAGGCTTCGCGCGACCTCGTCGACAAGGACAAAATGTGCCGCACCCCCCAGTGCCGGGCCGCCCTCGACCAGGAGTCGCGCCCGGTCGAGGTCGGAGCGCCAGATGTCCACGGCGAGCCGGAGCGCCCGCTCGATGGAGCCGCGCAGCTCGCGGTCGGAGGAGAGATCTGCGCGCCAGCGGGTCAGCAGCTCGCGTGAGGTGTCGCGCGCGATCGCTTCGTAGGCGTCGCGCTTGTCACGGAAGTGCAAATAGAAAGTTCCGGCGGCGACGTCGGCGACGCGTGCCATCTCGGCGGTGGTCGCGCCGTCGTAGCCGCGCTGGCGGAAGACCTCGAGCGCAGCTCGCGCCAGGCGGGTTCGCGTGGCGTTGCGCTGCCGCGAGCGGCGGCCGTCTGCCGCCCCTCCCGAGCCCCGAATCGGGCCGGCCTCGACGCCCGGTAGTGCTGCGGGTGCCGCATCGAGGTCGCGGACGAGCGGCAGCGCCGCCGGGCGCAAGGCTCGGGCTCGCCCCGCTTCGGACGATCCCTTTGCTGTCGCCGGCCGCATCCGCCCGGTCTTTCTCACCGCGGGTCTCTCCGGGCCTAGGAGACCAGCTTGTGGACGATTTTGCGCTTGGTGGCGTTGATCTGGCGCAGGTCCTCGATGCCCTCGTCGGCGATATCATCCCCGGCGAGTCGGTCGCCCTCGCGGCGGAGATCGTCCATGTCGACCCACGCGCCGTACTGCGCGCGGGTGCGCTCGGTGATGATGCCGGCCTGGTCGAGGGTCTTGATCAACGTGCGGAAGACGTTGGTCGACTGCTTCATCAGGCGGCGGCGGTCGCCGTCGTTGAAAGCTTCGGCGATGGCGTCGCGCACCCACTCCCACTCGAGGCCGTAGCGCGGGTAGATCAGTCGCTTCTGTTGCGCATTGACCAGATTGAAGAGCAGGCGCTGGAAGCATTCGAGCGCCCAGTCCTCGACGCGGGCGTGCTCCTCGGCGTTGAGATCGGGCAGCACGCTATGCGCCCAGATCTTGCCGAAGCGGTGATGGAAAGCCTCGTCGGTCATGATGAGCTGACAGAGGCGGCGCAGGGTGGGGTCGAGGGAGCGCGAATAAAGCGAGGTGAAGGAGCCCATGGCCAGGCCCTCGATCAACATCTGCATGCCGATGATCTTCTTGTAGACCTGCTCGCTCGAGACGATGTCGCAGAGCAGGTCGCGGATCGTGTCGCCGACCGGGAAGACGTTGCCATCGAAGCGCGATTTCATGTAGAGCGTGAAGGCGTGGACGTGGCGGGCCTCCTCGCGCACCTGGTTGGCGGCGTATTCCTGCGCACCGGGGTCGAGGAAGATTTCGCAGAGGCTCGCCGACAGGCTGAGCGCCCCCTGCTCGCCGTGCAGCAGGTTCGAGATGAACCAGCACGACACATCGTCGACGAACTGGCGGCGCTGGCCGCCGTCGAGCCGGTCCCAGACGGCGGTGTTGGCCTCGACGATGAAATCTTCGGGCAGGACGTCGAGGTCTTTCGGCCGCGCCGACTTCAGGTCGATGTAGTCGGGATCCTCGGGATTCCAGAAGTGTTCTTCGGTGCGGGCGATGATCTCCTCGAAATCGCTCGAGCGCTGGAAGTAGCGCGGGATCTCGATCATCGCGGGGAAATTGTCCCGTGACGCGGTGCGGTACGCCGGATCGTTGGCCATGAAACCTCCTGCTGGACTCGCCTGTCCAGTGACTGAGGGATTCTCATCAATGAGGCCCCCTCAGTCAAGGGGCCCCCGGTCGTGGCCGCGCCCGCGGAGATCGCGCTCGCCGGTGCGATTTCGCTGGCGTTCCAGGGCGCCTCGGGTCGCACGCCCGCGGCCTTCCACGGGCGGGGCGAAGTTCCCAGTGGGGGAAGCGGCAGCGCCGGCCCAGCAGATCTCACGCCCGCGACCTTGCACGGGCGGGGCGAGGGCGCGGAGGCCCGCCGGCGGGTCGAGGTCGTAGCGCCCGCGCTGCCGCCGCGAGCCCGGCCTGAAGTGGGCGAACTTGCGGCTCTGGTGGGCCGGTCCGGTCGCGTTGCCGAGACTCTTCTGGCTAGCTGCGCAACCGGGAGGGCCTCATGACCGACATCGACCGCAGCGACGATCTTCGCCTCGAACACACGGCCATCGGTGTCACCGGGCGCATTCTCTTCACTCTCATCTTCTTCCTCTCGGGAATCACCCATTTCACCGACATCGCCGGCTACGTGGCGCTGATGCCCGAGGTGATTCCGGGGCGGACCTTCTGGGTGCTGATCTCGGGTGTGGTCGAGTTGGCCGGGGCAGGGATGGTGTTGCTCAACCGCCGGCCGCGGCTCGGCGCATGGCTGCTCGTGCTCTTCCTCGTGCCCGTCACGCTCACCGTGCACGGCACGGGGATCGCGACCGAGACGGATGCGCGCTTGCGGGCCATCCAGCTCTCGTTCTTCCTCAAGGGGATGACCATGACCGGCGCAGCACTGCTCATCACCCAGCTCGGCGTGCACCCGTCCCGCCGGGCGGCCTGAAGATCGGCACGCGGCGCCGTGACCGAGCCCGTCTGCATCGTCGGCAGCACTCTCTCGCCCTACGTCCGCAAGGTTCTGGTGATGCTCGACCTCAAGGGTGTCGCCTATGTGATTGATCCGATCGTGCCCTTCCTGGGTGACGAGCGCTTCTCCGCGCTGAGCCCGCTGCGGCGGGTGCCCGTCCTGCTCGACGATCGGGTGACGCTCTCGGATTCGTCCGTCATCTGCCAGTACCTCGAGGACCGCTACCCAAAACCCGCGCTCTACCCGGCCGACATCGCCGTCCGGGCGGGGGCGCGCTGGCTCGAGGAGTATGCCGACAGCCGGCTTGGCGATGTCTTCGTCTGGGGGCTCTTCAACGAGCGGGCGATCAAGCCCTTCGTCTGGGGGAGGTCCACCGACACCGCGCGTGTCGAACGCATCTTGCGTGACGATGTCCCGGCTGTTCTCGATTACCTCGAGACGCAGGCCCCGGCGGCGGGCTTCCTGTGCGGCGAACTCTCGATCGCCGACATCTCGATCGCCGCGTTCTTTCGCACCGCGGCCCTGGCCGGCTTCACCATCGACGTCGGGCGCTGGCCCCTCTGCGCGGCGCACGTCGAGCGGGTGCTCGGGCTGCCGGCCTTTGTCCGACTGCGGCCCTTCGAGGATTGCTGCATGCGGAGCGCGCCGGCGAATCACCGCAGCGCCCTAGCCGCGGTCGGGGCGCCGCTTAGTGATGAGACCTTCGGCACCGCGACTCCGCGGCCGGGCTTCTTCGGCCTCTAGCCCTGCCGCGCTCCCCTGCTGCTGTGCGCGTGCGGCTTGCAATGTCTCCATCGCATGGAAAGCTCGCCGCGTCCTTGGCCCGCACACGCCGGCCCCAAACCAGGAGGCATCGCGATGGATCTCGCTACCGTCGATCATCTGCTCACCACCACCCGGTCGGTGCGCAAGCGGCTCGATTTCACCAAGCCGGTCGATCCGAAGGTCGTCATGCGCTGTCTCGAGATCGCGATGCAGGCGCCGACGGGCTCGAATATGCAGGGTTGGTCGTTTGTGGTGGTGACCGACGCCGGTCGGCGCCGGGCCATCGCCGATCTCTACCGCAAGGCGTTCGAGCTCTACGCCACCAACGCGGGGATGCGGCCGGCCTACGCGACGGACGATCCGCGCGCGGCGCAGCAGTCGCGGGTGGTCGATTCGGCGGTATACCTGGCCGAGCATATGCACGAGGCCCCGGTCTTCGTGATCCCCTGCATCGAGGGGCGGGTCGAGACCGCCGGCGCGGCCTTCCAGGCGTCAATCTACGGTTCAATCCTGCCCGCGGCATGGTCGTTCATGCTGGCGCTGCGCGCGCGCGGCCTCGGCACGGCCTGGACCACATTGCATCTGCTCCACGAGAAGGAAGCGGCGGCGGCGCTCGGCATTCCCGAGACGGTCACGCAGGCGGCACTCTTCCCGGTCGCGCACTTCACAGGCAGTGACTTCAAGCCCGCGCGTCGGCTCCCGGCGAGTCAACTCGTACACTGGGACGCCTGGGGCACGCATCGGAGTTGAGCGCGGGACTGGGGGGCTGTGGTCGATGCTCGTTCAGGGGCGGGCGGTGGCGCCGAAGCACGAGTCACCCCAAATATTTGACACGTGCTCCAGGTTTGACGCGAGGCGACGCCGGGCGGCGGCACGGCCGGGAGGAGGCATGAGGCTCCTCACGATTCGCCTACGCGGCGAGCAGCCGCGACGGTGCCGCCGTGCGCAGAGGACGCCGGCATGAGGCTCCTCACGATTCGCTTGCGCGGCGAGCAACGGCTGGTCGGGCAGAGTGCCCCGGAGACGTTGCTCGACTTGAACCGTACCTGCGAGTTGCGCCTTGCCGAGCGGGGCGAGAGCCGGGCGCGGGCCCGTGCGGCGGCCGAGTTGCCCCCCGAGATGGTCGCCTTTCTCGAAGGTGGCGAGGCCGCGCTGGTCGCGGCGCGCCATGCGCTGGCATTCGGCTCCGATCTGGTGCTGCGCGATCGCGAACGCGCCCAGGCGGCGGGAGTACTGGTCGCCAGGGATGAGCCCGGACTTGAATGGCTGGCACCTGTGCCGGCGCCGCGCAGCGTGCTCGCGGTGGCGGTCAACTACCGAGACCACGCCGCCGAGATGGGGCGCGAGCTGCCGGTGCGGCCCAGGATCTTTGCCAAGGTTGCGAGCTGCATCATCGGCACCGGCGCGCCGATCGTACGGCCCCGGGTGAGTCAGTTCGTCGACTGGGAGGGCGAGCTCTGTGCGGTGATCGGGCGTCCGGCCCGTCACGTGGCCGCCGCCGACGCGCTCGATTTCGTGGCCGGCTACACGATCGGCAACGACGTGACGGCACGCGATTGGCAGCTCCATTCCCCGACCCTGATGATGGGCAAGGGTTTCGACACCTTTGGCCCGCTCGGACCGGTCCTGGTCACGCGCGATGAGGTGCCCGACCCGCAGAGTCTCGAGATTCGCACGCTGGTCAAGGGCGTGGTCAAGCAGGACTCGAACACGCGTCACATGATCTTCAGCACGGCCCAGATCATCGAGTATCTCTCGGCGGCCTTCACGCTCCGGCCCGGCGACGTGATCTTCACCGGCACGCCGCCGGGTGTGGGTGCGGGCCGCGAGCCGCCCGAGTCGCTTGCCTGCGGTGACGTCGTCCGGGTCGAGATCAGCAGTCTTGGCGCGCTCGAGAACCCGGTGATCGATGAGCCCGCTTGAACCAGGCGGCCGGGGCGGGTGCGGCGCTGCCGTGGCGATGTCGACTGCAACGCCCTCCGCTCTCTGCTAGCCGGCGCACGGGATCATGCCGGAAATCACGCTACCCGACGGCTCGGTGAAGACCTTCCCCGGGCCGGTGACAGCAGCCGAGGTCGCGGCGTCGATTGGTGCCGGGCTGGCCAAGGCGGCACTCGGGTGTCGCGTCGACGGCCGTTTGCGCGACCTGTCGACGCGGCTCGAAGCCGACTGCCGGCTCGAGCTCGTGACGGAGAAGAAGCGCTCGGGCGAGCTCGATCCCGACGCCATTTGGCTCCTGCGCCACTCGGCGGCGCACGTCATGGCCGAGGCGATCATCAAGCTCGTTCCCGGGGTCGAGCTGGTCTATGGCCCTCCGGTCGAGAATGGTTTTTTCTACGACCTGCGTCTGCCCGAGGGACTGGCCCTCTCGTCGAACGAGTTCGCGGCGATCGAGCAGGAGATGGCCGGGGTGATCGCGGCCGACCGCCCTTTCCGGCGCGTCGAACTCGATGCCGAAGCCGGCCTGGCTCGCGTTCGCGCCGAGCGTAACAAGTACAAGATCGACAACGCCGAGCGTGCGCTCTCGGGCCATCGTCATGACGCGCGCGAGGCCGAGGCCCCTGATGCGCCGCAGGTCACGCTCTCGTTCTACGCCACCGGTGAGCCGGGCCGGGACTTCGAGGACCTGTGCGGCGGACCGCACCTCCCCAGCACTGGCCGGATTGGCGCCTTCAAGCTGATGTCCCTCGCCAGCAGCTACTGGCACGGTGACGCCGATTCGGACCGCTTGCTGCGCGTCTACGGTACGGCCTTCTTTCGCAAGGAAGATCTGGCGAGCCACCTCGAGCGGCTCGACGAAGCGCGCCGGCGTGATCATCGCGTGATCGGCCAGCGCCAGCGTCTGTTTGTGATCGACGAGCTGGTCGGCCAGGGCCTCGTGCTGTGGACGCCCGAGGGCTCGATCCTGCGCCAGGAACTTCAGAGCTTTATCTCGACGGAACTCACCCGCCAGGGCTACAAGCAGGTGTTCACTCCGCATATCGGCAAGCTCGGGCTCTACCGCCAGAGCGGCCACTATCCGTACTACATCGATTCACAGTACCCGCCGCTGGTCGAGCGCGAGACCACCGAGGCGCTTGCCGAGGAGGGCGCGAGCTGTGCCGAGCTGACCCGACGCCTCACCACAGGCGAGGTCGATGGCTACCTGCTCAAGCCGATGAACTGCCCGCATCACATCCGGATTTTCGCCAGCCGGCCGCACTCCTACCGCGATCTGCCGGTGCGACTGGCCGAGTTCGGCACCGTCTACCGCTGGGAGCAGTCGGGCGAACTCAACGGCATGGTGCGGGTGCGGGGCTTCACGCAGGACGACGCCCACCTCTTCTGCAGCGAGGACCAGGTCGCGGACGAGATTCGCGGCTGCCTCGGACTGGTCCGCACGGTGCTCGGCACGCTCGGACTCGACAGCTACCGCGTCCGCGTCGGCCTGCGCGACCTCGACTCGGGCAAGTACACGGGCTCGGCTGACGTCTGGGACAAGGCCGAGGAGGCCTGCCGGGCCGCGGCCCGCACGCTGGGCGTGCCCTTCACCGAGGAGCCGGGCGAGGCCGCGTTCTACGGCCCGAAGATCGATTTCGTGGTGCGCGATGCGATCGGCCGCGAGTGGCAGCTCGGCACCGTGCAGGTCGACTATAATCTTCCCGAGCGTTTCGATCTGAGCTACGTCGGCCGCGACAATCAGAAGCATCGGCCGGTGATGATCCACCGCGCGCCCTTTGGTTCGATGGAACGCTTCTGCGGCGTGCTGATCGAGCATTTCGCGGGCGCTTTCCCGACCTGGCTCGCGCCCGAGCAGGTGCGGGTGCTGCCCGTGGCCGAGCGGAGTGCGGCGTACGCCGCCCAGGTCCATGCGGCGCTGCGCGAGGCGGGTGTGCGAGCCGTGCTCGATGACTCCGACGAGCGCCTGCAGGGCCGCATCCGAGACGCCGCCGAGGAGCGCGTGCCCTACATGGCGATCGTCGGGCCGCGCGATGCCGAGGCCGGCACGGTCTCGGTTCGGGCGCGCGGCATCCAGAAGGATCTCGGTGCTTTGCCACTCGACGACTTCGTGGCGGCGGTCGCGGCCGAGATCGCGACTCGCGGTGCCCGCCGGGTGACGGAGCGCTTCGAGGCCGCGCCAGCAGCGGTCTCCTGACGAAAGAGGAGGAACTCGAATGACGCATTCCTGCGACCGTCGCCGTGCCCGTTTCCGGATCGGCGACGGGAGGCGAGCCGTGGCGCTCGCCCTCCTGTTCGCGGCCCTGCTGGCGGCCGTTCCGGCGCGGGCGGCCGAACTCGATGGCGTGAGCTTCCCGGATTCGGCGACGCTCGATGACAAACCGCTGGTCCTCAACGGCCTGGGTCAGCGCATCGCCTACATCTTCGTCAAGATCTATGTCGCAGCACTCTACCTGCCCGAGAAGACAACCGATGCCGAGCAGGCGATCGCCAGTGACGTGGCCAAGGAAATCGTCATGAAGTTCCAGCGCGCGGTCAGCGGCGACGAGATGCGCACGGCCATGCGCGAGAGTCTGGCCGAGGCGGCGGGCGACCCCGCGCTCGTCGATCGGGTGCGGACGTTCGAGGGGTGCTTCGACCAGCCGCTCGACGCGGGCGACGTGGTCGCGCTCGACTACCGACCGGGCCAGGGCACGGCCGTGATCGTCGACGGCAAGGCCAAGGCCACCATCGCCGGCGCCGACTTCATGCGGGCGCTGCTCTCGATCTGGCTCGGTCCGAATCCCCCCAACCAGTCGCTGAAGGACGGTCTCCTCGGCGACGCTTGAGCCCCGGCGCAGCCTACGAACTCAGGTCGGCAACGCCCGTCGCTGGAGGACGGTCTCCTTGGCGCGGCTCGAGCCTCAACGCAGCGCACGAACTCAGGTCGGCAACGCCGGTCGCTGAAGGATGGCCTCTTCGCCGACGCTCGAGCCCAGGTCTTTGGTCTTGTGGCAGCCAGCGGATGCGCTCTGGGGCGGCCCGCACCCGCCGTCGCGCGCTGCGCGGTTGGAACATGGCGGGGAAGGCGTGCCATCCTGCCCGGGCCAGGGCTTCTTCAGCGCGGAGGACGTGACGTGACACCAGCAGATCTGGTCGAGATCGAACTGATCAAGCAGCTCAAGTATCGCTACATGCGGCTCCTCGACCAGAAGGGCTGGGACGAGATGGAGGCACTCTTCAGCGCGGATGCCGAGGCGGCCTACAGCGGCGGCAAGTATGCTTTCAGCGGGCCGGATGCGATTCTCGAGTTCTTTCGCAAGGCGATGGGTCGAACGAGTTTTCTCTCGAGCCATCGCGTGCATCAACCCGAAATCCGCCTGACCTCGGCGACGACGGCGACGGGCATCTGGGCGCTCGAGGACCGGGTCATCGACACCGAGCGCAACATCACGATCCAGGGCGCGGCGTTCTACGACGACGAGTACGTCAAGTTAAAGGGCGAGTGGCGCATCCGTCGCACCGGCTACAGCCGCACCTTCGAGGAGGTCTGCCCGCGGGACGGCAAGTCACCGCCCATTCTGACGGCCTCCTTCTGGGGCACCGCCGGTCGCAGCGACCTCCCGGCGCCGGGAAGCTAGTCCAGCCCGCGTCCGGGCCGGAACGGATTCCGGGCACGGACGGCTGGAAAGCGGGCAAAATCGCGATCGAGCGTGAGCAGTTCGTTGATCCCATGCTCGACGATCAGGGCGGCGATGTGCGCGTCGTGGGCGAGGTTGCCCCGACCATCGCCATCGCTGAGCATGCGCCGGAAGTGGTCGGGGTGTCGCGACCCTTCGCCGAAAATATGCACGCTTGGCGAGGCGAAGAGACCGTCGAGGTTCGTCAACACCGCCTCGAGCGGACTCGGTGGAGCAAAGACGCGGGGGTGCGTAACCACCCGCACGAACTCGTAGATGCAGGGCCAGAGCAGCGCCCACGCAGTGGCTCCCTCGGCCAGCTCGCGGAGCAACGCCGCCGCTTCGCGGTGGTGGGGAGTCTCCTCGCGCCGCGCGTAGACCAGAATGTTCGTATCGAGCGCGATCACCGCGGCCGGTCCATCAGATCGAAGAGGGCGTTACGGTCCTCGAGTGACACTCCGGGCTGCAGGGTGCCGCGCTCGGTCCGCCAGTCGAGCACGAAGGCAGCGCCGCGCTCGGGGCGCCGTCGCGCGAGGTGACCCCGCAGGGCCTCTTCGAGCACCTGTCTCAGCGTCGTCTTGTCGTCTGCCGCGCGACGCTTGGCGCGCCGCAGAAGGTCGTCGTTCAATTCGACCGTCGTCCTCATGCATAAACCCATATCGTGAGGTATGGGTTTATGCAACATGACCTCCGACTCGCGCGGGCAAGGCGCCGAGCCGTCAGTCGGCGCGGGTCTCCAGCCGCGCTCGGGCGCGTGGCCGGGGGCGTGAGCCGCGAGCCGTTCGATGCCCCGGTGCCCCTCCGGAGGGATCGGCTGTAGCCCGCGGGCGCTAGGGAATGACGCCCGCCTCCTTCAGCGCGCCGATACGCTCCCAGTCGTAGCCGAGCTCGCACAGCACCTCCTCGGTGTGCTGGCCGGCCTCGGGCGACTGGCGCGCCACCGTGCAAGGGGTGCCGAGGAAATCGACGGGTGACGCCAGCTGCTCGGGTCGGCCAAGCGCGGCCTCGAAGGGAACGATCGCACCCGTGGCGCGCACCTGCGGGTCATCGGCGATCTCGTCGCAGCTCTGCACCGGCGCCCACCAGACGTTCTCGCGGTCGAAGATCTGTTGCCACTCGTCACGTGGACGGGCGCCGATGATCACATCGAGCAGATCGACCACGAAAGGAGCGTTCTCGCGCCGCACGACGATATTGCGCGTGCGCGCGTCGTCGAGCAGATCGAGTCGTTCGATGGCGCGACAGACGTCGGGCCAGTGCCGGTCGGCCTCCAGCCCGATCAGCCAGAGCCAGCGCCCACAGCCGGCGCGATAGGCGTTGGCGATCGGATTCGGTGCATTACGACGCGTTCCGGGCGGTGCGACGTGGCCGTAGCGCAGGCGCGTCGCGACATCCCAGCCCATGACGTAGAGCCCGGTGCGGAGCAGCGATGCCGAGACGTGCTGGCCCGCGTGGGTGCGGCCGCGCGCGACGAGCGCGGCGCAGATCGCCGACGCGGCGGCCAGGGCCGTCGTATGGTCGCCCATGCCGCCGCGCTGGATCGGGGGCTCGGCTCCGGCCGGCGTCAGCATCGCTGCCACCCCGGCGCGTGCCCAGAAGGCGCCGATGTCGTAGGCGGGGCGGTCGCGCTCGGGGCCCGCGATGCCGTAGCCCGTCACCGAGCAGGTGATGAGCCGCGGGTGGTCGCGGCGCAGCGCGTCGAAGCCGAGCCCGAGCGCGTCAAGCGCTGGCAGGCGGAGATTCGAGACGAACACGTCGGCGCGCGCCACGAGTTGGCGGGCGATCGCGAGTCCTTCGGCGTGCTTGAGGTCGAGAACGATCGAGCGCTTGCCGCGATTGTCGAGTTCGAAGGGCGGATTCATCGGCGCGTCGATCCCGACCGCGCTCTGGAAGATGCCGCGGAAAGGATCGCCGGCGGGCGGCGGTTCGATCTTGATGACCGCAGCCCCCCAGTCGGCCAGAAGCCCGGCCGTGGCCGGTCCGGCCACCCAGAATCCGAGTTCCACCACGCGGATACCCTCGAGCGGTCCGTTCATGCGGGTTGCGTATCACGCCCGGCCCGCCTCCCGCGTGTCGCCCAGTCGCCGGCCCCGGGGCCATGCCAAACCAGGACCAGCGCAGCGTCGGAGCACGCCCGAGAGCCGGTCCGGCCTGGGGCCATGCCGAATCAGGGCCGGCACAGCATCGAGTCGCGCTTGCCGCCGGTCCCGGCGCGCGGCCGAGTCGAGCCAGTGCCAGTCTAGCGTCGATTTGCGCCCGGCCACCGCGAGCCGGCCCAGCCTCGGATCAGGGTCGTGTCGTCTCCCGCCCGCGGCGGACTCTGCTCAGGGCTTGGGGGCCGGGGCGGCGGGCAGACGGCCCTCGTTGACGTTCCAGGAAAAATCGCCGGCCGCGAGCGGCGCCAGCACCTTCTTCTCGAAGCCCTCGCCCTTGCGGGTGTAGGCGCGCAACTCGTTCTGGTCCTCTGCGGCTACCACGATGTCGAGCGGTGCAGCGCCGTCGATCTCCGCCAGCAGCACGGGCTGCTCGAAGCCCGAGGATTTACCGTCTATCAAGACACGCTTCCAGCCGGTGTCGGTCTGCTCGAGCAGCCAGAGGCCCGACATCATGGTGCCGGCGACGAGATCGGCCTTGCCGTCACCGGTCACGTCGCCTGCTGCGGTGGCGCGGCTCAGTCCGTCGGGCAGGGTCGAGACCACCGTGTTCGTGGTCTTGTCGTCTTTCCCCCATTTGTATTGCTTGATGGTCACCTCGCGAACCAGGCGCCCCTGCTCGAACGCGCCCTCCCAGTCGATGAAGAGTTCGGCACGTCCGTCACGGTCCGTGTCGGCGGCGAGGATCTCCTTGGCGTGCGTGTCGCCCGGCGCATCGACGATCGAACGCGACCACGCGCCGGCCTTGCCGCGGCGGTACATCGTCACCTCGCCGAGTTGCTTCTCGCGCAGGCGGTTGGGCTTGCTCGGCGTGGCGAAGATCTCGAGTGAACCGTCGCCCTCGACGTCGCCGAGTTCGATCTCGTGGACGAAGGTGCTCGTCGTCCGGTCGATCTCCTCGACACGCCAGTTTTCGTCCGGATGCACGATCGCGATGACGCCCTGATCATGGGTCGCGATGACGATCTCGCTCTTGCCGTCGCCATCGACGTCGCCGACCTCGAAGTCGCGCAACCGGTTGGCCTTGCCTCCGAAGACGGGGTGCCAGCGCGTCTCGGCCGTCCATTTGCCGTCGGCGCCGCGCGTCCAGGTCTTGAGCAGAGCTTCGTTGCCCCCGATCGTCAGCAACTTGCCGTCGAGGATGACCGCTTTGTGGAAAACATTGCTCTCGGGGTCTTCGAGGATCTCGACAGTCCAGCCGCTCGGCGCCTGGCGGACGATGGTAAGTCGGGCCGGGCCGGGATCGGACGTGGTCGTGCCGTCGGCCTGCGGCGTATTGACGAAATGGGCCTGTGACACGAGCAGGACACGGTCGCCCCCGTCTCCGGCGGCTGTGTCTGGCGCGGCGGGGTGCGCCGGGGAGCCTGAGAGAAGTGTCGCACCGAGCGCGAGGCCGGCACCAGCCGACACGACGCGCACCCTTGAACGAAGGCCTGGGGCCGGAACAATCATGGGTGGCGATGGTAGGGACAAGGGCCTGCCGCGGGCAAGCGCCGAACCGGCACTCGGGCCGAGGCCGCCCTCGGCGATGGAGCCCCGGTGGCCGAGTCCGGGTTGCGGCCCACGGCTGGCTCTGCGAAGAGATCGCCGGGCATCGTCCCCCCGGGGACGGGGCTCGCAGACCCGCTGGAGTACGATATGCGCGAACTCGTGAGACTTTCATCGACTGCCGGAACCGGCCACTTCTACGTGACCACCAAGAACCCCAAGAAGAAGACCGACAAGCTCACGCTCAAGAAATACGACCCGGTGGTGCGCAAGCACGTCGAGTACAAGGAAGCCAAGCTCCGCTGAACAGGCGGAACGGGAGCGCGCGGTTGGGCCGGCAGGCGCCACCGGGCGCTCCGGGGAGCAGCCGATGGGCATGAAAATCGTCATCGACTACGACCGCTGCGAATCGAACGCGATCTGCATGCAGGTCTGCCCCGAAGTGTTCGAGATCCGGGCCGACGACAACCTCTACCTGACCACCGAGACGCCGGACGAGAGCCTGCGCGCCAAGCTGCGGGAGGCCGTCCGCCGCTGTCCCCGCCAGGCGATCTCGATCGTCGAGTGAGATCGCCACCGCGCGTGGCGACCGCGCCTCAGTCCGTCTGACCGAGCAGGGCCGCGAAGAACGCGCTGGCTCGCTCGACCTGATCGATCGCCACCCACTCGTCGGCGGTGTGCGCCTGGGCGATCGAGCCGGGCCCGAAGACGAGTGCGGGGATGCCGTGCGCGGCCAGCACGCCGGCATCGGTGCCGAAGCTCGCGACATCCCAGCGCACGGGGAGACCCGCCGCCGCGAGTGCCTGCGCGCAGGCGGCTTCGCCGGGGTGCCCCCCGGAGGGCCGTTCGAGGGCCGGCTTCTCGAGTCGCCACCACTCGATCGCGGCGTCATCGCCGGCGACTTGACGCAGCAGGGCAGCGATTTCGTTGTGTACCCGCGCCGGCTCCTCGTGCGGCAGCAGGCGGCGGTCGAGCAGGAACCAACCCGAGTCGGGGACGATGTTCTCTGCGTGCCCAGCCGCTGCGAGATCGACCGAGAGTGTGGCCGGGCCGAGTTCCGGATCGGTGTCCTGTACAAGTCCGGCCGCGTGCGCGTCGAGCGCCAGCACGCAGCGGGCGAGGGTGACGAGCGCATTGCGGCCCTCCCCCGGAATAGATGCATGACAGGCGCGGCCGCGCACGCCGACGCGGGCGTGCACCACCCCCTTGTGGCGGCCGACGAGCCTCAGGTCGGTCGGTTCGGTGGCCAGTGCCCAGTCGATCCGGCGTCCAGCGAGGTGCGTCAGGACCTGAGCCACGCCCGCGCTTGCGACTTCCTCGTCGGCCTCGCCGACCACGATCACGTTCCGCGTCGGCTTGCCGCGGGCGAGCACGCGCTCGAGCGCGGCCAGTAGTGCCGCCATGCCGGCCTTGGTGTCGCACGAGCCGCGCCCGGAGACGCGTCCGTCGGCGAGGCGCGGCTCGAACGGGTCGATGACCATGCCGTCCACCGCGACGGTGTCGAGGTGCGAGGCGATGAGCACGGTGTCGGCCGTATCGGAGACGTGGATTTCACCCACGACGCTCTGCCGATGGGGCGGACCGAGCAGGGTCGCGTCGATGCCGAGCCGGCCGAGGCGGGCGGCGACGTCTGCGGCGTAGCGGCTCTCGCCGGCAATCGCCGCCGGCACCCGACCGTCACGTCCGGGATTGACGGACGGGATCGCGATCAGATCGCGCAGGATCTCGATGCTGCGAGACAAGGGCACGGCGGGTCGCGACGCTCGGCGCCGGTACGGATCCCGGCGCGCGTCGCTCCCCGGTCTTGCCAGCGCCGGCTCGGTTGCGCAATCGGCGCGCTTCTCGTTGGACGTTCGTGCTGCGGCGACCGGCGGACGACGAAGTAGGCTGAACATCCGAGATCGGGCGCGCACCGCGTCGGACGTTCGTGCTGCGGCGACGCCACTGGACGTCCGGCACCTGCTCGTTTTGGCAGGGTTCGCCACACCCAGGCTGCCCCGGGCGGCGGGCCTATCGGGCCGCGTCCGGCACCCTCTCGTTCAGGCAGGGATCGCCACGGGTTGGCGGTATTCGATCACCTGCTCGCGGCGTGGGCCGACGGCGACGGCGACTCCGCCGGGGTGTGCTCTTGCCGGCGACGGCACGCCAAGTCGGTGGCGGACCTCCGCCAGCGGGAGCGGCAACAGTTCTTCCCATGCCGTCGGCGCGAGGTCGGGCGTCAGACGGCCACGATGCCAGGCCTCGAGCAGGTAGCGCGGCCAGTGCAGGCGGTCGCGCCAAGGACCGACCAGGGCCGCCGCCCCGACGATCAGGGCGATGCCGGCGTTGGGCACTTGCGCCAGGGTGAAGGCCAGCAGCCCGCCCTCGCCGGCGTCGTCCATGCCGTAGCCCGTCACCACGTGCCAGAGGTCGTGCGCGTCGCGCATGCGATTACCGAACCACTCGTGCTCGTCGTCAACCTCAGGACGCAAGGAAGCGGTTTGCTTCGTGGCGATCTGCTCGGCCTCGACCAGCCCATCCGCACTGAGCCCGCCGCGCGTCATGAAGTCGAGGTAGGCCCGGCCCAGCGAACCTACGGGCAAGGCCGCGAGACCCTCGTGGTCGCGCAGCCGATCGATCAGGATTGGCTTCTCGGTCCGCAGGCGCGCGCTCTGGGGAGTGTCGCAGAAGCGGCGGTAGGAGCGCTCGAAGGCCGGACCGGAGAGCGAGTCCAGGATTTCGAAAACGAGGTCGGTGCGCTCGGGATCGGCGATCAGTCCGCGCACCGCGCGCAACGCCCGCCCCCAATCCCGGCGACCACGTCCCGCGCTCGCGTGCTCCATCGTTTCTCCCGCCATCGCTCCGAACCTCCGCAGACTTCACGTTGCCGGTGTCGCTCGGTCGAGCCGAGCCTCGTCCATCCCGGTTCTGACGTCGCCCTAGGCCGCCGCAGCCGCCGTGGCGTCGCGGTCCGAAACCGCCACGATTTCCGTTCGACGGATGTTGGCACGCGGCGCGCGCGGGAGCGACAGGCCAAGCCCGATCAGCGAGACCGAGAAGGCTGCGATCGCCATCGCCGCCAGCGGCAAGTCGAAGGGGATGGAGCCGTGCAATGCCATCGTGGGAAGAATCGTCATCATCATCGTGAACCTCCGCTCCGTCTGCTTCGCACGCCGCGTGCCAGTCTCGGGCGGGCGGCCAGGGACCATTTTTCAGGCCTTTTTGGGGCAAGGGCCCTCTGGCCGCATGGTCCAGCGGGCGCTTGGGTGCATGGCGCGGCAGTCACCCAGCGCCTGAACCCCGGCCTCCGGCGGCGTTCGGCACCGCGATCGCGCCACGATGCCCGGCCGTGTATGCCCTCCGAGGTGAAGATCCTCGTGACCGGTGGTGGCGGCTTCCTGGGCTCGCATCTTTCTGACGCTCTGCTCGACCGTGGCGACGAGGTCTTTGTCCTCGAGCCGGGGGGCACGACCAAGGTGCGCCACCTGATCGGCCATCCGCGCTTCCGTGTCGTGCGCGACAGTGTGCTGAGCCTCGATATTCTGGACTCGCTGATCGCGCAGGTCGATCTGGTCTTCCACCACGCGGCGGTGGTCGGCGTTGAGCACTACGTCGGCGACCCCTACGAAGTGCTGAACGTCAACGTGAACGGCACGCAGAACGTTCTCAAGGCGGCGTTCAAGTACGGGCGCAAGGTGGTGCTCGCCTCGACCTCCGAGGTCTATGGCCGCAATCCCAAGATCCCCTGGCGCGAAGACGACGACCGCGTACTCGGTTCCACGCGCATCGACCGCTGGTGCTACTCGACTTCCAAGGCCACCGCCGAGCACCTCTGTTTTGCCTACCGCAAGATGGGCCTGCCGGTGACCATCGTCCGTTATTTCAATATCTACGGGCCGAGACTCGACAAACTCGACGCCGGCCGGATCATCACGATCTTCATGGGGCAGCTCCTGCGGGGCGAGCCCCTCACGGTGATCGGGGACGGCTTGCAGACGCGCTGCTTCACCTGGGTCGGCGACGCCATCCGGGCGACCATCCAGGCGGGTGTCGCTCCCGGTACCGAGGGCGGCATCTTCAACATCGGCACCGACGTCGAGACCTCGATCCTCGAGCTGGCAAAATTGATGATCGAGATCGGCGGCGGGAACTCGACGATCCGCTTCGTCGATCAGCGCGAAGTCTACGGCGAGAGTTACGAGGACATTCCCCGCCGCGTGCCCGATGCCACCCGGATGCGGGAGATTCTCGGCATCACGGCCGAGACGCCGCTGCGCGAGGGGCTTGCCCGGACCATCGAGTCGTTTCGCGACGAGGTCGCGCCCCGCGGCGTCGCCCGCGCCGCTGGCGCCTGACTCCCTCTCGATCTGCCGGCCGGGGGCGAGGCGCGTGCGCCTCGCCGGTGCGACACGCCTGGTGTTTTGGCGTGCCGGGGTGCTCGGTCGCTTCGGGGCGAGCGAGTTTTGCGCTCGGGCGATCGCGCGACGCGCCGGAGAGTTCGATCAGGGCACCGGAAGGCCGGCGCGTTCGCGGAAACGGCGGCTTGCCAGGAGGCGCGCCAGCATCGCCGGGGCGAGGCGCTTGAACCACCAGGCCAGCCGGGCCTCGGGCATCGGTACAGCGTAGAGCAGGCCGGCGCGGACCGCCGCCAGCGCGCGGCGCGCGACCTCACCTGCGTCGATGCGGCCGCGCGCCATCTCGCGCGCCGCCGACGTCACGAGGGCCGCGTCGGGCTCGGCCCACGAACCGAGCAGGTTGGTCTGGAAGAAGGACGGGCAGAGGACGGTCACACCGACACCGTGCGGGCGCAACTCGGCGTGCAGTGTCTCGGAGAGTGCGACCACGCCGGCTTTCGAAACGTTGTAGGGTCCAAGCAGTGGAGCCGAGAGCAAGCCGGCCAGCGAGGCGACGTTGAGAATCGCTCCGTGACGCTGGGCGCGCAGGAGCGGCGCGAATACATGGCAGCCGTGGATCACGCCGTCGAGGTTGACCGCGAGCACACGTCGCCATTCCTCGAGCGCCAACGTGCCGATCGCCCCCCCGCTCACCACACCGGCGTTGTTCACCACCAGATCGACCTGCGGCAGCAGGCGCTGCGCGAGGCGCCCGAGTTCGACGACCTCCTCGGCGCGGGTGACGTCGATGCGGACGATCTCGGCGTGGCCGCCGCGAGCGACCACGGCCTCGGCCGTCTCGCGGGCCGTGTCCTCGTTCTGATCGGCCACGACGACGATGCCGCCTGAGCGCGCGATCTCGAGGCAGAGGGCGCGACCGAGGCCGCTGCCGCCGCCCGTGACGATGGCGTGTCGAATCTCCATGGTTCGGGTTTCTCTTCTCGCGCGGCGCGACTCGCGACGTCAATCCGTGAGTCTCGCGGGCGGGAGCGAAGCGCCACGCTGCCGCCGGGGTGGCTAGAGCAAGGCGATGAGCGAGGTCAATCCCATCCACACCGTGATGCCGAAGCCGATCGACCAGGCGACGGTGCGGTGTGGCATCAGGCCCCGCGCGTAGGTCACGCCGTGCGCGATGCGGGCCAGCGGAAAGCCCGCGAAACAGAGCCAGGTGCCGAGAGAACTCGGTCCGGTCAAGGCATAAACCAGCCCGATCAGGGCGAAGGGCAGGGCGGCTTCGAGATCGTTCTGGTGCATGCGGCGCGCGCGCTCGATCTCGCTGTCGAGGCCCGTCTTCGTTTCCAGCCCCATGACCGCGTAGTCCTCGGGCGAAATGAAGATGCCCTTCTGCATCCGTATCCGACTGGTGTAGATGCCCGAGCCGAGCGTCTTCAGCGCGACCAGGATGCTTGCGAGAGCCCATGCCCGCACGGCCGGCACGGCCAGCAATTGCTGTGGATCCATCGTCTCCCCCTCCGGGCCAAGGCCCGTGTTGGCGCCGGGTCTAGCAGGTCGGGGGCGGTCGAAGAAACAGAGCCATGCCGGATGGCGCAGTTCCAGGGGACCCGTGCCGTATCGCGAACAGCGCACCGACACGGCGCAGCCGTCCGAATGCCGGATGGTGCGGCGCTAGGGGACCAGTGCCGTGGCCGCCGTGGTCGCAGCAGTGGCGAGGCATCCCGGCTCGGCGTCAGGGCCAAACTCGCAGCCCGAAATCCCGGTGGGTGTGCCACAGCGCGTGATCAGGCCGGTCACGGTGTCACGCATATGGGCCCCGTCGGCCGCCGTCGTCGCGAGGCAATCGACCGCGGGCTCGGCGTCGAGCGACGCGAGTTCGCAGGTGGCGATCGTCGCACGCAGTTTTCCGACAGCGCGCTCGATCCCCGGCAGCAGGCGCCGCAGGCAGAGGCCGTCGCCCGGCGCGAGTGTTGCGGGTAGATCTGGTGGCGCGACCCCGATGGCGGCGTCGAGTAGCTGGTTGGTGGCCTCCTCCTGGCGGCAGATCAGGCACTCGGCGAGCGAGACAAAGCCGCTAACGGTGAGGCTCGCACAGTTCCCGGCAACGCTGCATGCGGTGTCGTAGCCGGCAAGTCCCGGATTCAGGCCGGCGCCCTGACAGCTCCGGTCGAGCGCACCGCCGAGGACAGCGCGCAGTGCTGCCTGCGCCTGGGCGATGCGGAAATCGCGCTGCGGCGCGCCGCAGTCGAGGCCTTGCGCCTCGCGCGCAGCACAGCGGGTCCATTCCCGGAGGTGCGACCTCGAGTAGCGCGCGAAAGCACCATCGACCTGGGCGCGGCAGGGGCGTCGGATCTCCACGGCGGCAAGCGCCCGGGGCACGCCGATCCCGCTGAGCATCACGTCGAGCACGGGTTCGTCGGGGTCGTTCGAGGTCACGCGCAGGGTCGCGGTCGCGAACACCGCCGCCGCGGGAGAAAAACGAAGCGTGACCGCCGCGCGTTCGCCGACCGGGATCGCGAAGGGTGCGCTCGGGAGCGACGCGATCGACAGGCTGGAATGGGCTCCGGCGAGCAATTCGACCGAGGTCACGGCGATCGGCAACTGGGCGCCGTGGTTGATCAGCTCGAGTGTGAGTTCGGCGGTCTGTCCGACGTAGGCGACGAAACTCCAGGCGGCCGTCGAGAGGTCGAGGTCGATTGGATCGAGACAGGTCGCGACCTCGGGCGTGACGTAGGTGTCGAAGCCAGAGACGAACCCGACGGCGTCCTCGAAATTGGCGCAGGAGAAGCCGGGGAAGGTGTGGAAGTCCGCGAGCTCGGCGACGTTCGTTACCCCGTCGCCGTCGCTATCAAGGTTCTCGACCGCTGCCAGCGCCTGATTGATCGTCTTGCCGGCGTAGAGGTGCTGCTGCACGGCGAGCCCGAAGGGATTGCGCTGACCGGTGCCGGTCCAGCGCTTGTGGCAGATGCCGCAGCCGTAGATGCGGGAGTCGTCGCCGATGCCGTAGGTCGCGGTCGCGACCTCGAAGTACGTCGGGCGCGCCGCTGCGTGTGTCGCGAGCGCAAGCACGAGGCCGCAAGCGAGTGCGAGCGCCGCTGCGGCGCGCGTGGTGGCACGGGCACCTCGTCGGAGTGCACCGGGCGTCATGGCCATGCGACCTCCGCGAAGGCGGCCACCAGTGTCCCGATCTCGTTCTCGACGCAGGTCGCGATCGCCGCGGCGTCGCCCGCACTGCCGCAGCCCGGGAGATCGGCGCGGCCCGCACAGGTGCCGAGCTGGCGCTGGAGTCGCGCCCGCAGGGTGGCGAGCCGGGGTGCCACCGCGGCGTCACAGGCTGCGGCACTCGAACCCACGCGACCGGCGCAGCGCGTGAGTTCCGCCGTCCAACTCCGTGCGAACCCGGTCGCGGCGCGGGCGATGCGCGCCGCGCAGACGGCGGCATCGTGACTGCCGGGACTCGGCGTCTCGTCCGGTGCGGTGCCGTAGGCCGAGTGCAGTGCCGCCCCACCGAGGGCCTCGGAGACGCATGCGGCGCAGGTCGCGAGATCGCCGAGGTCGAAGAGGGTGATGGTGTCCTCGCACGGCGCCGGACAGACGGGGGCGTGTCCGAGGTCGAGCGGGCCGAGTCCGGCCGGAGCGCAGACCGGGTCGCCGAGTCCGCCGACGGAGGTGGTGAGTGCTTGCTCGGCTGTGGCCAACGCGTTGTCGCGCGTCGATTCAGCACAGGCGAGACCCGCTGCCTCGTCGGCGAAGCAGGGCTGCCAGGCGTCGAGCCACTCGCGCAGATGCCGGGCCTGCGCCCGCGCCACCTGCCTGGCGCATTTGAGCCGCGTCGTGTCGGTCGTATCGACGCGCAGGCGAGCCATGGCCACGGGCTCGGAGCGGCCGTGTTCCGACCACAGATCGTGCAGGATCGGGCCTGCGGCACCGGCCGCTTCGTCGTGCAGAAACTCGACATACTCGCGCCCGGCCGTCTGGTAGTAGAGGGCCACGTCGGCCCGCACCGCGCTCGTTCCTACCGGGTAGCTGACGTCGGCCCAGTACTGGCCGTCGGAGTAGGCCACGCCGACCGGAGCGCTGCCGAAAGCATCGAAGCTGGCGTTGTCGAAGCCGCGCGGCGGGATGCGGTTGTCCTTCAGGATGCGGTCGTTCAGCACGAGGTGGAACGATTTGCCGGGGTCACGTCCGATCGTCGCGGCCCACTCCTCGGAGAGGCCGTGCAACACCTCAAACACCTCGAGTTCGGGGTCGTGTCCCGGCTCGCCCAGTGCTGCGCCGTAACCGACCAGCGTCGCGGTCGCTGTGGTGTAGCGGCCGGATTCGAACACGATCCGGTCACGCGCGTCGTAGGCGCGCACGTGCAGCCACATGCGGCGGCCCTCGGGGTAGCCGGTGGGCAGCTTGTGGCCGGTCTCGTTGATGATCCGTAGCGCGAGGGTGCCGTTGACAAGTGATGCTTCTACCGTCGCTGCTCGCCGCAGCAGCTCGCGGGCACGCTCGATCCCCTCGTCAAGGATCGTCGCGTCGACCTCGCTGCCGAAGACCGGATGGTGCGGGATGATGCGCGGCACAAAGGTGTTGGCACCGACGAGCACGTGGCGCGGCAGGTCGTTGCGGGTCGGGGCATCCTTGGCGTCCTCGCCGCGCACGTCGGGCATGTGGCAATCCTGGCAGGTCGAGACCGTCTGGGCCCCGCCACCGAAGCGGGGCAGAGCGATGCCGCCCTCGGCGAAGTCGCTCGCGAGCCATTCGCTGTAGGTCGTCTGCTCGGGGAAACCCGTGGCCGCGTCCCCGGCCACGCCGAAGGCATTGGGCACGCAGGTGTTGGTGCCCGCACAGGTGAAGACGGGGTTGCGGACGTCGTGGCAGGTGCCGCAGAGCGCGGCACTTCGGTGGAAGGGGGACACGAGTGTCGTGCGCAGCGGGGCGTGGGGATCGCCGCCGTTGTCGGCCGTCACGTCGAAGGGGCCGCGCAGCCGATCGATCGGGTCGATCACGAAATTAGCGTTGCCCAGCGTGGTCACCGGCTGGTCGAGAGCTGCCAGCACGTCGGCATCCTCGGCAGGCGCGCCGGGCGCGCCTTGCGGGTCGACCATGCGGTGGCAGACGGTGCATTGCACGCCCTGGCGGTCGGCTGCGGTCATCTCGCTGCCGTCCTCGGGCGTCGAGCGCCCTTCGAGCCAGCCGCGCGGCAGATGACAGCGCAAACAGGTTTCGCCCGAGTGCGCCACGTCCTGGTTGGCGACGTCGAGCGCGGCCCACATCAGAGGGTCGCGTCCCGCCTGGGCCATCATCGAGCCCTGCCACAGGCGCCAGGGCTCGTTGCGTTCGCTTGCGGGGGTGCTCGGTTCGAAATCCGAGTGACAGCCGGTGCATTCCGTGGGCGTCGCGAGTCCATCCAGCAGATCGAGTGGCTGGGTTCCGGGGACGTGGAAATCCTCGATGGTGGCGGGCAGCGGCTCGCCCCGGGCGGGTCCGACGCGCATCGTCGCGGCGACAAGCACAATGAGTCCGACGCGTGCCACGGCGCGCAATCCGACCGACGGGTGGCGGTCGAGTCGTCGCCGGTCGGTCGCGTCGCGCCACTTGCTCCGGAGGAATCGAATCACACGAGCGCTCTTTGATTCGGGGATGGAATGTGAGGCGGGGGGCGCGAGTCCCCTCTAGGGAAGCGGGCAGATGGATCCCGCCAGGCCAACCCCGCCCACGGTGCCGAGGGTGTTGTTTTCGATGCAGTTGGGGGCGGCGATGCCTAGCAAGTATATGATATCGGCGGCAAGCCCGGCGGTGGCGGCGAGGTCGGGGGCGAGGCCGTTCCCGGTCAGGAGATTGTCGTAGAAATGATTGCGGCTCGTCGTGGCGTCGGCGCTCTCCGGGACGAAGCTTCCGGGGCTGACGACGTTGATGATCCGCTGGTCGAGGATCGCGACACCGAAGGAATCGTTGCCGGTGATGTAGTTATGGTGGAAATCTGTGGTGTCGTTCGAGATCACCATCAATCCCGTGCCGGTCGGGATCGCGCAGACCGCGCCCGCCTCACAGAAGTTCGGAGTGTTGTTGTTGATCAACACGTTGTGGGAGATGTCGTGGTCGAGCGAGATCTGGAGCGTCGGCCCCGGCAGCTTGAAGACCAGCAGTCCGCCGGTGTTGTCGTAGGCGAGGTTGTTGTGCACCACGGCGCGCGCCGAGTTCTCGATCTCGATGCCGGCGACGTTGTCCCAGGCCCGGTTGTAGCGGACGACAGGATCCTGGTCCTGACCGACGTAGATACCGGCGTCGATCACGCCCTCCGAGGTGCAGCCTTCGACCAGTACGTCGCTGCTCTCGACGGGGTAGATGGCGTAGACCGAGTTCAATTCGCCCGTGCCGACGATATCGCGCATCACGACGTGGTCGGAGTTCTGCGAGAAGATGCCGTTCTCGTCCCAGCCGGCGAATTCGAGGCTCTGGAAGGTGAGCCCGTCCACGCCAACCGCACGCATGCCATCGGTGTCGATCGAGGCCGGGGCCGGGCGGAAGATCGGCCGATCGTCGGAGGCGCCGCCACAGCCGACGATGCGGAGGCCCGTTGTGCGGACGACCGTGGCCTCGGTGTAGTTGCCCGACGCGATCAGGAGCTTGGCGCCGGGGCTCGCCGCGTCGAGCGCGGCCTGCACCGAGTCGCCGGGGCGGATCAGGGTGCTCGCGTCCTCGGCGTACTCCTGAGAAATCATCTCGACCGCGCCGTCCCAATTCGGGCAGACCACGCAGGCCTGGATCTCGTCGATGGTATCGGCGCCGGCGCAGGCGAAGATCTCGTCGGCCGCGCCCGCGGCCACGGCTTCGCTGCAGCCGGTGACGATGGCCGCTGCAGCCTTGTCGCGGATGTCCGCGAGCTTGTCGGCTGTCTTGACATCGCTCGGCGCGGTGAAGGCGCTCGCGGCCCACTCGCCGACGCAGACCGGAGCCAGGTCACCCGCGGTGCCGAGCTTTGCCTTCGCGTTCAGGCACGTGGCGATTGTCTTGGCCGAATCGATCGCGACCTTGTTGCCGGCCTTGGCGATTGCCTTGCTGCAGGTGTCGCGGACCTTCGAGACCGAGAGCGGCTTCGCCATGCCGACGTTGTTGCCGAGCAGGATCGTGGCGCGAGCGTTGTGCTGCCCGAGCACGCAACTCGAAATGGTGCTGGCCGCGTCCGAGAGGGGCGGGATGCCGTAGCTGCTGGCGAGGCCCGCTCGGCTCTCTGCGCTCGCGCAGGCCGCGGCGATTTTCTCCTGGGCCTTGGCGACTGTCTCTTGGATCTTCTCGCTGGTGGCCGCGTCTGGGCAATTCTCCGGACCGCTCTTCTGAATGCAGGTGGTCTCGGCGAGCAGCCTCGTCTTGACGAATTTCTGGGCCTCGGCAGCGACGGTCTTCAGGCATTTGAGGCCGGCCGCACTGCCCGCGCCGATCGGGGGCACGGTCGAATCTCCGCAGGTGTAGGCGAGTCCCGGTGCGGCCGACATCAGCGACAAGACAAGGGCGACCACAGCGGACAGGAGACGAGCCATTTTATTCCTCCGGAGCTTCGGTGAACTCGAGTTCGGGTTCGCAGGGTTCGATGCACTTTCGGGCGGCCACGCCGCCCGGACAGAAGAGGGTTTCGCACGAGCGTGCGTCCAGCGTCAACGGACTTCCCGCGCGGCGCTTGCCGCCCGACGTATTCCGCCGCGCTGTCGTGCCGTGGGTCCGGGCCAGTCGTCCCGGAATGTGGGCGGAAGCTCGCCGAGAAACGAACAGGGCCGCGTTGCGTGGGACCTGTTCGTGCACGGCCTTGTCGATCTCAGCGCGGCGCGGCGGGTCGCGCAGGGCGTTTGGTGGGTGGGCCAAGCTGCGGCACGTCGTCCTCGGCCTTGAGCCACAGTGGGTGCTGCCGCGTGCCCGGCCCAAGGTCGAGGTGATGGCCGCGCTGGTCCTCTGCGACCACCCGCCACCGCGCGGCTCCGCGGAGACCTCCGCGGGCACGCTACCTGCCGCCTCGCGCGCCCTTGCGGGTTCCGCCCTTCCGCGCGCCGTCGGCGCTCTACGTCGGCGATTCCAACGTGGTCATCACTCCCGAAATCATGAGATGCGTCCCGGAATCTGGGCCACCGGAAAGAAAGTACGATTGAAGTCCGGATCGCATGAAAATATCCTGCTCGATGGTCACGGTAATTTCGGCGTGCAACGTCTCGACCTTGCCGTGGCCAAGCAGCCGGGCTTCCAATCCAACCAACATGAGGGTACCGCAATGATGACCGACCGATTCGTGCAGAGGACCTCGCAGTCCTGGGGCCACCGGTTCCGATGGTTCGTCCTGAGTAGCGCGCTCGCGGTGCCGATGGCCGGGGTGCTGTTCGCGCCCCAGACGGCCAGTGCCGGGTGGTGGGGCTGCGGAGACGGGGAATGGGACGAGACGAGCGAGCAGTGCGACGACGGCAACGGCAGCCCGGGCGACGGTTGCGACCCGAATTGCAACATCGAAACGGGGCCGCCGACCCCGCCCCCCGCGCCGACGGCCACCCCGGCGCCCACGCCGACACCGACGAATAACTGCGGCGACGGCGTCATCCAATTCCCTGAAGACTGCGACGTCTTTGGCTCCTCCGGCGGCTGTACCGACAACTGCACCGTCGAGCCAGGCTGGGAGTGTTTTGGCCAGGCCAAGGACCAGTTCTGCCAGCCTATCGCCACCCCGACCCCCGAGCCCACGCCGACTCCCGAGCCAACGGCCATCTGCGGCGATGGCATCACCACCGCGACCGAGGGGTGCGATGACGGCAACCTCACCTCCGGCGACGGCTGCGAGGCCGATTGCACGGTGATGGAAGGCTGTGTCTTCGTCTCCTCGGGAGAGATAGAGGCTCCGATCCCTGATTATACTGAGGGCTTTCTTTTCAGCGAGATCACGATGCCCGTCGGGACACCACGCGGATTCATCCGCGTTCTCGGCGTGCGCGGAAGGCATACCTCTGTGGGAGACTTGATTTTCGGTCTCTGGAGCCCGGCCGACGAGACTGTGACCCTGCGAGGCACCGCCTGCGCAGAATATCCAGATTTCCATTTCAGCTTTGCCGACGGCGAAACTCTCGAGACCCCATGTCCACCAACCGACGGAAAACTTCACGCGCCAGTAGAGTCTCTCGCCGACCTCCTTGCCAACACCCCTTCGCTGGACGGCGTGTGGAAACTCGGTATTCTTGATGTTGCAGCGATTGATAGAGGCGTGTTGAATTCTTGGGGCATCCTGGCCTGCGGCGCGGCGCCGACCCCGACCCCCGAGCCGACAGCCACTCCCGAGCCGACCCCGACTCCCGAACCCACCGCGACCCCGGCCAGCCAATGCGGCAACGGTGCTCGCCAGACGGGCGGCTGCACTGACGTGAAGGGCCAGGGAATTGTCCTGAGTTGCGAGGAGTGCGACGACGGCAACACCGCCGCGGGCGACGGCTGCGACGCGACCTGTAACGTC
>SXGT01054571.1_pt1 | contig 32109 bp, 25 predicted proteins | sample 3176221 | NCBI WGS metagenome assembly SXGT01 (sample SAMN11356862, study PRJNA531348) | freshwater metagenome | isolation source: freshwater sample F1-120 | place: China: Fuxian Lake, Yuxi | collected 2017-12-25
GCATCTCCGGTGGCAGGCCACCCGCGCCGCCGTAGCTCGACGCATCCCCGCTGGTCTGCGCCATCTGCCCGGGTGAGGAGACTGCCTGGGTGCTCGACATGCCGAGGCCCGAGGCCTGGGCCACGATCTGCTCGATCGGCCCACCCGGCGCGAACTGCACGATCGTGAAGTTCACGATCATGATGCCGAGCAGGGTCGGCAGGATGAGCAGCAGCCGCCGCAGCACGTAACGCCCCATCTAACCGCCTCCTGCCCGGAACTGCGCGACGCGTGCTGCACGCGCCGCATCCCACCACCAGATGTCCGCCGCGGCACCACGCACGAGCCTGCCGTGTTGCGCCCGGCCGAAGCGATCCCACCACACCATGCCCTGGTTCACGCGCGACATCGTCGGCGCGTAGTAGAAATTCCACCTCAGCACGCGATCGAGCGCGCGCAGTGCCGTCACGAACTCGGCGTGGGTGCGCGCGCGGTCCATGTCGCCGATCAGCTTGTCCACCGCAGGGCTGTCGATGCCGGCCCAGTTCGGGCTGTAGGGCTGGCCCAGCGTGCGCGAGGAGAAGGTGCTGTTGACCAGTTGCGCCGGTGTGTTGTCCGGCAGGAACCACAGCGCGCCGCCATCGAAGTCGCCGGTGCGCGAACGATGTTGCCAGCTCGAGATCTCGGGCGACGACACCGTGGCCTCGATGCCCACACGCTTGAGCGCACTGATGAATGGGATGAACGAGCTGGCGAGCGCGGGCGACACCGCGAGCAGGCGGATGCGGAACACCTCGCCGGTGCGCCCGTGCACGAGACGGTTGTCGCGGATCACCCAGCCCGCGGCCTTCAGCAGCGCCAGCGCGCGCTTCACGTTGTCGCGGTGCAGGCCCTGGTCCTGATGCGGCGGCAGCCGGAACTGCTGGGTGAACACGCGCGGCGGCACGAGGTGGCGAACGGGTTCGAGCAACGCGAGCTCGGCGGCAGACGGGGTGCCGCGATGCGCGAACTGGGAATCGTGGAAGACGCTCGTGGGCACGTCCCAGAAGCCGTAGCTGCCGACGCGGTTCGCCCACACGCCGTCACGCAGCAGCCACAGCGCCTCGCGCACGCGCACGTCGCGGAAGCGTTCCTTGCGCAGGTTCCAGAAGATCGGCCACCACATGCCGGCCGGACGCAGCAGGCGCGTGAGCTCGGTGCGGAATGCGCCCGCGCGGCGCGCGGGGAAGTCGTAGCCCGTGGCCCAGCGCACGGGCACTGTCTCCTCGCGGATGTCGATGAGGTCGCCCTTCACCGCCTCGTACAGCACCTGGTCGTCGCGGAAGTAGTCGTACACGATCTCGTCGAAGTTGTAGCGGCCGCGGTTCACCGGCAGGTCGCGGCCCCAGTAGTCCGGCACGCGCACGAAGGTCACCTGACGGCCGGTCCTGAACCGCCCGATGCGGTAGGGCCCGCTGCCGAGGGGCGGCTCCAGCGTCGCCTTCGTGATGTCGCGCGCCTGCCAGTAGTGCTTCGGCAGTACCGCAATGCCGCCGATACGCAGCACCAGGTCAGCCTGGGTGCGCGACTCGGGCCGCACCCAGTAGCGGATCTCGCGCGCGTTGAGCACCTCGATGCGCGCGAAGGGCGCGAGCGACTGGCGGATGGTCGGGTTCGCCTTCGTGGTGAACACGTCGAAGCTGAACACGAAGTCCGCGGTGGTGATGGGCTTGCCGTCGTGCCAGCGCGCGCCCGGCCGAAGCAGGAAGGCAATCCAGGCGCCGTCGGGGGCAACGCTGACACCTTCCGCAAGGCGGCCGTAGCGGTCCGACAGCGTGTCGATGGCGTGGTTGAGCAGCGAGTCGTAGATCAGCGCGCCGGGGTCTGCGCCCGTCGCCACGCCGCTCACGGCACGGCCGGAAAGTGGCACGTCGACGAAGCTGTCCCAGTTGCCCATTTCGCCAATGCGGAATCGACCGCCCTTGGGCGCATTCGGGTTGACGTAGCGCAGGTGCGCGAAATCGCGCGGGTAGCTCGGCGCCTGCAGGTAGGCGACGCCGTGGCGGTAGCGGATGCCGGTGGCGCGGGAGACTTCATCGTCTGCCGCGGCGGGGGCGGGTACGGTCGTCGCCGCCGGCGCCACCTGCCCGGCAGGCACAATCGCCAGCAGGCAGAACGCCATCAACCGAGCCGCGATGCACCACGTCGCAACGGCCCGCACGCGCAGGTGCGGTTGGCCCGCGATGCCCTTGCCGCTATCGCGGTCGCAGTCGCTGTTCGCAATCGCCATGCCGGGTTGCCCGTGGACGCGGAGGATCAGCCGAAGGCGGAGAGTATCTCGGCGTCGAGGCGCTGGTAGGCCTCGATGTCTCCAGTCGGCACCGCGCCGAACATCACCTCGCTTACGCCAGCATCCGCGAATTCGCCGATGCGGTCGATGACGTACTGGCGCGACCCCGCCACCGTGCCCGGGCCAAGCCCGCGCACGAAGCGCTCGGCCGACGCCGCATCGTCGGTCACGCGAACCGGCATCAGCAGCGTATGCCGGACCTCCGCCGGGTCCCGGCCAACGGCCTCGCAGTGGCGCGCCAGCACCTCGGCCTTGTGCCGGTACACGGCCATCGACATGCCCTGCCCCGCCCAGCCATCGAGGTTGAACACATCGCCATGGCGCGCGAGCGTGCGCAGGGTGCGCTTCTCGCCGGTACCACCGACCATGATCGGGACGTGGGGCTGCTGGTAGCAGCCCGGCGACAGTGGGGCCTGGTCGAGCTGGTAGTAGCGGCCGCGGAAGTCCACCGGGCCGCTGGCCCTGAACAGCGCGCGGATCAGCGCACAGGCTTCCTCGAAACGATCCTGGCGCTCCTGCATCGACGGGAATGCCCAGCCATAGGCCTCGTGCTCGCGCTTGAACCACGCGGCGCCTAGCGCGAGCACCAGCCGCCCGCGCGAGGCCTGGTCGAGGGTCGCTGCCATCTTCGCCACGAGCGCGGGATTGCGGTAGGTATTGCCGAGCACGAGGTGCCCGAGCACCAGCCGCTTCGTCATGCCCGCGGCCACGGCGATGAGGGTCCAGCCCTCGAAGGCCGTCAGGTGCTCCTCGTCACGCCGGCCCGGCGGCGGCAGGAAGTGGTCGGCAAACCAAAGGCTGTGCCAGCGCCCCGCCTCCAGCGCCATGATCGACGCGCTGATGGCGTCCCAGTTCGTGCGATAGCAGTTCACCTGCACACCGAATTGCATGCATCCCCCCGGAGCCACGGTTCGGCCGGCGATGCCGCAGCGCGGCCTCGCGATCGACCGACACTGCCTTTCGTACCCTGCGGGGTCCAATGCAATCTGGGCGCACACGCATGTGCCCTGCGCATGGCGGCGCATGCGCATGCTTCTTCCGCCGCGCCGATCGCGTCAGTTGCGCACGGCGGAACCGTCCGAGGTGCTCACCCCGTTGATGCGCCGGTTGCCACCGCGGGTCTGGCGCAGCTGGTCCAGCAGGTGCCGCGCTTCCGCCTGCGCGGCCGCCTCCTCTGCTGCGGTACGGCACACCTTGCGGCGGATGTAGGAACCGGTGTCCGCCTCCCAGCGACACACGATGTCGGTGGGCATCATCTGCGGCGGTGGCGGCAAGTCGGGAAGCGGTTCTTCTGCCCGCGCAGCCGCGGGAAGCAGCACGAGGATGGCGCACGAGAGCGCCGTCGCAATCGATGGGAATCGAGGGATCGACAGCATGGGACCTCCATGACTGGCAGCACGGCGGGGGACCGTGCGAACGAGTATCGACCTGGAACCGCGATCCGGGAAGCGCCGGCCGCGACGACGTTGCGCCCGGGTCCGGACCGACATCAGCCGCCTGCACGCTGCTCCTGCACCACCTCGCGCATGCCTTCCCACTCCGCCCACATGTCGCACATTGCGGACTTCGAGCGTTCCCAGGGATCGTTGCCCGGCTCGTAGTCGAGGAACTCGCCGAGCCAGCCGCGATCCGGATGGTCCGAGCCGCCAGTCAGCACCTTGTCCGGCTGCCGTGACTTGTTGCGGATGCGGAAGATGATGTTCTTGCGCGACTCCGTGCCGGTCTCGTTGCGCGTGGCCGAATGCAGGATGTGCCAGGTGGCGATGCAGGCATCCCCCGGCATCAGCTTTGCGTAGATCGGCCGCGGCCAGCGCTTGCCGTCCGGCGTGGTCTCGCAGGACTCGTCCGCCAGTTCCTCGCGCACCGCATCCGGCATGTACAGCAGGCCGCAGCGATTCGGCACGTCGTGATTCAGCCGCGGCCAGCGCGGGCCTTCCGGGCCGAGCCGATCCCCCTGACTGCGCTGCCACTGGAAGAAGCGCTCCACGGCGTGGTGCGAGCGCGGCACCAGCGCCGTCTGCCCGCAACCCTCGCGCGACTGGTCCGACAGGCTCACGAACACGAAAGCCGTGAAGCTGCCGAGGCCGAGGGTCATCTCGGGATCCTGGAACATCGGCGTGAAGTTGTGGCCCATCACCGCCGCGCTGCGGCCGAGATCGCCGCGCGGGCCGGCGGCAAAGTACTTGCGATAGATCTCCTCCGGCGTGCCTTCCATCGGCACCTGGGGTGGCGCGATCGTGATGCTGCCATCCATGTGCAGTGCAGCACCGTAGTACGGCACGTCGCGGTCGCGATAGCCGGGCGGCGTGAAGCGATCGCCCGGCTCACTGCGCTTGGTGATCGCCACCTGGCACTGGCTCGCCGGATCGAACTGCCCAAGCACCTCGTGCAGGATCGGCGTGACGCTCGAGCGATTCACGAGGTCGGTCATCGCGGCGTCGCCCGCGAGGCTCTCGCCCTTGTGGGCAGCGCGGATGCGCGCCTGCGCGGCCGCCACGAGTTCGGGCGCCACAGCGCCGCGCACGATCACGTAGCCCTCGCGATAAAGGAACCGCTTCTCCTCGAGGGTCAGCGCCCTGGCACCTGCCATACCCTGTGCGGCAGCAGGCGTTGCGCTAGCAGATGCGGACGTGGATGTGGACGTGGTTGCCGACATGCAGATTCTCCCGACCGGAATGGCACCTTGCGCTGGATCATGGCGTAGGCCCGGCGTGCAGACCAATGCGCACGACGCAGCGCGACATGCGCGCAATGAATCCCCCCGCAGCCGGCAAACCGGCCAATCGGCAACCGCCATCGCGCCCGTCTCCGCATCAATCACCCTGCCTCAGGACGCACTGAGGGGTTTCCGGGTTGGCTGTGGGTGGAGTCTCCAGCCGGAGCGCCACCCCAGATCAAGGCGATAGACTCGCAGCGCTCGCGCAGGCACCTGCGCACATCAACCCTGATCTCGAGGACAACCCCGTGTACAACACCGTCAAGGAAAAGCTCGCAGCTGGCAGGCAGGTGATCGGTGGCACGATCGAGACGCCCGATCCGGACATCTATCGCGCGATGGCAGGCGCCGGCTTCGACTTCATCTGGATCGAGATGCAGCACAGCCCACTCACCTATCAGGATGTGGCGCGCATGATCTGGGCAGGCAAGGATGAGCCCGCCATCCCGTTCATCCGCGTGCCGGATGCCACCGAAGGCGACATCCAGAAGGCAACGGATGCCGGCGCACTCGGCATCATCGTGCCGATGGTCGTGGACCCGCGGAAGGCCGAGGCCGCGGTGAAGTTCGCGAAGTACCCGCCAACGGGCGTGCGCAGTCTCGGTGGCGGCCAGTATGGCGCGCTATGGGGCAACGACTACCGGCAGACCGCCAACGACAACATCATGGTGGTGGCGATGATCGAGTCCCCGGCCGGGGTGGAGAACGCCGAGGCCATTGCAGCGGTGCCGGGCGTGGACGTGGTGTTCACCGCCGCGACCGACCTGTTCAGCTTTTCCGGCCTGCCCCAGGGCAATCCGGAGTACGAGGCCATGGTCACGCGCATCAAGCACGCCACGCTGCGCGAAGGCCGCAAGCTGGGCGGCCCCTTCAACTGGCGCAACCGCGCGGACTTCAGCTTCTTCCAGGCACCGCCTGCCTCCGCACTGCTGCGCAGTGGCGCGCGCGCCCTGCTCACCACGTCCGCGCCTGCGGTCGCACCGATCGAGGGCTCCGAGAAGTAACGCATGAGGACTGCAGTCGCCGCTCCCTGACGCGGCAAGCGCTGGCGCCGGGCAGCGCATTGCTGGCATAAGGATCGACCGAACTTCGCGGACGCGCCAGATGCCCACCGACGCCGCCCCCGCGCCAGCGCTGCCACGCAGCGGCGGCCGCTACGCGAACTACGTGCTGTTCGTGCTGGTCATCGTCTACGTCTTCAACTTCATCGATCGCAACATCCTGTCGATCCTGTCCCAGGACATCCAGCGCGACCTCGGCGTGGGCGACGCCGAGATGGGCTTCCTCTACGGCACCGTGTTCGCCGTGTTCTACGCGGTGTTCGGCATCCCGCTCGCGCGCTTCGCGGATGTGTGGGTGCGGCGCAGCCTGATCTCCGCCGGGCTGCTCGGCTGGAGCCTCATGACCGCGCTGTCCGGCTTCGCGCGCAGTTTCCCGATGCTCGCCGCCTGCCGCATCGGCGTGGGCATCGGCGAGGCCAGCGCCTCGCCCGCAGCCTATTCGCTGCTGTCGGACTACTACGCCCCGCGTGTACGCGCGACCGTGCTCGCGATCTACTCCTCAGGCGTGTACATCGGCGGCGGCATCGGCCTGTTCCTCGGCGGCTTCATCATGGAGACGTGGAACACCGCCTACCCGGATCGCAATGCCGCGCCCCTGCAGTTCGCCGGCTGGCAGGCAGCGTTCCTGGCCGTCGGCATTCCGGGCATCCTGATGGCGATCTGGGTGCGCACCCTGCGCGAACCCGAGCGCGGCGCCAGCGAGGGCCTCGTGGGGCCCGCGCATCCCGCGCCCTTCTCCGTGCTCGGCACGGAGCTGAAGGCGATGATGCCGGTGTTCAACCTGCTGCCGCTCCACCGAGCCGGCGGTTCGGTACCACGCAACCTGCTGGCTGGGCTCGCGATCGCGCTGGTTGCGACCGGCCTGGCACTGCTCTCCGGCGACAAGGCGCAATGGATCACCCTCGGCATCGGTGCCTACATCGTGGTGTGCTGGGCGCAGTCCCTGCGCGCCCGCGACAACGCGACGTTCCAGATGATCTTCGGCTCGAAGGCCATGGTGTACGCCATGATCGCCTTTCCCCTCAGTTCATTCGTCACCTACGGCACAGGCTACTGGACCGCGCCGCTGATGCTGCGGCTGCACGACACCAGCGCGGGCCAGGTCGGGATGTACCTGGGGCTCGGTGCCGCGGTAGGCGGCCTGATCGGCGTGACGCTTGGCGGTGTACTCGCAGACCGGCTGAAGCTATGGCATCCCGCAGGCAGGTTGCTGGTGCCGGGTGCGGGCATCGTGCTCACGGCGCCGGCGATCCTGTGGACCATCTACACGCCGAGCCTCGAGACGGCCTTCGTGCTGAACCTAGTGGCCACGCTGACGAGCGCGATGGGCACCGGCATTCCGCCCACCACGGCGGCCGATCTCGTGATGCCGCGCATGCGTGCGATCGCAGGTGCCTACTACATCCTGCTCAACACGATGATCGGCCTCGCCCTTGGACCCTATGCGATGGGCAAGCTCTCCGACGTGCTTGCCGCGACGGGAATGAGCGCCGCCGAATCGCTGCGGCTCTCCATGACATGCTCGCTCGCCGTGTTCCTGGTGGCGCTGGTGTTCCTTGCACTCGCGTTCCGGCACCTGCCGAAGGACGAAGCGACGCGCCTGCAGCGGGCCGCGCGCTACGGCGAACCCATCGCCGCCTGAGCGCGGTGGTCTGGCGACGCGCAGGGCATCGGTTGTCCCCTGCGCACCAACTGCGCAGGCGGACTTCGGGATTCACGCTGTCCACCATGTCGTGCACTCTCGGATTGCCGCCGGCACAGGATACTTGCCCATGAGCACGGACGATTGCCCTGACGCCTCGCCACCCTCGGCAGCAGCACCGGACCCACGGCGCGCGAGTGAGGTCTTCCGTGCACCGCTACTCGGCGCAGCGGGTGTGGCCCTGACGGCGGCAGAACGCGAATTCTTCATGGCCCATGGCTTCCTCGTGAAGCCGCGGCTGATCGGCGACGACCTGCTGGAGCCGGCGATGGATCGCCTGTGGGCGCACCTGCTCGCGGCCGTGCCCGTGCGCGCAGGCAGTCGCTGGCGTCTGCGCCGCGAGGTGCGCGAGACCTGGGTCGATCCACAATGGGCAACCATGCCCCCGCACCCGAGTTCCGGGCCACACGAAGGCCGGCAGCCGGTCGAGTACTACGGCCGCATCGTCAAGCTGCACGACATCGGTGACCAGGACTTCCTGCTCGACCTGCTGCCGCGCCATCCCCAGGTGCTGGCCGTGGCGCACGCGATGCTCGCACCGCGCTTGCGGCCGATGATGCGCATGCGCGGCGTCTATCCCGTGTTCCCTACGCGCGACCCCGACGATCCAGGCGGCACGCAGCGCATCCGCGGACAGGCGCTCGGGCCGCACACCGACGAGGTATGCCAGCAGCTGAACGTCTGCCTGTACCTGCAGGACGTCGGCCCGCGCAACGGCGGCTTCACCGTGTATCCCGGCAGCCACGCACGGATCTATGCCGCACACGCACATGCCGCCAACTACTCGCCGCTGCCCACCTACCCGGCGACCGTCCGCGCCGTGCTCGAGGACACCACGCCGCTCGAGCTCGTGGCGCCCCGTGGCTCGGTGATCTTCTGGCACGGTCGCCTGCTGCACTCGGCCGGCATCCATGTGGGCGACGACATCCGCTGGGCGGCCTTCGCGGACTTCACCCAGGACCGGCCTGTGCTGGGCGACGACGAGCATCGCGCGCTCGGCCAGTACGAGTGGTTCAAGGACGCGAAGCGCTTCCGTGACGATGATCCCGTCGGCCCGGACATGTGGGCGCAGTGGCGATTGCGCGCCGTGCACTGAGGCGGCCAGCGCAGGCGACAGAAGCCTAGAACCAGCCGCCCCGGCGAGCGATCACCAGCAGCGTGCCGGCGATCGCCGCCACCGCGCCGCAGAACAGGGCAAAGCTGTAGGCGTGGGTGAGCCCCGGCAGCGAGCTGAAGTTCATGCCGAACACGCCAGCGAGGAAGCTGAGGGGCAGGAAGATCATGCTGAAGGCGGTGAGGCGCTTCAGCAGCTGCCCGGTGTGATGGCCCGTCATGCCGATGTACAGGTTCAGCGCGCCCATCAGCGCGTCGCGCTGGTTCAGCAGCTCGGCAGCCAGGCGTTCCATGCGCAGTGCATTGCGGGCGATGAATGGCTGCGTGCTGGCGGCGATGTAGGCCGAGTTCCTGGTCGCGAGCTCCTCGAATGTCTCTCCCGCCACGACCGCGTTCTGCCGCATGTCCTGCAGGCGCTGCATCAGCTCGGCAGCCTCGCCGAACACCGTGTCCTGGGCGTCCTTGCCGAACAGCCGCGCCTGCAGCACATCGATCGAGCGCTCGATGTGGTGCAGCCGCGTCTGGGAGCTCGTGGTGTAGTGGTCCGACAGCTCGAACAGGAAGAACCCCGGCGATTTCGCGAACTGCGTGAAGTCCTCGCGCCAGCTCTGGCGCAGCCGGCCCAGCGTCTCGCAGCGCCCGAACTCGAGCGTGACGAGGAGATGCTGGGAGAACAGCACGTTCAGTCCTGATGGCGACCCGTCCACCAGCGATCCGCCGATCAGCCCGAACACCAGCCAGCCGTCCGCGAACTCGAGCTCGCGCAGCAGGCCGGCACACAGCCCATCGGGCGCGCCCGCCACGTGCAGCCCTACGATCGCCAGCTCCGCCTCACCCGCCGAGATGTCGAGCCAGCGGAAGCACCCAGTCGCCACGGTGGGCGCGGCGACCCTCGGGTCGAGCTCGCGCACCGTCCGAGTTCCAAAGTCGAGTTCCCACAGTCGCATGGTGCGCAGCGTTCCCGGGAGGGCAATGGAAAATCGTTGCCGCCATGCCTGACGATGGGTCATTGCGCAGGCAGGCGGCTAGCGAACCATACGCGCGCGGGCGCGGGCCGGGCAGCCCTCCCCCCCGGCCCGCTCACGCCGACGATGTCCCCTGCTCCGCGGGCTCTTCCTGCCCCACCTGTCCGGCGTGAGGCAGTGCACGCGGGTGAGGTCGAGGTAGATGCCCCACGCGAACAGCGCGCCCAGCATGAGGCAGGCGGTGATCACGCCGTAGCCGGGCGCACTGACGCCCGGCGTCAGACTGACGCGCGAGGGCGCAGTCTGGCTCGACGCATCGCGTCGTGCGCCGCGCGCATGCCGCGGGCCCCGGGCCCCGGGCCTCGGGCCGCGGGCCTCGGGCCTCGGACCGCGGGCCGCGGAAGCGCCTCGCGATTCCTCGGACCATCGCCCATCCAGCCCCCCGGCATGCGCCCAGCACATGGCAGCGCAAGATCTTCGAATTTGACCCCGCTCCCACGATGCCTGAAAACGCCGCTTCGACGCACAGCCCGCCAGAGAGCGACCGTGCATCGAGGGGAACTCCGAGCAAACACGGGTGGGGAACAACATGAGAATCGAAATGAAGGCGTGCGCCGCGATGGCGCTCGCCCTGGTGCCGGCTGCGCAGGCGCTGGGCGCCGAAGGTGGCCGCCGCATCGAGGAAATCGTCATCACATCCGAGCGGGTCGAGTCGACCGTCTCGGACACCGCAATCTCGGTCACTGCATTCTCCGAGGAGATGCTCGAGGACTTCGGCGTGCAGAGCGCCGACGAGCTCATCGACTACATCCCGGCCACCACGCGGGACCCCTTCGACATCCGCATCCGCGGCGTCGGGCGCAACTTCCGCGCCCTCGGCGGCGACCCCGGGGTGGCCACGTACTACAACGGCGTCTACTCGCCGGACTTCGGCATCGCCTCATCGGAAAACGCGCTGTACGACCTCGCACGGGTCGAGGTGCTGCGCGGGCCACAGGGCACGCTGTACGGCCGCAACTCGATCGGCGGCGCGCTGAACTACGTCACGCGTGCGCCCACCTTCACGTGGAGCGGCGAGGTCCGCGGCCAGATCGGGGGCTTCGACGGCCGCGAGTACTTCGGCTTCATCTCCGGCCCCGTGATCGACGACGTGCTGGCGTTCCGCCTGGTGGGCAACTCGCTGCGCCGTGCCGGCTCGCAGGAGAACACCGCCGAGCGTGACGATGCGAACAGCATCAAGGACGAGAACATCGCGTTGTCGCTGCTGTGGAACATCACCGACGACATCACTCTGACCACGCGCGCCAACGACCGTCTGTCGAACCGCGTGATCGGCCAGCCGCAAGTCACCAACTGGGGCGTCGGCCCGCGCAGGGGCGAGATGGACACCAACCTCTACATCTCCGGCATCCGGCGCGCGACGTCGACGACGCCCGGCGCAATCCCGTTCACCGATCCGCGTGACGGTTCCACGGTGTTCGGTGCCTACCTGCGGCCAGGCATCGACCCCTCCAAGTTCCCGTTCTCCCCGCTCGCGTCCTACAGGAATCCCCACGCGGCGCGTACGGTGGCCGGCGACAAGGAGGACATCGGCGATCGCATCGACATCAATGCAGGCAACGGCGGCGGAGCCGACTGCGAGTTCCCTTACACCGATACCACCTGTCAGGACGAGAAGTTCGAGCACCGCGCGAACCAGACGGAGCTGAGCTGGGACATCAGCGAAGACGTGCAGATGAAGTACGTGTTCGGCTACACGGACTTCACCTACCACTTCAACACCGACATGGACGGCTTCAACAGCACCTTCACCCAGTACCGGCAGACGGTCGAGGAATCGGTGGAGAACCAGTCCCACGAGATCCAGGTGAACTGGAAGCTCGGCGAAAAGTTCAGTGCGACCTCGGGTGTGTACTACTTCGTGGAGGACAGGGACCAGGAGTACAGCCTGACCAACTCGATCGACTACTACGTCAATCCGGTGAACTACGGCGCCTTCGCCACCAACGTGCTGCCGTTCGTGAACCGCACCGCGCTGTCGTTCTTCTCCCCTGGCCTCGGCATCCCCGGGCAGAACTCGCACCGCCGGCTGGGCAGCGCACCCTTCAACGTCGCGGCACCGGCGGGGTTCTGGGAGGGCGACCCGCGCGGCGACATCTATCACCACATGAACAAGGTGCACAACCGCTCCACGGCGATCTTCACGCAGGGTACCTACCAGTTCAACGACGAGTGGGCACTGGTGCTGGGTATCCGCTACGCGAACGATCGCAAGCGCGCGAAGGAAGTGCGCGGCGGCTACTTCGAGATCGACCTGGGTTCCGGCCTCGCGGGGCTGCTGGCGTCCACCCTGGGCATGCCCGGGCCGAGCGCCACGAACGCCATCACGCCACTCGCGGTCATGAACGTGGCGATGGGTGCGGCCACCTACTCCGGCAACCCGAACGATCCGCTGCGGCCAACCTGTGCACTCGGCGCCGACAGCTGCGCCACGCCGCTGCGGCTCGGCGCCGGCATTCCCATCAGCTACTCCACCTCGGTGAAGGACGGCAACGAGTGGGAAGACACCAACTACCGCTTGAACGTCAACTGGACGCCCAACGATGACACGCTGGTGTATGCCTCCTACACCACGGGCTATCGCGCCGGCGGCTACTCGCTGGGCGTGGCAGACGCGCGGGATACGCCGCGCGACCCGCTCACCGGCCAGCCGATCGCGGGCGCGCCCCTGCTGCCCGCACAGTACGACCAGGAAGAGGTCGAGGCCTGGGAGCTGGGCTACAAGGGCACCTTCCTCGACGGCTCGCTGCAGCTCAACGCCGCTGCCTACCTGTACACCTACGAGGGCTACCAGGACGAGGTCGAACTGTTCGACGCGACGCGCGGGCCGATCACGATCGTGGGCAACGCGCCGAAGGCCGAGAACTTCGGCGTCGAGATGGACGTGCTCTGGCTGCCCACCGAGGAGCTGACCCTCGGCGGCAACTACAGCTACACCGAAGCCGAATACACGGATACCTACCTGCTGTCGCTGGACAACGATCCCAACCTGCCGCCGCCGTTATTCGACAATCCGGCCACGCCCGCGAGCCCGATCGCCGACCGCGCTGACCTGTTCGTCGTCGATCAGGACGGCGGCCCGCTGAAGCGCATCCCGAAGCACAAGGCGACGGTGTACGCGAACTACGTGCTGACGATGCCTTACGGCAGCTTCACCTTCGGCGGTACCTACGCCTACACGGGGCAGCAGTACGACCGCGGGGTCGAAACCGAGCTGTTCCGCGTGCCCAGCCGCTTCCAGGTGAACCTCGCGGTGACCTTCGACGACAACGAGGGCAAGTACACGATTCGCGCCTTCGTGGACAACGTCACCGACGAGCTCAATGCCCGCGACATCAGCAACGGCAATGACGACTCCAACAGCAACTGGCGGCAGACGGCGGGCCACCTGTACCCGCGCTTCTGGGGCATCGACGCCCGCTACCGCTTCGGCGAGTAATCGCCCGCAACGCGGGTAGCCGGGAAGGGGTGGATGCACTCGCATCCACCCCTTTCTTGCGAGAAGCGCACGGTTTGCCTGCCCGCCACCGTTCGCACGCGTGACACGACCAGAGGCCTCGGCGTGTCTCGCATGCGACGGGGCCGCAGCGGTCACTCAGTCTGCCTCGTCGGCATACCGTGCCAGTGCGTCGATCTCGGCTTGCGCCTTGCGCAGGCTCTCGCCGGCCGCCGCCTGTGCAATGCGCGCCGCAAGCGCGGCGCGCGACGGCGCCTGCGCCCAGCGATGGAACAGCCAGGTGCCCACAAGACCGAGCACGCCGATCGCGACGCTCACCATCACCCAGCTGCTCGCAGACACGCCACCTGCAGCCGCATAGACATCGATGCCCGCCAGCGCAGCCAACGCCATGGCAACGGGAATCCACAGCAGCCACCAGGGCAGCCCGACGATCATGCCGCCGAGCACGTAGGCCCGGCGCAGGCGCGCCAGCCGGCGCTGCAGTTCGAGCACCGGCACCGCGTGATCGATGCGCATGATGAGCGCGCACACGTGTGCTGCGGCGGCGACCGTCGCCACGCCTGCCACGTGCAGCAGCAGGCCCGCCAGCAGCAGGTGCGGCGTGCCCACATGCGCATTCCAGGTCTTCACCCCCAGCAGGATCAGCGCGATGCCGAACAGCATCGACAGGCACTGCCCGAACAGCAGCGGCCGCAGCCGCGACCGTGCGCGGCCGACATGCTCTGACTGCAGCAGCGCGAACTGCAGTGCATTCTGGCGTTGCAGGCGCCCATCGAGGGTGCGCCAGGCGCGGCGAAGTTCATCGAGTTCCGTTCCAGGTTGCAGGCCGGGGTGCAGGCCGGGTTGCAGGCCGGATTGCAGGCCGAGTTCCATGGGTTCGTCCTCCTTCGTGCTCATCGGGCGGGTTGATCGGGCTGTTCGAGTTGAGTGCGGATGCGCTGCCGCAACCGCTGCAGCTTTGTGGCGACGTTGGACTCGCTGAGACCCAGCACTTCCGCGATCTCGCGCTGGGGGCGCTCGTCGAGCCACAGCAGCAGCAGTGCGCGGTCCAGCGGCGACTGCCGATCGATCACGGCGTGCAGCGACGCGATCGCGCGCTCGCTGTCGGCGCTGGCCGTGCCGTCCTCGACCCACAGGGCTTCGTCAGCCTCGAGCGCGGCATCCAGCGGCACCGCCCTGCCATGCACCGCGGCCGTGCGCACGCCGGAAATCGCGACGTTGAGCGCGATGCGGTACATCCACGTGGTGAACGGACGGTTGCTGTCGTAGCGCGGATAGGCTCGCCACAGCTGGGCAGCGATCTCCTGCGCGAGGTCCTGTCGATCCTGGGGATGCCGGCAGTAGGTGTGCGCCACCTTGAGCACGATGCCGCGGTGGCGCGCCAGCAGATCGGCGAATCGGACCTGGGGGGATGCCATCGACTCACCCCCCGCGAGTTGCTGTGATGTTCGCGTGTTCATGCAGGGTGATTCGCACGTGGCGGCGAAAAATCACACCGCGCGCAGCCACAGGTCCGGAACCAGCGCCGGATCGCGAGCCCCGGACAGGCGGCCGGCTCAGCCAACGACTGGCATCCGCCCCGCTACATCCCCCACTTGTTCGCCATCGCCAGCACCGGCTCCTCGCGGGTGACGAATTCCAGCAGCACCGGTCGACCCGCCTGGGTCTGGGCGATGCCGCGGGCGAGCGCTGCGCGCACGTCCGCTGCCTGCTCGATGCGCTCGGCGTAGCCACCCATGGCGATGGCCATCGCCGTGTAGTCGCCCCCCATCGCACTCGCCTGGTAACGCTCGACCGCATCGGGCATGTAGGCACCGTAGCCGCCCATCACGCCGTTGTTCACCAGCACCGTCATGATCGGCAGCTGCAGGCGCACCGCGGTCTCGAAGTCGTTCGCCGTCTGGCCGAAGCCGGCATCGCCCACGAAGTTGACGGAAAGCCAGTCCGGCCGCGCGAGCTTCGCACCCAGCGCCATTCCGAGCGACGAGCCGAGATGGGTGGACTTGCCCCAGCCGAGGTAGCCGCGCGGCACGATGGCGTCATAGAACGGCACGATCTGGTCGCGCGGGTTGCCGGCGTCGTGGGTGACCACGGTGCAGGTCTTGTCGAACAGCGTGTTCATCTCGTGGATCACGCGGTAGGGCGAGATGCGACCCGCGTCATCGCACAGCAGGCGTTCCGACCACTCGTCGAAGAAGGCCTTCTTCAGCGCCGCGATGGCGGCGATGGTCTCGGTGGCGGGCGCCCTGCCCGCGGCGCCGACGCGCCCACGGGCGGCGGCGATGAGCTGGCCGAGCACGAGCTTCGCATCGCCCACGGCCGCGCACACCACGGCGCGGCACTTGGCGATGTCCGAGGGCGCGTTGGTGATCTGGCCGAGTACCGCAGCCTTGGGCATGCGCGCCGTGAAGTCGTTGATGGTGAAGCTCGTCCCCACGCCGAGGATGAAGTCCGAGTCCGTCAGGAACTGCGCGGCGGCGCGGGTGATCGTGCGGCCCGCCGTGCCGAGCGAAAGCGGATGGTTCTCGGGGAACACGCTCTTGCCGAGCAGCGTGGTGGTGACCGGCACCTGCAGGAACTCCGCGAGCGTGCGCAGTTCGTCCCAGGCTTCGGCGTAGAGCGCACCGTGACCCGCCGCGAGCACCGGCCGCTTCGCGGCCAGCAGTGCATCGAGCACGGCCTCCACGTCCGCGGGATCCGCCATCGATCGATGCCGGCCAGGGGAGACGTACGCAGGCACGTCCCCTTCCCACTTGCCCCACAGGATCGGTGCCGCCGTCTCCAGCAGCACCGGGCCCGGCTTGCCGTTCTTCAGCGCCGAGAACGCCATCTCGAGCCGGCGCGGGAGCGTGCGCGCATCGTTGACGATCCCCGACATCTTCGTGATGTCGCGGAAGGAGCGCGAGGCGATGAACTGCGGCTCGTAGTCCTGCATCGCCGGCGAGTGCGCGCCGGGCAGCAGCAGGATGGGCGTGTTGTCGCCATAGGCCTGGGCCACGGCGGGGAAGCTGGCCTCGATGCCCGGGCCATCCTGCACCGCCACCACGCCGATCCTGCGGCCGTTGTGCATGCGCGTGTAGGCATCCGCCATGTTGATGGCCACGCGTTCCGTGCGGGCGATCAGCGGCCGCATGCCGTGCGAGGCCGCCGAGTTGAACAGCCGGTTGTTGGGAAAGCCGGCGAGGTACTCGACGCCTTCGCGCTGCAGGATCTCGATGATGACGTCTGCGTTGCTCATGGTGTTCCGTGGTGTGCGTTGATCGACTTGCCGCGTGGGAATCCAGCTCGTGGGAACTCAGCGCGTGTGAATGAACGGACTATGCGGAGTGCTGCGCACGCCGCTGCTGCAGCACCGCAAGCGCGGCCTTGTTCGCGGCCCTGATCCTGTCGATGCTCGGCGGTTCCGTGCTGATGTCCCCGAGCTCCGCGAGCACCACGTGCACGTCGTCGTGGGAATCCACCTGCCGCATGTCCTGCAGCCAGCGCTGCACGTTCGGGAACGGCGTGAAGTCGAACACGTTCGTGAAGCCCGGCTGCAACTGCCCGATCTCCACGTAGGCGGCGAAGTCCGCAATCGTGGGCGCATCACCCGCGAGGTAGCGCGACTGCGCGAGCCAGCCGTGCTCGAGCACGCCCAGCGCGTTGGTGAGCGTGGCGAGGGCCTGCTGCTGCGTCGCCTGCGGGATGTCGAGGTCCTTGCGGATCTTCGGCGCCACGAGGCCGATCGACGCATCACGCACGTTGCGATGGTGATAGTGCAGGTACCAGTCCACCTTCGCGCGGTGCGCCGGCTCTGCCGGGTAGACGTCGTGCCAGCCGTGACGGTTGCACAGGTAGCAGAGGATCGCGTGCGCCTCGCCCAGCACGAAGCCCGTATCGGGCTCCTCGATGGTCGGGATGGTGCCACCGGGGTTCTTCGCCAGGTAGGACGGATGGCGACTGCCGTTGTCCCCCTTCGAGCCCGGGTTGATCGGCACCATGTCGAAGGGCATGCGCTTGTACAGCAGCAGCCACATCACGGCGCGCACCGGCTGCGAGAAGGGAACGCCGTAGAGCGTCAGGGGTTGCATGCGCACCTCGGTCAGGTCGTTGTCATGGGTTGCCGCGGGCAGCCATAGACCGGCCGCACCGGCTCACGGTGCCGATCATGGCGCATCCGCAGGCCTTCACCAATGCACTCCCTGCACAGTGCCATGCGCTTGCGACATTGGACGCAGATGCGCGGGAACGCCATGCTCTGGTGCACTCCCGTCGCCTGCGCACCAACGACCGCCATGACGCTGCCGCCCGAATTCACCCTCGAACACGTCCAGCGCAACAGCCCGCGCGAGGCACAGCTCTACACGGCGTTCCTGAACTGCGGCGAGCCCTATCGCAGCCTGAATCGCAGGGACTTCCACACCGCCGCGCGCCTCGGCTATGCCCACGATCCTGCCAGCCATCCCGACACCTCGCCGGTGCCCGGCCTCGATCTGGCCGACACGAGCCTGTACTACAACACCGACGGCGGGGCCGCCGACTACTGGCGCAACGCCGACCTGCCGCAACCGACGAAGGACATCCGCAGGCTGCGCCACGACCTATCGCAGTGGGGCTACTGCCTGATCGAGCACGCGCTCGCGTCGGATCAGCTCGCCCGCATGAAACGCCGGCTAGACGAACAGGCCGCGGGAGAGCGACTCGCCGGCATCGCCTGCTGGACGGGCACCGCGCCCGCACCGGGGGAAGCACTCCCGCGCGTGCAGTTCGTGCACTCGCTGATCAACAAGGGCAGGCAGTTCGTGCAGTGCGTGGAGCACGATCCCGAGGGCGTGCAGGCCGGGCCGGTGATCGAGCAGCTGCTCAACGAGACGATGGGCCGCGACTTCCTGATGTCGTCCTTCATCGCCATCACCTCCAGCCCCTTCAACAATCCCCAGGGGCTGCACATGGACCAGGCCACGGCGCCGTTCGTGGACGCCATCGCGCCCTTCACCGTCAACACGATGTTCATCCTCGACGACACCACGGCGCACAACGGCGGCACCCTGGTGGTGCCCGGCTCGCATCGCCTGCTGGCCGCGCCAGGCTCCGGCAAGCCGCTCGAGAAGCCGCTGCCGCCCGCGATCAACCTCTGCGCCCCGGCGGGCACGGTGATGATGTTCGAGGGGCGGCTGCTGCACGGCACGGGCGTGAACCGCAGCAATGCCACGCGCACGATTCTCGTGATGAACAGCATCAAGCCCTACATGCGGCAGCAGGAGCTGCACCTGCTGTCGGCCCTGCCCGAGGTGCTGGCGAATGCCTCGCCGAAGCTGCTCTACCGCCTTGGTGCGCGGCCAACCGGGCTCGGTGGCATCGAGGGCGCCTGGAACGGCGAGTACCTGGTGCAGCAGCGACTGGCGATGGATGCCGGGCGCTACCTGCGCGTGGGTGAGCTGTCGCCCGCGTCAGCGCCCGAGGTGCTGGGCGCCGATCATGGCTACCGCTACTCCGAGACCGGTCGGTGGCAGGCGCCACACCAGCCGGAGACCGAGCCTTCGATCCGTGCGCGCTACGCCGGCCGCCGCGGCGATTGGCAGTCGCCAGCCGCACCGAAGTTCCCGCATCGACCGCCGACGAAGCAGGCCTGAGCACGCGCGATACGCGATGGAAGCCGAGCCTAGCGTTGCCGGCCGGCGCGCGCAGGGGCATCCATGCGCGCGTAGCCGAGCACCGGCCGCGACGGCTGCAGCAGCGCTTCCACGGGTTCGCCGGCCCAGTCGGCGGCAGCCACCATCAGGTTCCCGTTGGTGCGCCCACCCTTCCTGAACCGCGCGATCACGCCGGTGCTCACACCGAGGTCGGCCGCGACCTGGTCCCAGGCGAGACCACGCTCGCCGCGCACACGATCCAGCGCTTCGTGCAGGGCGATGGTGTCGAAGCGCGCGTACAGCGGCGGCACCGGCACCTCACGAACGCGCCGGGTGCGTCCCGTCGCCGTACGCGGCGGATGCACGGTGAACTCGGCGCAGCGGCGCCCCAGCCACTGCAGGCCCAGGACTGTCGCATCCGCCTCGACGTTCCCGCGAGCCGGCATCGAGCGCAGCGTGGCAACGCTGACGTGCACGGCTGCCGCAAGCGCTGCCCAGGTCATGCCTCGCGCAACGCGTTCGGCATCCAGTGCATGCAGCAAGGCATGCAGGTCCAGGCGAGGCAGTTGGGTCGTCATCAGGCGCTCCAGTGATGTGTTGCGTGGGGTGCAGTTTAGCCGGGCACGGGTGCTGCCTCATCCAGCAAGCCGCCGGCCTGCAGGTCGCGCCAGAACGCCGGTGGGATGCGCACCTCGATCAATGCCTGCGCCGCCTGCGCCTCGGCCGCAGAACGCGCGCCGGGAATCACCGCCGCCACCAACGGATGCGCGATGGGGAACTGCAACGCCGCGGCGGCGAGTGGCACGCCGTGCCGCATGCACACGGCCTGCAGATCCGCCGTCTTCGCACGCACGGCATCGGGCGTGTCGCCATACATGTAGGGAATGTGCTCGGGATCTGCCAGCCAACCCCCGGCGAAGGGCGAAGCGACGATCGCACCCATCCCACGCTCGGCGCACAGCGGCAGCACGCGCGCGAGTGCGGAGGTGTCGAGCAACGTGTAGGGCCCGGCGAGGATCAGGAAGTCGAGATCGACGGTGTCCGCCAGGCGCGCGATGAGGTCCTCGTGCCGCCCGCCTTCCCAGGAGTCGTAGTTGCGCATCTCGCGATTGCAGCCAGCACCGATGGCCTGCATCCGCCCATCGGTGCGCAGGTCCTCCAGTGCACGCGCACCGCCGCCGCCCTTGCGCGACAACTGCGCCAACGCCAGCTCCACCTGTTCCGGCCACTGGTGGCCGTAGTCGATGTCGTGGATGGTGAGCGCATCCACCTTCCGCAGGCCAAGCCGCTGCAGCGAATCGCGGTGCTGGGCGTGGATCGCCTCCTCGCCGTAGTCGAAGTGCACGCGCAGGCCGCTGCGGGGATCCCGCGGCGTGCGCACGCCGCCGCCGGGCGACAGCGTGCGGTTGCGCTCGTCGCGCTCGTGTTCGGGCTGCAACGCGCGGCCGACCTTCGTGTTGACGGTGAATTCGAGCTCGCCGGCCAGGTCCGCGAGCGCTGCCCCGAGCCGGCGCTCCGAACGACCGATGCCGTAGTAGGGCGCGGTGTCGTAGAAGCGCACGCCGCCGTCCCAGGCCGCCGCCACCGTGTCGATCGCCGTGCGCAGGTCCACCCGTGGATCGCCCAGCGGCCCGCCGCCGAAGCCGAGCGGCGTCACGTGCAGCCTGCTTCGGCCAACCTGCCGCAGCGTGCGATCGTCATGTGTCATCGTTGCTCCCGGGAGTCGCTGTTCCTGTCGGCACTGCTGCCGCCTCGCGTACAGGCTAACCGACGCGCGGGTGCCGGAAACCGCGGTAACGCATGAGAAAAACGCGCCGCGCGATTCGCAATAGCCATTGGTCCGCGCGCCCGTATACCGCCAGGATTGTCGGTCATGTCAGACGCGCGGCCCGCTCGCAGGCGAGCGCGAACAGGCACTCACACAACAGACCGCTGGCACCAGATGCCTGACGCCAGCTAACGGAGCAACAGCAGATGGCACACGAGATCGTGATCCGCGGCGGCCGCATCATCGATGGCACCGGCGCGGCCGCGTTCATGGGTGACGTCGGAATCGACGCCGGCCGCATCACCGCCCTGGGCAAGGTGGACGGCCGCGGCGCGCGCGAGATCGACGCCGCGGGCCACATCGTCACGCCGGGCTTCGTGGACCTGCACGCGCACCTGGACGCACAGATCGGCTGGGACCCCACGCTCACGCCGGTGAGCTGGCACGGCGTCACCAGCGTGCTCATCGGCAACTGCGGCGTGACCTTCGCACCCTGCAAGCCGTCGGACCGCGAACTGCTCGCCGGCATGATGGAAACCGTGGAGGACATCCCGAAGCACGCCATCCTCACCGGCCTGCCCTGGAGCTGGGAAGACTACGGCGGCTACCTCGATGCCCTGGACCAGCTGCGACCCGGCATCAACGTGGCCGGCCTCGTGGGCCACTGTGCGGTGCGCTACTACGTGATGGGTGAACGTGCCGTCGAGGAGCAGGCCACGCCAGACGAGGTCCGGCGCATGGCCGAGGTCGTCGGCCAGTCGATCGACCGCGGCGCCCTCGGCTTCTCCACCAACCGCTACGAGCCGCACAAGCTGCCGGACGGCCGCTCGATCCCCGGCACCTTCGCGGATCCGTCGGAGCTGCTGGCCATCGGCAAGGCCGTGGACGCACGCGGCGGGTTGATGCAGGCCGTCGGCGCCAACGGCGACGTGCTGAAGTCGCTGGCGGCGCAGAACCGCGTGCTGTTCAGCTACGGCCTCGGCCAGAACACGGGCAGCGTCGCATCCACGAACCTGGACGCGCTGTGCGCCCAGGGCGACATCACCGCCATCACCCAGGTGCGCGGCTCCGGCTTCATGTTCGGCCTGCAGGCCGCCCTGCCCTTCCAGGGCGAGACCTGGGATGCCCTGCGCGGCATGAACCTTGCCGGCCGTCTCGCCGCCATCGGCAGTGCCGACACGGCAGCGAAGCTGGTGGACGAGGCGAAGACGAGCAAGCGCTGGTTCAGCCTCAACAACCTGTACTTCCTCGGCGAGGGCGATCGTCCCGAGTACACCGCACCCGTGGCCAACAACGTCGTGCAGCTATGCCGGGAGACCGGCGAGGATTTCGGCGAGCTGTTCCTGCGCCTCGCACGCAAGACCGGCGGCCGCGGCCTGTTCAACCTGCGCATGTTCAACCAGGACATCGACGAGCTCGGCGAGCTGTTCCGCAACGAGCACATCTTCCCGAGCCTCGGCGATGCCGGTGCCCACGTCTCGCAGATCATGGATGCGGGCTGGAGCACCTTCGTGCTCGGCTACTGGATCCGCGACCGTGGCCTCTACGATCTCGCCGAGGGCGTGCGCCGCCTCACTTCCGGCCCGGCGCGCGTGCTGGGGCTCGCCGACCGCGGCGTGCTCGCCGTGGGCAAGCGCGCGGACGTTAACGTGATCGACTTCGCCAACGTCAGCGAGCGGCAACCGGAACTCGTCAACGACTTCCCCGGCGGCGCCCCGCGCTTCATCCAGCGTGCACGTGGCTACAAGGCCACGCTGGTGAACGGCCGGGTAAACGTGTGGAATGACGAGCACACGGGTGAACGCGCAGGCACGGTGCTGCGGCACGGGCGCTGACGCACCACCGCTGTTCGGCGCCGAACCGGAGCAGGCTCGATGGACAGGCAGGACGACAGCCAGATCTCGCCCATGCGTGCAGAGGCCGGTGCCACCACGGCGCCGATGCTCACTGCCGCGGACGAGATCGCGCAGCTGAAGCAGGAGGTGGCGCGCCTGAAGGTGCAGCTTGCCGCGACTCCGCCGGCCAGCGGCGACAACGGCGAATGGCCACGCGAGCTAAGCTACGGTGAACAGCCCTACTCGGGGGCGCGGCTCGGCGGCATCACGAAGCAGCGCGAGCGCATCCGCAACACCAGCGACTTTCCGGAGTTGCCGCGGCCGACGCGCGACCAGGCGCAGCTCGAGGCCGATCTCGTCCGTTGGGGCTACTGCCTCGTGGCCGACGCGCTGTCACCGGCGCAGACCCGGGCGCAGGTCGAGCGCCTGCTCGACCAGGCGGCTGCGGAGCGCGCCGCGGGCGTGGCGTCGATGTCGCACCGCGGTGCCGCGCAGTTCGTGCCCAACCTGATCCCGAAGGGGCAGGTGTTCCGCGATCTCATCGCCCTCGAACCCCATGCTGCCGATGGCGGGCCGCTGGTCGAGGCCATCCTGCGGCGGATGCTCGGCAAGGGCTGGTATCTCTGCACTGCGCACGGCTCGATCGTGCACCAGGAGGGCGGCCTGCAGGAGCTGCACCAGGACCAGGGCTTCGTGCCGCTGCCGCATCCGCCCTTCCCGCTCTACGGGCTGCTCATCTGGTGCTACACGGATTTCGATCTCGCGAACGGCGGCACCTACATCGTGCCGGGGTCGCACCGCGACGCCGCAGGCAACAGCCTCGTGCGGCCGGAGGTGGAGTACGAGAAGCTCGCGGACGGCAGGCTGCTCGCCGTCGCCGCACCCGCCGGCACCTGCATCATCACCGACAGCCGCGTGCTGCACTCCGGCGGCAAGCGCACCGCAGCCGGCACGCGGCTCGCCTCGCGCATCCTCTACGGGCGCGGCTACGTGCGGCAGCAGGAGAACCAGCTCGCCTGCATTCCCGACGAACTGCTGGCGCAGCTGTCACCCAAGCTGCTCGGGCTCATCGGCTTCAAGCCGCACCAGGGGCTGGGCATGATCGAAGGCAACAGCATCGACCCGCGCAAGCCACGGACCATCGTCGGCGAGCTGTCGATGTCGCGCCCGCAGGAGTTCATGGCCGACTTCGACTGGCGGCACACGGAACTCGCGAAGGCCAGCGCGCAGCAGCCGGGCAATCACGCGGAGTATCGCGGGCCGCGCTGAGCAAGCGCAGTCACGCAGGACATGCGGCGGCGCAATCCCTGCGCCGTGGATCCACCATCGACCGCGCGTTGCGCGCACGCGCGTCGATCGCGACGAACGTGGCACGCAACACTGCGGCGCTGCAGCACCCCGGGCCTATGCGCTGCGGCGGAGCCCAGCACCGCGCTGCCGCCGCAGCACAGCGAGCAGCCCGACACCCGCCATCATCAACGCCCAGCTCCCGGGTGCAGGAACTGCGCTCACGCCAGTCAGCTCGGCGGATCCGGCCAGGTCATCAACGCGAAATGCGGTAGGCGCGCCGAAGTCCTGGATCCTGAAATCGAGCGTGTTGACGCCGGCCAGGAAGCCATTGCTGACAGTGAACGGCGTGAGGAAGCTGAACGTGCTCACGGAGATGCCGGTATCGGCACCGTTGAGCAGGATGGTGCCCAGGTTGTCGGCGCCCCAGCGGCCGGAGAGACTTGCCGTGTGGGATCGAGGCCTGTCAGATCGAAGGTCGTGCGATAGACGGTCGTGGTGGAACCCGGGCTGCCGCTCGCGCCGAGGCTGATCCAGCGCGAATCTCCGTCTTCCGCCGCATAACAGCACTGGAACGTCACGGCCTGATTGCCATCGAAGCCCGCCGCAGTGGACGACAGGATCCGGTAGTGGGGATCCGCAACGCCATTGCCGCCGACGAGGGCCACGTTGTTGGCGTCAGTTCCGGTGTTGAACAGGCCGCCAATCGGCGCTGCCTGCACGTTTCCCGCCATGACCGCGCTCGAGATGATTGCGACGGCGACTGCTGTGTTGACCTGTTTCATTTGCTGTACTCCATACTCCTGGTTCATGGGCGATGCGGATCGAGAGACCAGACCGCACGGGTTGCATCGTCCGTCCAGCCCAGCAGTCCTCGCATCGGCCGAACGGCCTCGCCTGATGGCCGAGCCCGGCGCCGGGATGCGCGAGCCGGCGCGCCTCGAGGATGAGAAGGCACAATGAACCGCCGCACATTCGCAATGACCCTCGCCGCAGCGGCGGCCTCCGCGTACTGCGGCAGCGCAATCGGAGAGCCCGTGGCAGCGCGCAGCGAAGGATCCGGCTATCGCATGCCCGACGAAGGCGAGCCCCATGTGCGCACATGGATGGGCTTCACCTCCAGCCGCAGCATCTGGGGCGCAGAGCTCGACGCCGTGCAGGCGGATCTCATGCGGATCGCGAGCGCGATTGCGCAGTTCGAGCCTGTCTCGATGCTGGTGAACGGTTCTGCGATGGCGCATGCCGAGCGGCTTCGCGCCGCGGTCACGCACGCTTCGCGAATCCAGCTGGTGAGCGCATCGCTGGACGACCTGTGGCTGCGTGACACCGGCCCGGTGTTCGTTCGTCGCATCGGTCAGCGCGCGCTGCGCGCACTGGACTTCAACTTCAACGGCTGGGGCGGCAAGCAGTCCCATGCACGCGACGCGACGGTAGCCGCCGCTATCGCCGCCCAGGTTGACATACCCCTGGAGACCGTCCGCCTGGTGCTCGAAGGCGGTGCGCTGGAAGTAGATGGCGAGGGATCCGCCATCATCAAGGAGAGCTGCGTCCTCAACGCCAATCGCAATCCGGGCAAGGCCAAATCCGAAGTCGAGCAGGTGCTGAAGCAGGCGCTCGGCCTCGGAAGGATCATCTGGCTTCCAGGCCCCGCGGGCGGCGACATCACCGATGGGCACACCGACTTCTACGCGCGGTTCGCTGGCCCAGGACGCGTGGTCGTCAGCCATGACGCGCACGACGACCAGGGTGAACGCGACATCACGCAGCGGCACATCGACGTGTTGCGCAAGAGCAGGGACGCGATGGGCCGCGCGCTGGCACTCACCGTGATCCCGGTGCCGCGGAATCCGGCCTCACCGCGGGCCGACAGCGACGACTTTGCGGCTGGCTACATCAACTACTACCTCTGCAATGGCGGCCTGGTGATGCCGTCCTTTGGCGACACTGCCGCGGACCGCCGTGCCCGTGTCGCCCTGCAAGCGCTGTATCCCGCGAGAAAGCTGGTGCAGCTGCGCATCGACGCCCTGGCCGCGGGCGGCGGCGGCATTCATTGCGCGACCCAGCAGCAGCCGGCAAGTCGCGCGCGAGTTCGCGCGGGAATCACACCCGCTGCGCGGCATCCAGGAACCACCTGAGCACTTCCAGCGGCGACTGCTTCAGCGGTTCGCGATAGTTCCGGTGGAAGTGGTGCAGTGCGGGCCCGTTGCGGCCAAAGATGATCTCCTTCAGCTGGCGATTCTCGGCGGCGCGTTGCTGCATCTCGCCCATCACGTAGTCCTGCCCGGCTGCCGTGGATCCGGGTAGCTGCGCACCAACGTCGAGGGCAGCGGCCCCACTCGGACTCGGGCAGCACGCGCATTGCATCGATGCCACGATTGGCCGTGACGAAGCGGCGGTGGCGCCCGAACTCGGTGCAGTGCAGGTTGTTGCCGTAGTACAGGCGGACCAGCCTGTCCTTGTGCAGCTTGCCGAAGTGGTAGGTCTCGCCAAAGGTATCGTTGGCGAACTTCCAGTTCAGTGCGCGTTCGATCGTGGTTGCGCCAGCGCACACCTGGTTGCTCAGACCGAAGGACGCAAGCTCCGCCGCGAGTTCGGTGCCGAGCAGCTGATCGACGTCCAGCTCGCCTTCGGCTTGCGGGTGTACCCACAGAATGCGGCGCGGCGTCAGGGCAAGCATTGCACAAGGTTGAGCCCTGCTACCCGTTTGGGTAGCGCGAACCGGACGACGCCGATTTAGGCTCACTGCAGTAGCTGGCAGCCTGTTGACGTCGCCGCAAGCGCGACCGCGAATCGACTGCCAGTTGCAGACGTGGCGAAAGGCACTGTCCAGACGCCCAATCGATGGCAAACCGGAGTGACCGAGATGACCAGGAAGACGGAAGAACAGCAGCAGACCAGCCCGACGGATGCAGTCGAACTCGACGAGGGTCAGCTCGAACACGCCAGGGGCGGCCTGCTCGCAGCACAGACCGTCGCCCAGAAGGTGGTTGACGCACGCACGATCAAGTGGGCCGACGGCAGCGTCCGTCCGATCAGCAAGGCCGGCGACGGCAGCGTCTGACGCTGTGGCGATCGCCAGCCGCACGCCTCCGTTCGGCGTGCGGCTGGCGGCGATACTGCGCCCGCAATCGGCGAGCGCGCTGCCGGGTTGCTGCGGGTCGTACCCGCCTGTCTCACCCGCTCTGGCTAGTCGATCCCCAGCCGCTTCAGTTCCTGCGGCATGCGCTTCGAGTCCGCCTCGAGCATCGGCCCACGCTCGTCGTCGGACAGCTGGCCCGCCGTATCCTTGGCCATCTTGTCGCTGTCGAGCTCGATGAACTTCACCGGCACGATCTCCACGATCACGCGCAGCGGCGAGTCCAGCCGCTCCTCGAACGCCTTCGCCTGCGCCTCGGCCTCCGGCGTCATCTCGCCGCCGTTGCGGCCATAGGGCCCGCGCGCGAGCGCCGGGTAGAACCAGCGCTTCGTCTCCTCGTCGTCGTGGATGATCGCGCGGCCCTTGATGGTGATCGCCCCGTTGGGACCATCCGGCGCGGCGATGCCACTGACCACCACGGAACAGCGCGGATCCCGGCGCAGTGCCGCGATGCGATGCCGGTGCGAGCCGCAGGTGATCCACGCGCGGCCATCGTGCCACACGAAGGCGTGCACCACGCCCACGGCCCAGCCGTCCTTCGTGGTCCAGTTGAATACGCACTCCCTCGCCTTGCGCAGGAGTTCCTCGCGCTTCTCTGGGGCGAAGGGATAGATCGATACCTGTTCGTGGTCCTTGGTAGACATCTGATGCTCCGGCAGGGGCTTGGTGAATGGCGTGGCGACGGCACCGCGCGAGGTTGCCGGCTTCCCGGCGGCCTCGCAACGGTGTCGAGGCCGCGCGCCGGCGGCCGGGAGAAGAAAAAACGGATCGCCGGACGGCGGCGCGCGATAGAGGGGGGGGGGCGCAGCGCCACCAGGAGCCCGAGCGTAGTGGTGAGGCAGGTTGCAGGCATGGGGTTGCCCGCGAGGCGCGCGTGCATCGCCGGCCCGCACCCATGCGGCGCGCCCCGGCAATCCGCTCGCCACGACGTGGCGACCGCAGCCCCTGCCGAATCAGCTCCCTAAGTCCTGACGATCCGAAACCGTATCCCGCTGCCAGCGCAGCGGCGCATGCGATGCATTGCACCGCGTGACGCGCCGGCAGAGAAATTCATCCTTCTCCCGGCGCGATCACCGGCGCGCATGCAGGACAAGTGCTGCGACATGCGCGCGACTGATGGCACGCCCGATACCACGGTCGATCACGCGCCGGACACGGCTTACGGTGCCTTCGCCGCTTGCGGTTCGTGGTCTGCACGCACTCTGAACGCCACAAGGGCATTGCCGGGGAGTTGCCCGAACAGGCTGTAACCCGATTGCACGTACAGCATGTCGCCAACGGCGATGGCGCCCGCCGCGTCGATGGCGCCGCCATGCGCGGTGATGCCATTCACGGCGTCGAACGCGCGCGCGGTTGCGAACGACCACAACAGCGTGCCGTCTGCGGCTGCGAAGATCCTCAGCTTGCCGTCGAGGCCACCGGCAACGATGGCGCCGGGCAGCGCGGTGGGTGCCGCAGAGAGTCCGAAGTAGAACGAGCACTCGGGATAGAGCGTCGTGCGTGTGAAGTAGCCCATCAGGTCCGACGCGCAGCCGCGCTCGACGCGCTGCGACCACGCCACCGACCCGTCGGCCAGGGACAGCGCGTAGAGGCCCGGCTTCGGTTCGTACCCCGGAATCGGGAACTGCGGATCCGCCACCGGGACGTAGACCCGGCCATCGGCCACGGCAATTCCCCAGTGAACGCCACCGAGCGCCGAGCCGGCGCCGACCTGGCGTTGCCAGATCACCTTGCCTTCCGCATCCGGATCCAGCGCCCAGACGACGCCCGACTTCTGCGCCGCCAGCAGCAGCTCCCTGCCGTTGGCATCGGCGGCCATCGCGACGCTGGCACCGAAGTCGAAGTCCGGACCACGTTGTGGCGGGCAGTTCGGCCCTGGTGGCATGGCGTCGCACGCGGTGTTGTAGACATCGCCCGCGGTGGCCTGGAAGCGCCAGCGGATGCGCCCGTCGGCGAGGTCGAGGGCCACGATGGCGTCACTGAGTTCGGTGGCGGGCAGCGAGTAGTTCTCCCCTGTGCCCACGTAGACGACGCCGCGCTTTGCATCGATGGTGGGCGTGGCCCACACGGGAACGCCCGATGGGCCCCAGCGCTGGACGCCGGCAGCGCTCTTCGTGGTGGGCGTGGCGTCAGCCGCCAGGTGCGTCGTCCACAGCACCTTGCCCGTGGCTGCATCGAGCGCGCGGACACCGCCATGGCTCCTGCAGCATTCGTGGTTCGGGTTCGAGGCGAGCCCCACCTCGATCGACGAGATCGGCACGATCAGCGTGGATCCGTGCTGCGCCACCGCGCCGGTCAGCATCGATGCATCGAACAGCCCGACGTGCCGTCGCCAGAGGATGGCGCCATCCGCAGCATCGAGGGCCGTGACGAAGCCCTGCTGATCACCGAAGAACAGGGCTGCAGCAGGCCCTTCCGGGCCCGGTACGCTTCCGAGCGTCAGCGAGGTGCGCAGTGGCGTGGCGGTGTGCCACTTTACGCAGCCGGAATGGCGATCCAGTGCAAACACGTGGCCGCCGGCCGAGCCGACGAACAGCGTCGTCGCCGTGGCGACCGGCTGCGAGCGGGTGTCGACCGTGCCCGGCAGACCGAACGCCCACGCAAGTTCGAGCCTGTCCGCACTGCCGGCGTCGATACTGGTCTGCGAGGTGCCCAGCGCGCGCGTGCCAGCGGCATCGAAGGCCCATTGGCTGATGACTGCAGCCGAGGCCTCGACCGTGCGCTGCGCGCACATCGCCGACGCGGACGGCAGGTAGTCCTGCTGTTCCCCCACCGAGGCGTGACGGGCCAGCACCGCCAGTTCCGGAAACGACAGGCCCGTTGCCTGCGCCTTCATCAGGCCATTGGACATGGCGAAGAACACGCGCGCCAGCGACATCTGCTTCAGGGCCTGGAGTGACGGTGCCTTCGTTGCGCCTGGGTTGTCATGGCAGGACGCACAGCGCGCTTGATAGAGCGCAGCGCCGGCATCGGCTGCTGGACCATTGCTGGCATGGCCCAGCGTGGGCGCTGACAGCACCAGTACGAAGGCGGTCAGCCGTGCAAGGACTCGTCGGGCGACGTGACGCATGTTTTCCTCCGATGCAGCAGACGGCAGTGAGAAGACAGCAGACAAGTGCACGCCATTGGCCGGTTCGGATTCATGCCTGTACGCGCAGGTCGAGCACACCACTTCCACTCGGCCCCGCAGAGTGATTCGCCAAAGGTGGCAATTCATCACACGCGTGCTTGAGCGAACTACCGCACCCATGGACGGAAGCTCACCCGCCAGATGCCGTGCAGGCCGTCCACCTTCCTGTGGTAGTACAGCGCGCGACCGTCGGCACTGAACGTCGGGGCCTCGACGAAGCCGTTGATGGCGTCAACGGCCACCGGCGTATCGAACGGTTCGCGCGGCGTGCGCCGCGTGGCGCAGAGGACGGCCAGCGTGGGCCACAGGAAGAAGCCCCTCATGCGCGTGAAGCACAGCCGCAGGCCGTCGCCCGAGATGGCGGGTGCGTACTCGAGTTCTGACGTGTTGATGCTGGCCAGCATGCGCTCGGATTCAGGCAGGCGCACGAAACCGTCGGCTGTCCTGCGCGCGACGAAGATGTCGGCGCTCTTCGGCACCGGCAGCAGACCGAACCTGCCATCGACCGCATAGATGTACTCACCGTCGGCGCTGATCTCCGCATCGAAGTTGAGCAGTCCCGGCTCGTTGCGCGAAAGGCCAGCAACGATTTGCACATCGCGCACCCGGCCACTCGTGAAGCGGCCGCTGTAGATCGTCGCCAGGGTCTGTTCGTAGCTGCGTAACGAGACGAAGTACAGAACGCCATCGCGATCCATCGAGGGAACGCCGTCGAGCTTGGCGGAGTTGGCGCCTGCGAGGCGTCCGAGGTAGCGGAAACGCAGGTCGGTCAGCCGCTCGGCAAGGTGGATGTCGGTGTTCACGCCAGGCGCATTGCTGTCGTTGAACATCAGATAGCGGCCGTCACGCGTCAGGAAGGGCTCCATGGCGTGGCCTTCGTAGCCTTCGATGGCGACTGGCTGCGAATCCGTGTAGCTGGCGGCCAGTGCGGGAGCCGTCAGCAGCAGGTACAGCGCAATCAGCAGGGTGCGCATGGTGGCCATGCCTCGGGTGGGAATGCCTCAGGTTGTCGTGCGGCGAGCGATTGCCCGGTGCCGACCGTGTTGACTCATGCGGCCCGGTCGCGCCGGGCCGCGGCGTGTCGCGTCAGCACGCAGGCGGAGACCATCCGTCAGCGCCCGCCTCGTCCATGTCCTCACACGCTTGCGTCATCGTGACGTAACGCGCTTCCCTGCCGCCGGGGTCAATCCCTGGAATGGTGCAGCTGGCGTACTGATGGTTTACCGGCGGGCTGCCGACGTACCTCCGACGCCGGGTGCGCGACCTGGCACCTCGCCTGGAACGTCTCACAACTAGCGCGCCCCGCCGCCAGGAGGGTCTTCAGGATTTCGTGTGGATGAATGCTGTTGCCGAATCGCCGGCATACCGGCCAGATCAGGGCACTTCGAGCCTCCACCGCTGCGAAACGACTGGCGCTTCAGGAACACGTGTGGGCGAGTTGCAGTGATTCCGGGTGCAGATCGAGCCCACCGAGGTGAGCGTAGATCGCACTGCGGCAGCTATCCCTGTTGCGACACCCACACGCCTCGCCCTTGATCCACCGGATGCGCGATCCGAGCGCCGCCGCTCGGATGTCTCCTGTCGCGTGGCACGTCACCGCATTCAACACCCTGTCCCGGTGCGCATCAGGCATGCATCTGACCTTCATGATCGCCTCTACCCGTCGCTGGATCATCCGCCCGCAGCAACGCGACCACACCCTCTCCACCCGGGCACAACGCGTGCAACGCCGCAGGTCCATCGCCAGCGCCGTGATGGCCTCGGCGCGAGCCACCTCCAGCGCGGCGTCCTCGAGCACGGCGAACATCTGGCCGGTGCAATCGGTCCGTGCATCATCCGCTTGCCCAAGGCGGGGGCTCTCGCGTGAGGTCGCCGCAACCCGGCATCGGCGATGCAGGAGCACGCGCTCACATCGCCGTGCTCGCATGAGCCCATGTTGCGTCCCATGCCATCGGC
>SXGT01191114.1_pt1 | contig 32101 bp, 27 predicted proteins | sample 3176221 | NCBI WGS metagenome assembly SXGT01 (sample SAMN11356862, study PRJNA531348) | freshwater metagenome | isolation source: freshwater sample F1-120 | place: China: Fuxian Lake, Yuxi | collected 2017-12-25
CGTCTCATCTGTAGGTCTCAATCCCCTGAGGCGGGGAGCGACCCTTCCGGCATATCGAGGCACGCCTCGAGATGGCCTTCGAGCAGAAGTCTCAATCCCCTGAGGCGGGGAGCGACCCTTCCGGCCGCATCGATAATCAAGCGTTCTCTACAACACATTGCTAGTCTCAATCCCCTGAGGCGGGGAGCGACCCTTCCGGCAAACTAACAGTGCGGTTGTAGTCTGCCCCTCTAGCAGTCTCAATCCCCTGAGGCGGGGAGCGACCCTTCCGGCGTAGGGGTCGCCAGACCTTCGGAACCGCACAACAATTTGTACCCTCGTTGAGAACCCTTTGTCAAGGACCCAGCCGAACCTCCAGCCCGGAGCCCGATCGGTCTCCGCAGACCATCACACCTCGCCGTCATCCTCAACGATTTCATCACCTTGTCCGGCCTCCCCATCCCGTTGAGAACCCCCATTCCGGGGCATCTCTCCAGAATCCTTCCACTTTGTGGTCGATTGCAGCGGTCGGTACGGCACCCCCTTCAGGAGAAACCTCCGCAGCCTGTGGATCTGGCGTTCCATCCGGAAGCGCCACGTCACGCGCTCTCCAAGCTCGACCTCCTGACCGGCCGGAACCGCGCGCCCCAGCTCCTGCGCCTCAGCCATATCTTCGTCTCCGCTGATCGCGCCGTCGTTACGCAGGCGCGGCGCACGGGCCGAGAGCATCTCCTCCCATAGCTCGAGATAACGTCGGCGGGCACCGTCGCGCAGCCCCACGGCATCGTGGTCGCGGTCCTCGAAATCCGCCTCGGTGAGCTCCGACCGGTTCAAGAGGCGCAGCGTGAAGCGGTCCACCAGCGGCGCTCGAAACTCCTCCACCAAATCGAGAGGGAGCGATTCCCTCCCATAGCGAATGCCATGCAGAAGAGCGATCCGAGGGTCGAAGCCCGCCGCCGTCAGATGCCGCGCGATCTCGCTCCCCGCGAGGGTGTACCCGAAGCTGAGAAGAGCGTTGACCGGATCCTTCGGCGGCCTTCGGACCCGTCCAGGGAAGCTCCAGGCGCCGGACAGCATGTCACCGAAGGCGGCGAAGTAGGCGGCCGACGCCGCTCCTTCCAGGCCCAGCAAAGCCTCGATGCTCTCCTCGCGCAGGATCTTCCTCTCGAGCACCGCCAGCCGGGTGACCGCCTCCGCGCAGAGCGCAGACCCCCGGTCCAGAGCCTGGCGCTGGAGGAGCTGCCTCTGGCCCGCGATCTTGCTGAGAAGCAGAGGACGGGCAAAGGCCAGACGGCGCTCCGGGTGGTTCCATGCGTCGGCCTGGGCCAGCAGCAAATATACGTTCTTCGACTCGCGACCGTGGATCGTCCCACGGAACCTGCCCGAACTCGTGTGCAAGGTGACGTCCAGCCCGGCGTCCAGAATGCGCGCGATCGCAGCCCCCGTGAAGGTGACCGGGCCGTGCACCGCCACGTGCGAGATGTCCGCGACCGGGATGGCCGCGATGGTCTTGCGATCACGCACCATCACCAGGCGCCCGTTGGCGTGGCGCACCATCAGCGTGGGATCGGTGATCACCAGCGGACGACCGCCACGCATCGGTCTATCCACCATCCTCACACCTCCAAGATAAAGCGGCGCCCACCGCCCTCAACCACGCGACGCAGCGTCCCCGCAGGCGTCTCGAGGGGGGTGTCGCCGGCCTCCTCGACGATCGCATCAAGCTCCGCTTCGATACCCGAGATCGACTTCTCGACCACGCGGATCTGTCGTCGAAGATCGGACAGACGAGCACACAGCGCCGCCGCCCTGGCGCCGAGATCCTTGCGCCCCTCGTTCATCGCCGCCACAGCGGCGCGAGCGAGGCCCCCACGGGACGCGGCGTCACGGACACGCTCCCCGAGACCAGGGACGTCGGCGGCGCCCAGGGCGTGGAGGACTGGTGTAGGGTAGGCCCCGGGCGGCACGCGAAAGCGGCAATCGCAACCGACGCGCGCGGTGAGCTCGGGGAGGTTCTGGCGGATGCGACCGCAGCTCGTGGGGTTCGGGTACAGCCGGTCCAGGTACCGGGCGGCCATGCTTGGTTTGTAGTCGTCGAGGTGGCGGAAGATGGCGTCGAGCGCGACGATGGATTCGTCACCGAGCCGCCCCACCCCGTCCGCGACGAGGTAGCGCTCCGAGCTGACAAGCCCCTGCCCGCTCATGGCTTTGTCGACGAAGTGTCGCAGCACGTTACAGCCCGCGTAGACATCCTGGGCGCGAGGAAGCTCGCGGAAGGGCGAGGTGGCGATGCTCACCCCGTCTGGCTTCGCCGGAGGTGCAGCCTTCATGTGAACCCCCGACGGGGCAACCGCGATCGGCGCGATATGCTCGGTAGCGCCAGGAGCGACCGCAGCGCCGAGCCTTCGGCTGGCCACGGCGGCGGCGAGGGTCGCGGACGGGAGCGGAACGATGGCATGCAGCCATCCGATGGGGTCCCGTACTGCCTCGAGCGTGTCATCGCATGGCCACGCACGCTGACCGGATCTGGGGTCCACTCCGAGCGGCAGAAGCGCAGGCGTCCCCGGTTTGTCCGCCTTCGCCACGTCCTGCGCCGGGACCAGCTCGCGCGTGACCTCCGGTCCGGACGCCCCTGCAGCCACACAGGCCATCTGGAGGAGCGTCCTCGCTCGAGCCGCGCCGACCGGCTCGGCCATCAGCACCCAGAGCACATATCCGCGCCCAGGCTCCACGCTGAGAATCGGGGGCGCTGCGAGATCGCGAAGCGCCGCGGTGAGTCTTCGGACATCTTCGGCGACGCTCGCCGGAATGACACCTACCCCCTTCGCCGCGACCTTTCGCGCCCTGGCCGCGCTGACGATCCGGATGCATGCCCATCGCACGCTGTTGTTCGCCCTCAGCGGATACGTGCCCATCCACCAGGCGCCGGCGAGATGAGCGCGTGCATGCTCCACCGTGGGCGGCGCATGCACACGCTCTCGCTCGATCCGGTCACCGATACGGCTCTCGCGTAGGAACGTGTGCTCCGCACCTCCGAACAGCTCGAGGAGCCGCTCCGCATCCCCGCTTCGAGGCTCGAAGCGCCGCCGCTCCTCCGAGTCCCGTAGATCCGCGGAGCTCTCACCCGCCGCGCCCCCTCGCGGCGAGGGCCGAGGGCGTAGTTCGACGGCCTCGGTCGCGTCCCCGAAGCGCCCTGCACGAGCGAGGAGCTCGGCCGCCCCTGGACCGTCGAAGCGTACCAGCGCGTCGGCCAGCTCGGGCCAGCCCGCAGCCTCGATGCGAAGGCGTTGACGGACCGTCTCGTGAAGCGCCTTCTCGTCGGGAGCACCCCCGGCATCGGCCAGGAGGATCGCGGCCTGCTCCCAGGTCGACGTAGGTCGCGGTTCCGCGGTGGGCGCCCCTTTGCTCGCTTCGCCCCCCTGCGCTTCCGAGCCGTCACCTTCCTGCCCATGGACCGTAGCGTCGTTGGCGCGCTCGATCCTCGCCTCGACGCGCTCCTCCTCCAGCGCGTCCGCCCTGGCGCGGACGGCCTTGGGGAGATCGACGCCCGCAAGCGATCCATAATAGGAAAGCCAGCCATGGAGCAGCTCGTCCACGTCCTCGTGGGCGTCGGTGGGCCTCGCGGCCAGCAGCTCCTCGAGCTTCGACGCAAGGCTCCTGGCGGCGCGCGCCCCTGCCCGCCGACCGCCTTGACTAAACTGGAAACCGAGGAACGTGAACCCCTCGCCCAGATGCCGGATCTCGGCCTTCTTCTCGTTGACGCGTAGCCGGAGGCGAGCCAATGCCTGGACGACCACGCCGCGCGCCCGCTCGGCCTCCACGCGGCTCAGCACGTTGATGCAAATATCGTCCCCGTACCGCACCATACCAAACCCCGCGGTCTCCACCGCACGATCGAATGGCGCCAGATACAGATTGGCAAGAAAAGGCGACAGCGGACTCCCTTGCTGCGTACCCATGTGAGGGTCGGTGATCTCACCACCCACGAGAGCCCCCGCCGACAGCAGTACCTCGACCAGGCGGACCAGGTCAGGCTGCCCGGTGACCTCCTGCAGGGCGGCCAGGAGCAACGGCGGCGAGATCCGGTCGAAGAACTCCTCGATATCCCCGCGCATCACCCACTCTCGGCCCTGTGCGAGCGCGCCGTCCACCGCCGCGAGCGCCTGGTGCCCCGATCGACCCCGGCGATAGGCGTAGGCGGAGTCATGCAGCGTGTGGTCGAGCGCGGACGAGAGGATGGCCGAAGCCGCGTGCTGGACCACCCTGTCTCGCACGCACCCGATCGCCAGGGCGCGGTGCCCGCCGCCAGGCTTGGATATCTGGACGCATCGGGCCGGGCGTGGGCGATAGGCTCCGGAAAGGAGCTCGTCCCGCAGCCGGGAAAGCTCGATCTCGCCGGATGCGGCGAAGGAGGCCACGCTGATCCCATCCGGACCGGACGAGCCCCGGTTGCGCGCGGCCACGGCCAGGGCGGCGCGGAGCGCGGACATCGAAGCGATCTCGTCGAGGTATCCCATGTCCGTCCCCCTGTACCCCTTCGGGTACTTCCCAGGATCATCACAGCACCAGCGGGCTCCCCGGCGCCGCGGGCGGCGGTCCCGTCCCGAACACGAGGACCTTGCCCTGGCACTCGGCGCAGAGCGGATAGCAACGTAGGCTGTCCTCGGCGGCGTCGAAGCGCCCTGCCGCCGTCGCCAGGTCGAGCAGAGAGCGGATCGTGGCTGCGGTGCCGAGGATCTCGAAGACACTCCACTGGACCCGCTGCCCACGGGACTCGAGAAGCTTGCTGAGACGAGCCCGCCGATGGTCATCAGCGACGTCGAAGGAGATCAGGTAGGTGCGCATGCTGCTCATCCCAGCGGCTCGACGGCGAGGGCTCCGAAGCCCATCGTGGTTGCTTTCCCTATGCTCGTGATCGCCAGGGCTTGCAGCAGCACCCCCAGCTCGGACATGCCCTCCCCCCGCACCGTGAGACTGCCTATAAGGCCCGAGAGCGGATAACGCTGGCCCTGGCGCTGACTGAAGCGGGAGGCCGTCCACGGCCTCAGCTCCCCCTCGACGACCTCCACCCCACGAAGGTCGGGGAAGGCCACACGAGGGAGCTCTCCCTCCGTGGAGCTCGCCCGCAAGAGGGCGTCGAGGCGACGCACCCCCGCTCGGCCCAGTAGCGCAAGCGAGGGAACCTTCGGGCAGGCCTGCTCGCAAGCCGCGGTATCTCCACGAAGAATCAGCGGGCTCCTGGCCTCGATGCGCCACGTGCGTACGCCGTGGGTCCAGGCAGGAAATTCCAGGGGGCCGATGCGAGAGGCTTCAATCCGAGGCCGGGCATCCCGAGGGAGGATGGGTCCTGCTCCAAGGCGAGCCAGGGCGTCTCGAAGCGCGACGTCCAGATAAGGGAGCACCGACGCGACGCTGGCACCCACGACGAGCCGAGCCCTCAGCTTGGCTCCTGCTGGAGCCTCTCGGTCCGCCGAGATCCCCTGAAGCCAGTAAGGATGCGAGCCCGTTCCATCCGACGCTTGGCCCGGTGGGGCGCCGAACACGGCGGCATAGTCACACCCAGCGATCTCCGTGCAGCCTCCACAGGTCGGCGCTCGGGTGAGGCAGCGCAGATCCCGGAGGCGCTCGCCGAGCAAGCCTCGAAGGACCGCACAGGCGGGCGCGTCCAGGCGAAGCGCACGGGGAAATGTGGCTTCGACCTGGACCGAAGAGAGCCGGAGCGCCGCGAGTTGATCGAGCCAGATGGGCAGCGGGACGACCTTCGGGGACCTGGAGGAAGCCTCGGTCATCGGCAGCGCGGTGTCGCTCATGGCCTCGGCCCCCTCATCCCCCACTCCTATCAGAGTGGGAGAGTCTTCCGGGCCCCTGGCTCGACGCGCTCGACGTGGACGTCACTGAACACCTCCAGGGGATCGGCCAGGAGCCTCGGGTACTCGGTGCCGGCCATAGGGATCCTGTTCACGTAATCGGCGTGGTCCATGTATACCAGCAGCGCTCCGCTCAGGAACCCGGCCAGGGCCGCGGCGGCGGACATCGACTTCTTCCCTCCGGTGGGGTCGACCGCGACGCTATGGCCGTCCAGCCGGTGCTTGCGAAGGAACTCGCGCACGTGGCCGTAGATCTCCAGCTCGGCGGGCTCGGAGACCACGTGCCACTCGATCGGCTCGACGCCCGAGAGCCGCCTGATCCGGTCGATCGGGGCCTCGCTGGCGCCTGGCGCCTTCCGAAACGACTCCTGCGTGCCCAGCACCAGCATGTGGGTGGGCCTCATCCAGGCCGCCATCAGCGCGACGGGCTGCCACGAGAGGCCGAGCACGCTGATCAGCGCTGTCGGACGGGGGCGATCGGTGGGAGCGCCATGGAGGGGGAGCTCGCGAAGGAGAGGGATGAACGCGGGGGCGAACTCCGTGGCGTAGAGCTCGTCCTGGCGGTTGCGATCGTACTTCTCCTCTCTCCACGTGGACTGGAGGCGCAGCAGGGTTTCATCGAGGTGGGCGGTGGTCGGCTTGCTCAAGAGAACCTCGGTTCGCCGGGGAGGTTACACGATGGTGCGTTCCGACCGCCGGCGGGACGGCCTTCTGGCGGCGAAGCCGCTCCAGATCGCGCAAGGAGCGCTTTCCAGCGTGGAAACGGCCGTCCGGACGTCCAGAACCCGCTTTCCACCGTGGAAACGCCCATCCGGACGTCCAGCCCCAGCTTTCCACCGTGAAAGCGGCCACCTGGACGTCCAGAACCCGCTTGCCACCGTGGAAGCGCCGAAAAATTCGTCTTGGAGCCTGAGAGGAGCGTGGAGCGCACCTCCCGTACGCTCCAGGAGCAGACTCGCCGATAGAATCCATGTGCCTTTCAGCGGTCGTGCTCGCTTATCGACTTGCGCTCGAAGCTGAAGCCCCTTGACACAGCTTGAAAGAACATCGACCGTCGCCTCTACCTGAAGCTCATGGGAGGGGAGTTGCCAGATGAGATCCTTGGAAGATCTGAGCGCTGACGACGTCTACGATGACTTGGTCACGACGGAGGCTGCGCTCGGGGCAGACCTCAACGCCGCCGAGTTCGTACCGTCGATCGCAGAACTGATCGATACATGGGAGGCGGTGACCAAGACCCTGCGCCAGAGCGCGCGGAAGGAGGCGGCGGCCAAGGCCATCTCCGCGCTCCGCGACGCCGAGCTGGATGACGTCGTGATCGACTTCAGCGACGAGCTCATTCGAGTCGTCGGCAAGGACCGGAGCTCGCCTCGCTTCAAGCGGTACTTCAAGCAAGCTCCTACGCGGTTCATACGGATCGCCCGTATGGTCGAGGCGACGACGGTGCAGAGCTGGGTGCCCAGCGTAAAGACCGAGCCGGAGAAGAGCCTGGCCGAGTTCGCCGAGCCGCTCCAGGACGCCTCCGGGGAGTCCATCAACGCCATCAACGCCGCCGCGGCCGCCGCGGGGGAGCGAGCCTCGGACCGAGTGCGCGTATGGGACTCGTTCGTGAAGAGGGCAGACTCCGTCCGCGCCGGCTTGTACGCCGATCTCGTGAAGCGCGGGCAGGAAGTCAAGCGTCCGAAGGACTGGGCGGACAGGTTCTTCAAGAGCGTCGGCCGCGAGCGGTCCGTCGCGACGGACGCGGCGTCCAAGGTGCCGACGGACGACGAGTAGGCTAGGCCACCGCGGCTCACGCTGTGGTGACCAAACGGCTGCGTGATGGCCGTCGGGGTTGAGTCGTTGCAGGAGCACAGCATGGATCACGAGCAAACCGGCGCCAACGGGCCCATGGCGAGGGTGGTTCCGCTCGTCCGTACCGAAGGAAAGCAGTACGCGAGTGGCTCGGTGTGGTCGCCCGAACAGATGCTCCGCGAGCCTCGGTTACTCCGCGAGTTTCGCGACCAAACGGCACGAACGGCCGAGGTGGCGTTCGGCCTTGGGGCTCCGCTCTATTTCTACGTGGGCCATGCCTGCCCTGACTTCGGGATCCGCTCGAACACCTGGGTCTTCGTGTTTGCCGCGGATTGCTTCGACCGCGAGGTCGGAACCATGACGCATTTCGACACCGGGGGCTTCCACCTGCGGAAGATTCACCTCGAGCCCGAGCTCCACGACGAAGAGGATCGCCGCAGCTACGTCGACGCCCACAAGCTTCCGAGCCTCGTCGGCTGGCAAGCGGCGTTCCACGCGTGGGTGGAGGAGCACTTCGACTCGCCGAAGGCCTACGTGCTGGGCGGTCGGGCGAAGAAAGAGGATCCCCGTGGACGCCTGCTCCACCCAGGCAACGAGCGCCGCGCCTGGACGTGGGAGCTGCAGCTCCACGCGGATCACGACATCCGGGACGGGCTCGTTCGGCTATGGTTGTTCTATCTCCCCATGGTGAAACTCAAACAGCTTATTCGCAGGCAACCCGCGCCCGAGCGAAGGCGGTGGCGCCAAGCTTTGTCCAGTGATCGCCTTCGTACACCTCCGGCTACTCCAAGCGAATCGCCCCATGTTGTATGCCGCCTTGCCGAAGAAGAGATCGCCTCATGGCTCTGACGAATGAGCTTCCTCGAATGACCGTCGTCGGCTTTTACGGCCTCGCCGTGGCGGGGGCAGCCGGAGTGCACTCTCCCTTCTTCAAACACCCTGAAGGATGGTATTTCATCGGCGACCCAGGCGCCCCGATCCCCATGGAATCGCGATGCACGGAGGCCGATCTTCCGGAGCTCCAGGAGCGCGGCACGGTATGCCTCACGACGAAGACCTGGCCTAGAACGCCCGGCGGAGTCCTACTCTATGCGCATTCTGCATTCATATATCCCGGGGAGGGTCTCTTTGACCTGCATGACCGGCTCGATGGCCTCGAGAACGACGAGAAGATCGACTGCCACATCACCTATGTACCGCGTGAAGTCGCTCTCGAAAAAATGGGGGAATGGAGCAGGCAGTTGCACAGGGATGCATACCATCACATCCAGCATGGCCGCGCAGCCTGGGAGCGCGCGCTCGATTCTGCGGAGCGAGCACGCGTCGTCGCCCCACCGCCGGAGCACGCCCTCCTGCAAATAGAGGCATTCGTGCTCATCGGCGCAGCATGGATCCTGCTAGGTCGCGATTTCGAGGACATCGTCTGGGACGCCGAGAGCGAGAGGAACCCGGGCCTGCTCCAGGCGTTGAAAGCACGAGCCCCCTTGTTGGCCAAGCGCATCGAATGGATTTGCTCTCGACGTGCAACAGGGGACCCTCGCGTCCTGCTGGTCGGTGGAAAGAAGGCTGCGTGAGGCCATGCAGACGATCACCTTTTATTCCTACAAAGGTGGGGTCGGTCGAACCCTGGCCCTCGCGAACACGGCGAGGATGCTGGCGAAGCGTGGGAGGAAGGTCTTCGTCCTGGATCTGGATCTGGAGGCCCCAGGCCTTCACTTCAAACTCCTCACGGGCGCAGAGCGCTCCCGGATCAAGCGCGGCTTTGTCGACCTCGCGTACGACTATTTCCTCGGTGATGAAGGCGTACACGTCTCTGCGTCTCACCCTGTCACGGAGTATATCCAGGAGGTCCCGAGCAGCGAAGGCAAGATCTGGCTCATGCCCGCCGGAGATCCTTCCTCCGAGGAGTACTGGAAGCGCATGGCCGGTCTGCAATGGTCGAGCCGCTTCCGTGCCGACTCGAGCGAGGGGTTCCTCTTCTTCCTCGAGTTGAAGCGCCGGATCGAGGAGGAGTGCGCGCCGGATGTCCTCCTCATCGACGCACGAACAGGCGTCACGGAGATCGGCGGAGTTGCCCTAACGCTGCTGCCCGATCAGGTCGTGTGCTTCTTCGTCAACAACGCAGAGAGCATCGAGGGAACACGAGAGATCATCCGCAGCATTCCGCGCAGCATGCCGACCGGCGAGAGCCCTCCGGGAATCGTGGCCGTGCTCACGAGGATCCCGGCTCCGGTAACGACCGACAGCCAGGCCGAAGAGGAGAAGCTCCGTGCAAGATGCCGCGAGGAACTCAACGAGAGGCATCCGGGTGTGGAAGCTCCAACCATGGAGCGCGTGCTCGTTTTACACTCCGATCGCGAGCTGGAGCTCAGGGAAGAGCTTTATCTTGGAGGAGTCGCTGAAAAACTCGAACGCGTTCTTTACGCGGATTATCTCGAGCTGTTTCGTGCTTTACCCTTGCTCCCCGCCGAGGTGCTTAGGTCCCTTGAAATAGACGCACGTGCGCAGGCAGCCTCCGAAGCAGCTAGGCGAGGCGACACCAACGAAGCCGTAGTGCAGCAGCAAAAAGCCTTGAACGCGGCAGAGACTGTCTATGGCACCAGACACATCAAGTATGCCGAGACCCTGCACGATTATACTAGAGTACTCTCGGCGACAGAGCGCCGTGCTGAGGCGCTCGAGCTCATGCACCAGCTCGACGCACTTTATTCGGCGCTGGGCGCTGCCAATGTTTTGAAATTTCGAGAACTGCCAGCCGACATCGTCCTGCTGTCCGCCACGTTGGAACGCTTCGACAACGTGTCCACGAGACTCGATGCCGCACTTCGCTACTACCGACAACTCCGACACGACCAGCCCATCGGGTTCTTGATCGAGCTGAGGAATCGCTACGAAGCAGGCAAAGGCAGGTATGACTCCTCGTATGGCCTCGTTCTTCGCGAGCTCTGGCGCGCTCTCCTCTCAGCCGGGCACGACGTTGACGCAGAGGCCGTTTTGGAGGCTGCCATCCCAGTTTTCGGGAAACTTGGCGATGAGGGACGACTTGAGCTAGCCGGTGCCCAGCAGGCACTGGCGAATGTCCAAATGAAGAGAGGGGATCATGCCCAGGCCGAAGTTCTGCTGCTTGAGGCTCAGAATGCTTATAGTGCCAGTCTCGACGCCGAGGATCCAAGGGTACTCGAAGTGAGAGAGGCTCTGGCCGTGGCCCTGCGAGCTCAGGGACGTGAGCTAGGGGCAGAAGCCGTCATCCAGCGCGGAAAGACCGTGATGCCGGTGGAGCGACTCGCACCTCCCGAGCGCCTTCCCGAGCGCCGCCCCCGCCTTGTGCGAGCAGGGCATGACACCCTCTCGTTCTCGCTACATCTTGCGGTGATCACCCCCATCCTTGGGGGCGCCACGAGCGCACGAACCATCGACCAGGTGGACGTGATACGCGTCCCCTCGTTGCGCGGTCAGCTCCGTTTTTGGTGGCGGGCGCTCTATGCCGGCCAGCTCTCGGGAGAAGCTCTCTACCTCGCCGAGAGGCGCCTCTGGGGAGGTGCTGGAGACGATGATGGTGGACGCTCGCAGGTGGAGCTACGGGTGACCGTGAAGGCCGCAGGAGACATCGACACACAACCCATGCGCCAAGGCACCTCCGGTGCCTATGCCCTCTGGCCCGCACGCGAAACCCGGGGCGACAATCCGCAGGACACAGCGCCTCGGCGTTTGCCGGGGACCCGCTTCGTGGTCCACCTGCGCTGTCCGAAGAACGACGAGACGGCCGTGCGGAGTGCGGTTCGCGCGCTGCTCCTCTTCGGTGGCTACGGGAGTAGAACACGCAGGGGAGCCGGCAGCTTCACGCTCGACCTTCCATCAGACCGAGCCGAATGGCTACCCGCGGAGGCGACGCGCGAGGCGCTCACCGCGCTCTTCGGTGAAGATGTGCTCGCGCCACTGGCAGGCCGTGTGCCTGACGATCTACCGCTCCTTCGTGGTGCCGGATTGCGTGCTGGCGCTGTGGTTCCGGACGCATCGGACGCATGGACGACTGCTTTAGGATGGTTGAGCGATTTCCGGCAACGTCCCTCCCTCGGCGGTGCAGGCGACGACCCATGGTACGCCCGGGCTCGCGGAGACGCAGGGAGGCCTGGACGCTCCAACTGGCCCGAGGCCGATAAGGTGAGGCGCCTCTCGGGCGCTAGCCCATGGGCGCACGAGCCGCGGCACAACGGAACGCCTGTCTGGCCGCGGGCCGGCTTTGGCCTGCCCATCGTGGCGCGGTTTCAGCGCAAGGATCGCAGCGGTACGCCGTACGCAAGACGAGAGCCGGCCGACTACGAGATCCGCTGGTACGAAGAGGAGCGAGGAGAACGCATCCCCCACGATCGACTCGCCAGCCCGCTCATCGTCAAGGCGCTGCCCCTGGCAGACGGCAGCTTCGTCCCCTGCGCCCTCTGGCTTCACCGGGGCTATCCCGATGGCAAGGTAGGGCTCAAGGAGAAGGATTCGAGGGCGGCTCGCTCCCATGCGGAGTTCGATCTTCTGGTCGCGCCGGGCGATCAGGCTCGCTTCGAGCCCCTCCGGCTGGCGAAGGACGCGCCCAAGGGGATGAGGCTACGTAAAGCGTTCTTTGGCTGGCTCGAGAAGCGCCCGAAGATCGTGGTGGTGGCCCCGTGAGCGCCTACTTGCTCCTCGTCACGCTCGGCCCTGTCCAGGAGTTCATTGCCCAGGCACGACGGACGCGCGATCTCTGGTTTGGAAGCCATCTGCTCAGCGAGCTGTCTCGTGCTGTTGCCTGCGCTCTCGCAGAAAAAGATGGACCGCTTGGCCATGAGGGGAAACCTATAAAGATAGCTTACACGGAGCTTGTCTTCCCTCCTCTCGAGAAAGGGGATACGGAGCTCGAGCCTTGCGCCGGTCCACTCCGCTCCACGACGGGACGGGCTCCTCTCAACATCGCCAACAAACTGCTCACCGTGGTGCCGGACGGGGAAAAGCCGGAAGCGGCGGCGCGCGCAGCCCGAGAGGCCGCGAACGAGGCGTGGCGCGGTTTCGCCGCGAAGGTAAAAAGGAAGTGCAGAGGGCTCCTGGCCGAGGGGATCGACGCCTCATGGGAGGAACAGATAGAGACCCTCCTCGAGTTCAACGCGGCGTGGTTACCGCTGGACGAATCCAGAGGCAACTACGATGAGGTTCGTCGAGAACTGGAGGCGGTCATCACGGCGAGGAAGAACCTACGCGACTTTCCTGCATGGACGAGGCAGCGCGGCAACGTGCCCAAATCGAGCCTCGACGGTGCTCGGGAAACGGTCCTTGCACCTCCCGAGGACCGCGCTCCCCATCTGGTGCGGCGCTATCGAATCGCGGCCGGCGAGCAGCTCGACGCGGTGGGCCTCGTCAAGCGTGCCGGCGGCGAACCCGAGCAGTTCGTCCCGGTCGTGAACGTGGCCCTCGCCTCGTGGATCGAGCACGCCGTCCGGATCGCCCGCGACGAGATGGAGAAGCTCGCCGAGGCGTGCGGCGAGGTGGGGATCGGTCGGATCGATCGCCCCGATCTCTCGTGGACCGCGTCCTTTTCCTATGATGCCCAGGTCTTCCTGGAGGACCGGTGGAGTCCCATCCTCGCCGAGGCGCTCAACGAAGACAATGCGCGTGATGCACGTGAATGGGGGAAGAGGCTTGTTCGACCTGTCTTCGAGAAGGGAATGCGCGCGCCTCATCCCTACGTGGCGTGCCTTGTCGCCGATGGCGATCGGATAGGAAACGCTCTTAGCAACATCCACGAAAGAAAGCACCATCGTATCTTTGCGCACGAGCTCTCCCGCTTCGCGGAGAGGGCACGCGTTATCATCGAACGAGAGTACCGAGGCGTGCTCGTGTACGCTGGCGGCGATGATGTCCTTGCGTTCATCGGGCTCAATGACGCCCTCGAGTGCGCCGAGGCCTTGCGGCGCGCATTCGAAGAGGTGATGGTCCAGGCGTTCTCGGCAGTCGAGAAATCGACCGAAAGCCCTGCGCCGACGCTATCGGTCGGCTTGGGGATCGGGCATGTGCTCGAGAGCATGGGCGAGCTCCTGTCCCTCGCCCGTAGGGCCGAACAGCACGCCAAACGAGCGCGCCCCGGCGAGGGAGAGCACCGAAACGCCCTGGCGATCCTCGCCGACAAGCGCTCGGGCGGAGACGTGAGCTGGAGGATGCGCTGGGATGGCGCGACGAACCCCGTGACGCGCCTTCGAGCGGACATCACCCTCCTCGGAGATCGCCTCCCTGGCAAGAAGATCTTCGAGATCCAGTCCGACCTTGTCCGCATGCCCACACCGGAGGATCTCATGGCCAGCGAAGATAGGCCCTGGGCCGAGCTGCTCGCCGCAGACACGGCCCGTACGCTCGCCCGCGCATCCGACGGCCAGGGCGTCTCCCCCGAAGAGGTAGGCCTGGATCTCGAGATCCGTGCGGGGTATACCGCGCTTCACCGACGAGTCGAGCGATGGCTTGCGAGGATGCTCGTGGCGCGCCTCTTCGGCGACGCGCGGAGAGCCGGCGAGCCTGGCCGGCCCCTGGAGGCCCGGTAACATGCCCACCCACGAGATCGCGCTCGTCCCGCGGGACGGCTTCTTCGTCAAGGATGGGCGGGGTTGGCACACGAGCGCATCCGGACGGGGGCACTCCCTGGACTGGCCATTTCCACCGACACTCCTCGGTGCGTTGCGCACCTCCCTGGGGCGAGCCATGGAGCAAGGCGTTCCCGGAGCTCGCTTCGACGGAGCGGCGTTCCGTCGAGAGACGGTTGGAGCCTCCATGGGCCCCGTTGTTCCTCTTCGGCGGCTGCAAGGGCAGCAGGCCTGGGAGCCGGAGCACCGCATGTGGCCTGTGCCCATGGACGCCCTCTACCTGTCCGATGCTGGCAAGGTCCAGCGCCTCCAGCCCAGGCAGCCCGCCGCGCCGACGCTCGGGCGCGACGAGGATCCTGCGCGAGAGGCGCTCTGGACGGCCACCCCGAGGGAAGCAAAGCCAGAGAGCGCGCCGCGCTGGTGGACCGAGGGTGATTTCCTCGCCTGGCTTGGCGAGGGGACTGTAAAAAAGCATGGAGACCTGGAGAAGAGGGCGCTGGAGCTCCCACGCCGGGTCGATATCCGCCTGGGGATCGACGCAGAGACATTCACCGCCCGCGAAGGGATGCTCTTCTCGTCAGACACGATCGAGCCTCTCTCCACGGTCGACGGGCACCGCTGGGAGTGGGCGATTGGTCTCTCCGCATTCGTTCCGATCGCCGCGCCCATCGACTCCGTGCCCTGGACGATCGGCGGCGATCGCCGGCTCGCCCGACCCCAGCCCGTTCAAGGTCTCTTCGAGGCTCCGACCGCGATGGCATTCGCCGGTGGGGCGCGTGGGCTGCGCCTGGTGGTGGTCACCCCAGCGTGCTTCCAGAACGGCTGGCTGCCGGACGGGTTCTCGTCGCGAGGAGGCGCCTACCGCGGAGAGATCGAAGGCGTGGCGGGCGATCTCGTACTGCGCGCCGCGTTCGTGCCTCGCCCTGAGCATGTCTCTGGATGGGACATGGCTCTCAATCAGCCGAAGCCCACATTGCGCCTGGTCCGGCCCGGCGCTGTTTACTTCTTCGAGAAGGTTTCAGGCGACGCGTTCTCGGCCGAAGAGCTGCGCTCTCTTTGGCTCGCAGCCATCGGGGCGAGGAGCAACGAGGGGCTGGGCCGTGTCGTTCCCGGCCGGTGGACGCCCGGGAACGATGGGATGGTCGACGAAGGGATCACCGTGACATGAAGACCATACCGTATTTGTTGCATGCCCTTTCACCCCTCCATGCGGGCACGGGGCAATCCGTTTCGGTCATCGATCTGCCGATCGCGCGCATGCGCTCGACGGGGATCCCGCTTGTGCCGGGCTCGGCCATCAAGGGCGTCTTGCGCGACGCGCGGAGCGGGCCGGGTGCCCTCGGTGCTGAGGAGGTAGCGGCGCTCTTTGGTCCAGACGTCAATCGCGCGGCCGATCACGCCGGTGCCCTTGTCGTCGGCGACGCCCACCTGCTCGCGCTCCCGGTCCGTTGCTTCCGCGGGACCTTCGCGTGGGTGACATCTCCCCTGCTCGTCGAGCTCGCGCGCCGAGACATGGAGGGCCTGCCCGGACTCCCCCCAGCGCTCTTACCCCTCCAAGGCCGAAAGGCGCAGGTCGGCGCGCTTGGTGGCGAACATGGGGCGCTCAACGCGCACGGTCAGGGCAAGGCAGCCCAGGTCTATCTTGAGGATCTCGACCTGCCGGTCACGGCGAGCGATCAGGTCGCGGCCTGGGCACGCTTCTTCGCGCCCCATGTGGCGCCTGCTGGAAACGCCCTCCTCTTCGAACGCAGGCTGGTGATCGTGGACGACGAGACGATGACCTTCCTCTGGGAGACGGCGACTCAGATTGACACCCGCATCCGCCTGCGCCCCGAAACACGTACCGTCGAGAAAGGGGCGCTCTGGGTCGAGGAGAGCTTGCCGCCGGAGACGTTGCTCGTCGGCCTGTTCGCGGCCGATCAAAGCCGTCACAAGAGCGTCCATATGATGCCCGAAAAGGTGCTGCAAAAGGCGCTGCCAAAGGAGGCAGTGCTCCAGTTTGGCGGCAAGGCCACCGTCGGACGTGGCCGGTGCCGCATCTTGCCACTAACGACTCCGGGGGGGCTCAACCCATGAAACAGATGCGCAGAGATCAACGACAGGCAGCGCACGCCTACGCGTGCGTTCGCGAGGTCCCCGCTGACCAGCAGGACGAGTACCGGATTGCCGTCGACACGCTGGGCCCTGCGCTTCTCCGGACTGGCCTCTGCGCAGCGTTCTCCTTTCTCCAGCGACGGGCGAATACCGATGCGGTTCAGCGGCTCTTCAAGGATCTGGCCAACGCCGACATTCCTGGGCTAACCGTCGGCGACAAGGAGAAACCGGAGGTTGCCCTTCCCGAGCGGGCATGGCAGCTCGAGCTCGAGGACTATATGCTCGCGTCACGCGAGCTTCTCCTCGTGACGCACTGGTTCAAGCGGGCGATCCAGGCCACGTTCAAGGGAGATTGAGGCCCCATGCGCGCCATCCTCGAGAATTTGCTCGGCAAGAACCTCCCCGATCACCTGGGACTGGCCTACGATCGCTGGGCTCCGCTCGACCTGGAGACCGGGAAGATCCCGAACGATCGCCGCGGGCCCTGGCTCGCCAAGCTCCGCGGCTACCGCATCTCGAGCCATTACAGGTATGCCTATGAGCGCTGGCTCGAGTCGCTCCGCGCAGACGGCTCGCGTGCCGCCGTTGTCACGATGGCGTCGAGGCTCCTGGTGGGACATGGAAGTCCGGCGCCTACCGAGATCGGCCTTACCGTGCACCACACATGGAGCGTTCCCGTAATCCCCGGCTCGGCGCTCAAGGGGCTCCTCAATCATTTCATCGACGCGGTCTACGGTCCCGACGAGCTCGGTGTTCACCCGATGTCTCCCTCCCTCTCGGACGAGACGAGAGAGCGTGCGCGATTTCGGGGTGTCACATGGGACGAGAAGAGGCATATCCCCCTCTACGGACCGGGCGAGGTCCACCGCGCGCTCTTCGGAGCGCCGATGAGCAAGACCGACGAGCATTTCCCTGGCTCCGGCGAAACGATCGGGGGCATCGTCTTTCATGACGCGCTCTTCGTACCCGGGAGCGCGGGGGATCGGCCATTCGCCGAGGACGTGCTGACCGTTCACCAAAAGCAGTATTATGACAAGCACGGGAGAGAGGGCGGTCCCAACGATTACGACGCTCCTATCCCGATCTCGTTCCTGACCGTGAAGCCCGGAGCTCAGTTCCTGCTCGCGCTGAGCGGACCGCCTGAGTGGACGGATCTGGCGCTGCGAGAGCTCCGCGGGGCGCTCATGGGATGGGGCGTCGGAGGAAAGACGGCTGCAGGCTACGGACAGATTATGGCAGAGGCATGGACCATCGTCGCGGGCAGCGATCCACCAGCCAAGAAACGGGCGGCTGTCGACGCATTTCAGGCCTGGCTCACACACCAGGAGCCTCGACCGTCACAGCGGACGCTCCTGGAGCGGTTCACCAGCGAATGGTTGCCACGGCGCCAAGAAATTGGAGCTGAAGAGCGCCAGGAGATCGGCCGCATCTTCAAGAAAGAGATCAAGTCACCTAAGCTCGGGGCCGATCGGGACAGACTATTGGCCGAATGGCACACTTGAGCGAGGCCCCCATGCCCAACCCCATCCAGAGCATCCTCATCCTCGACGCCCTAGCGCCTGTCAAGAAGGAGGAGATCGAGCACCTCCTCCCCGGAGGAGAGCGCCGCTTTCACCGGCTGAGCACCAGGCTGGGCCAGGCGCCAGGAACGTTCGGGCCACCCTTCGACTGGTCTGCGGTCGGGCGCGCGCTCGCGAGCTTGGTCGGCGTCGTGAAGGAGGAGAGCGCCCTGGACGGTGATGCCGGCGTCGTAGTGTACGTGGCCGGCCGTGCTCCGTTGCCGCTCTTCGTCGCCCTGGGGCAGATGCTGAACTTCGCTCCGGCGCCAGTACGCATCGTCCTCAACCCCCACCGCGGCGGGCCCTGGGATGCCTACCCGATGGCAGGCGCGGTGCAAACGCGAACGGCACCTTTCTTCGATGCCTCTCGCCTCCCTGCGCATCCCTCTCCGTCGACCGCCCGGGTCGCGGTGTTCCTCTCGACGGTCGGCGCGCCGGCCCCCACAGACGCCATCGCCCGGCTCTTCCAGGAGCAGAACGAGCCGCTCGGCGAGATCGTGGAGATTCGCACATCCGGCCCTGGCAACGTGACCACCGACGACATGCCGTCCATCGTGGAGGAGCTCCGCAGCGAGCTCTCTCGGATCCCTGGCTTTTTTCCTCGCTCCGGCAAATTCGCGCTCGCCGTTGCGGGGCCGGCTCCCCTCGCCTTCGCGGCCGGCCTCGCGCTAAACCCTACCGTCTTCGGCAAGGACGTCTGGCTCGCCAACTACGCGGCACCCGACTACGAATTTTCTCTCGCAGTGCCGCTCCAGAGCCGAGCCACGCAGAACGTGCCGGACGCTGAAGCCGACAAGCTTGCCCGTCGCGAGGTGCTCGACGCTTTCCTCGATGGAATCAAGCAGCTGCGTGACACCCTGGACCCCGATGACTTTCCGAGTTTCACCCCGAACGACAGGCAGCGAAGGGGATGGATCCAGTATCTCCACGATCTGAAGGTACTGCGCGAGCCCGAGGGTGACGCCTTCGGGCTCAGCCTGCTGCGACGACGCCTATCTCTTGGAAGAGGGCTGCTTCAGGCCTTCCGTGGGCGTACGACCTCGATGCAACAAGGCTTTGGGCAGTTGCTCCTGCTCCACGAGCTCTTTCACGACGGGCAGGGGATCCGGACCAGCAATTACCAGGACGTCGGGCGCGCCGGAGTGGTGCTCGAAGAGGTAGATTTCGCGGCTGACGCCTTCGCCCTCGCTACGCTGATCCGATGGGAGCTGCGAACGAACGGCCTGAACGCGCTCCGCAAGGCGCCCGATGTCGCCGTGCGTTGGGTGGATTGGTCGATTCGTGGCATCGAGGCTTTCGATCGGCTCGAACAGGGAGATTGCATTGAACAGCTCTACGATCGCCGCCTTCGACGTTATCTTATCTGGTATCTCCAGCTAGAGCGGGCGCGCGCCGTTCGGCCGGGGGAAAATGCGAAAGAGGACATTAACCGCCTCTTCTCCGGTCGCCTTACCGTGGAGCTCGCCCCCCTCGCAGGCCGTCTCGACTCACGCTTCGAGAAGCTCGTCGTCGGCCCCACGCCAAGAACCGAACTCTTCGCGTCGCTGGATGGGCACCTAATCCGCGAGGCCCATCGGCCAGGTTTCGAACCAGGCGCGCTAGTGGATGCTGTAAAAAAATTTCAGCCGGGTCCGCTCACGAGCGCCATGGGCTACGTGATCGGTGAGCATCAGCAAGTGCTCGTTCCGTGGCTCGACGGTGACACGAGGAGAGAATAATCCGATGACTCTGGAGCAAGCGTTCGAGATATTCAGGAACAACCTCAACGTGGCTGCTGGACAGGAGCAGCAGGTCTCCGAACGACGGGAACGGCTGATCGAGCGCCTGCAGAGCACCTGGAGGCCCGACAAGATCATTCCCATCGGCTCGTGGGCGCGGAAGACGGCGATCCCGCCAATAAAAGACATCGATCTGATGCTCGTCCTCACCGGGCTCTCTTGGGAACAGAAGACGCCTCACGTCATTCTGAACGACCTCGAAACCGAGCTCAGGACGAAATATCCGGTGACTCGGGAGCAGCCGAGATCCATCGGGCTTCGCTTCGAGGACTTCAACTTCGACATCGTACCCGCCCTCGCGAGGTCCAGCGGTGGGTACCATATCCCCGACACCACGGATCCGCGCGGCTGGATCTTCACTGACCCGGAGAAGCACCGCAAGCTGGCTGCCGAAAGCGAGCCGATGGTCATCACCATCGTCAAGATGCTCAAGTCATGGAACGTGACGAAGAAGGTGGGGCTCAAGTCGTTCCACCTCGAGGTGATGGTCCTACGTGCGCTGAAGCAGAAGCCTCCGAGCTACGCGAAGGGCGTGCAGCTCGCGTTCGAGAGCCTCGCTCGGGACGCGCGGGTGAGCTGCGGCGACCCGGGAGGCAGCGACAACGTTCTCGACAAGTACCTTACGACGAATCGCGATACCATCGTCAGAATGCTTCATGAGGCCGCGCAACGCATGGCGTTGGCGAATAGTAGCCTGTCGCAAGCGGTGGCACGTGACGTATTCGGGAGTCCTTTTCCCTGAGGGTCCACCTTCCGATGAGCGTCTCAACGCAGGAAAGCGGGGTTTCTTCCCGACAATGAGCGAGCCGAGCCAGGGGAGCGTCACCTCGGATTGTGCCCTGTCATGGCCCCGTACCAGACCTTGGCCATCTCGGCATAGCCCGCGTCGCTAGGGTGAACCATGTCCACGAGGAGCGAGGTCCTGTAGTTGGGATGGGCCACGAAGGCCGAGTACATGTCCGCCAGGATCACGTGTTTTCCTAGCCTGGCCCGGTCCGACACGAGCTCCGCGATGGCCGTATTGTAGGCCCTGGCCCTGGCGTTGAAGGCGTCGTCCTGGGAAGGGACGATCTGGGCCACCACCAGGAGGGCGCCCGGGACGTCCCTGGTGATGAGATCGACCAGCGCCGCGAGCCGACGGGGAGCGCCCTGGAGCTCGTGGTCGATCCCCACGTCGTTGGTGCCTATCATGAGGAGCACCACGTGAGGCCTGGAGGCCAGGAGCGCCCCGGGCACGAGCCTCGTTATTCCAGCTCTCCCCTGAGAATCGTCTATCGTATATCCAGAATATCCCTCGTGGGAGCCAGGGAACGCCACCCCGTCCACCCTGGAGGGCCCGTTGGTGTTGCGGCCCACGAAGGTGATCTTCTTCCCCTGGCGAGCGGCCAGGCGGAAGAGCGGGACACGGTAGCCGCCGCCCGAGGAGCCCACCCCGTCCGTGATGGAGTCGCCCAGAGGCAGTATACGGCAGGGGCTCCCGTCGCCAGGACAAGGGTCGAAGGACCCCAGGACCGCTCCCGAAGGTGAAGGCAGAGCGGACGGCCGAGGAGGATCCGCCGCGGGTCTCGAGGCCGAGCGAGCCGTGTCGGCACCAGGATCGAGCCTTGTGTCGATCCCCCCGTCAGCCCCGGAAGGGCCCGAAGCTCGGCTCGTCCCGCTCCCGATCCGGGGCCCCGAGCAGGTGCCGTTGCCGCACGCGCTCATCAGAAAGAAGCCTCCGATCAGGACCACGAACCCCGAGCTCGTGGAAAAGAGAGGGCGCACGCTGGAAGCCTCGTCGACCAAGACTTTAGCGGACAACGAGCTCGAAGGGATCCCAGACCGTGAGCTCGCCCTGGCCCTCGTCCTTGACGACGAAGGTCCGCTGATCGTCGCAGAGGCCCCGGGGGCTACGAAGCTTGCCCGTCCGGAGCTCGAAGACATAGCCGTGGAGGGGGCACACCACGCAGTTGCCGTCCTTGGTGCGCGGCCCCACGGCCAGGCTGGCGCCCGAGTGGTTGCAGGCGTCCTCGATGGCGACAGGCTGTCCGTGGACCAGGGCGATCAGCACGTCGAAGGGGGGATAGGGGAGGCGCATATGGGCACCTCCCTCCAGGGCGCTGCGTCGCAGCCGGCCGACGAACTTCATCGCCTCTCGTTCAGTTGAGGCTGTGCGGGCTCGAGGCGCGCCCTAGCGAGGATTTCTGGAGCATGAGCTGCTCGATGACCATGCGGACGCGGCGCCCGGGATCGAGGGTCTCCAGGACGCGCTGGCGGCTCTCGGCGGAGGTGAGGAGCTGGAAGGCGCAGACGTCCGCCAGGTGGGCCGTGTCCAGCTCCTGGGGGAGCCTGAGATCGAAGCTGGCGTCGCGCTCCCGGATCGCCCTGGCGAAGCTGGTCGCGGCCGAGACCAGGGCGGCGCGATCGCCCTCGTCCACAGGGGAGTGGGGCTCGCGCAGGATACGCGCCTTCGCCCGGCGGTACTGGGGTATGAAGGGCAGCTCCTCGAGCTCGAGGCGAGCCAGCCCCTGGACCAGGACGTTGGAGCGCCCGTCGGGGAGCGCCTCGTGCTCGACGATCACCCCGCCCCCTGCCACCCTGGCGATGCGAGGGAACCCCGCCTCGTCGGCGCCAGGGAGCAACAGCACGATGGCCAGCGCCCCCCCCTTCGCCATGCAGTCCTTGACCATGACCCGGTAGCGCGGCTCGAACACGTGGAGCGGCAGCCCCACCCCGGGAAAGAAGACCATTTCCGGCAGCGGGAAGAGGGGGAGATCGTCCAGAGACGCCTGCAACGCAAGGAGGGAATCGCTCACCCGGCGCATGCTAGCAAGCCCCTGGGCTCACGCCGGGTGTGAATCGCCAGGCGGCCATCTGGAGGAGCTCAGCCGAACACCTCCACGGCGCTCCCGTTCATGGCCTCGGGGGCGTCCAGGGCGCAGTAAACCACGGTGTTGGCCACGTCCTCCGGCTGCATCCTGGGGGAGAACCCGCTGCCCACCAGCATCTCGGTGTCCACCGAGCCCGGCAGCACGGTCATCGCCGAGAGCCCGGTGCCCCGGAGCTCCTCCGAGAGCGATTTCATGAAGCCGAGCACTCCCCACTTGGCGGCGCAGTACGCGGACAGATGAGGCGTGCCCAGGGTCGAAGAGATGCTCGCCACCGTGACGAAGCGGCCTCGACCCTGCGCCTTCATCTGGGGGAGAAAGGCCCGGGTGACCAGGAAGGGACCGGTGAGGTTGGCGGCGAGCACCGCGTCCCAGTCGCCGTCGGTCATGTCCTCGACCGGCGCCCGCCTCACGATGCCCGCGTTGTTCACGACCACGCGCGGGACCCCCAGCTCCTCGAAGATCCGCTCCCTGGCGTGGTTCACCTCGAGCGCGCTCCCCACGTCGCACCGCAGCGAGATTGCCCGCTGCCCCCGGGCGAGCACGTGCGCGGCCGTGCTCTCCAGCTCCTCGATCGTCCGGGAGAGCAGCGCCACGTCGTAGCCGCGCGCGGCCAGGTGGAGCGCCGTGGCCCTCCCTATCCCCCGCCCCGCTCCCGTCACAACGGCGATATTTTTTCTGAGGGTCATCGATGCTCTATTTCAATATCTGGCCTGGGATAGAACCTGGTGGGCGAGGAGCCGCCCCTGGATGTCGCCCTCGGCGAAGCCTCGTAGCGCCACGGTCTCGACCAGCGTTCCATGAGCCCGCTCGCCTCGCGCCGTCATGCAGCCGTGGGACAGGACGACCCTGCAGCCCACCCACCTCGGCCTGAGCTCGGCGTCCAGCGCCTCGACCACGTCCTCGCCCAAGGACTCCTGGTGCGTGTGGCGGCGGGCGAACGCCTCTATCACCGCGACGAGCGTGCCTATTCCAACGATGCGCCCCGCCGGCTGGAACGCCACGGTCGCCCGTCCGCTGGCGATCATCAGGTGGTGAGGGCAGGTCGTGGTGATGGTGACGTCGCGCACCGCCACGAGCTCGGCGTCCCCCGCCATCACCCCGTCCGCGAGGAGCGTCCTCGCGTCCACCGCATAGCCCGCGCAGAGCTCGTCCACGAAGGCGTCGGCCACCCGCCGACCGGTCTCGGCGAGCTCGGGATCCCTGTCCGGATCCCGACCGATGGCCCGGAGGAAGGCTTCCATGTGCTGCGCGGCGGCGTCGCGATCGACCCCCATGAGAACCCCCCTCAAGCCTCGATGACGCGAAGCGAGACCCGACGCTTGGGTGGGGCAGGCCCCTCCTCGGGCATCGCGATCGTGCCCAGCGGAGCCGGCAGGGGGAGGCTCTGGTTCTTGGCATAGACCGGGTGGCGGCCCTTCGTCCGGTACCACTCGGCCACAGTGGCGTTGGCCTTCATCTTCTCGATGACGTTCCGCCAGCCGACCCCCGTGTTGTACGCGCAGAAGCTCACCTCTCCCAGCTGGGTGCCATAGGGGATGATGCACATCTCGGTGCGGCGGAAATCGTAGTTGTAGAGATCCTGGAACCACATCCCGGCGACGAAGAGCACGCGCCACTCGAACTCCACGGCGTCGGACTCGAACTCGCCCACGCGCGCTCCTCGAGCGCCTGTCTGGCTCATGAACTGCTTCACAAGCGTCGCGAAATCGAAGCCAGGGGGGGCGCCCTCGGGGTCGTAGTTCTTGAGGAGCGCCAGCGAGAGCTCGGCCAGGGTGACCGCCCGGCCCAGCGCGGCGTCGGTGATGTCCTGCACGTCGCGGAGGAGCTGCTCTAGGTGGAGGAACTGCGTGAGGGGGACGCACTGCTTGGTCTTCTTGTTGACGAAGAGGATCGTGCCTATTCCGCAGTTGGGGTGGCAGCCGCATTTCATGCTTCCCCACTGGGCCTGCTCTCCCAGGAGGGTGTCCGTGAGATCGCTGAAGGGCCCCATGGCCGAGAGCGGGAACCAGTCCCGCAGGGGCTCCGAGAAGCCGCACTGGGCTTTCACGTCGCGCGCCAGGTGGGACAGCGTGTAGCGCTGCCTCCTCCGGGTCTCGTCGTCGATGTCCTCGTCCCGGCCGGTGAAGCTCACGGGCTGGAAACTGACGACCGTGATCTTGTCGGCATTGTCGATGGCAAAGTCGATTATTTTGCCGACCTGCTCGTTGTTCACCCCGTTGACGATGGTGGCCACCAGGATCACGTCGATGCCGGCGGCGTGGAGGTTCTCGATCGCCCGCAGCTTGACGTCGTAGAGGTTGCCCACCTTGCGGTGGGAGTTCGCCTGGTTACCGATCCCGTCGAACTGGAGGTAGGCCATGCGGAGGCCCGCCTCCTTGGCCTTCACGGCGAACTCCCTGTCCTCGGCGAAGGCGATCCCGTTGGTGGCAACCTGGACAGCGAAATAGCCCTTCTTCCTGGCGTAGCGGATGGCGTCGAAGAAGAAGGGAGAGAGCGTGGGCTCCCCCCCCGAGAACTGCACGCTCATCTGGCGGCGCGGCTTGATCGCCAGGGAATCATCCAGGATCTTCGTGATGTCCTCCCACCCGAGCTCGTGCACGAAGCCCACCTGGTTGGCGTCCATGAAGCAGGGATCGCACATCATGTTGCAGCGGTTCGTCAGATCCACCACCAGCACGCTACCCCGGCCATACTGGATGCTCGATGTACCGTGATCGCGGAGGCTCGTGAGCGGAGAGAGGAAGTCCCGCCCGGGGTAGAGCCGCTCGATGCGCCGGAGGAAGGCCGCGTCGATCGCCATCACGTCCTCGACCCCCCCGTGCTTGGGGCACTCCTTGCGCATCAGGACTCGCCCCCCCTCCTCGACGATCCTGGCCCGGATCTCGCCGGGTTTGTCGTGGACGAGCGCATCGAGGTGGCGCTCTCCGCTCAGGATCGCGGCGCGAGCCTCCTTGACGCAGCGAGGGCAGAGCGAGTCGGTCTCCCGGGGGAAGCCCAGCTGGGGGAAGCTGCGCTCCCGGCGCTTGAGCAGCGGCGCGGGCGCCCACGGGGGGTGAGGGGAAGGGCGCTCGATGCGCCTGTTAAGCTTCTGGACATGAGGCCAAAGGAAGCGCGCTGTTTTGGTGAAGGCGCTCTCTACAGAGCGGGGAATGCGGAAGTTCATGGACGAGGCGTCCAGGCTAACCCAAGCGCGGAGTAGGAGCGAGGTTCAGCATGGGGCTATGCTCGAGCGACGAATGAAGCACAGCCACTGGCTCTCGGGCGCTGCGGCGCTGGGCACGCTGCTCGTCCTCTATCTGCTCCTTGGCCGGACTCACCCCGAGCCCGGCTACAGGACCTCGTCGACCGTGGGCGAGTCCGCGGGAGAGCACGGCGCGGAGACCCCCTCTGTCCGAGGAGCGCCCCTGGCCTCGAGCTCCTCCTCCGCGCCTGGCCGTACCACCAAGGACAGGGCGCGCAGGGAAGAGCTGCAAAGGCGCATCCACGAGGCGATGTGGGCGCAGAGCGGGCAGAGCCCGCCTCGAGGCGACCCCATGGCCATGCCCCCCGGCGCGCCGCTGGGCGCTGCCTATATCCAGGCTCGTATCCGTGAGGACTTCAAGCCCATGGCGCTCAAATGCTACGAGGAGCTCCTGGCGAGGAGCCCGGACGCGGGAGGGCGCGCCGAGATGGAGTTCACGATCGTCGCCGACGAGAAGCTGGGCGGCGTGGTCGAGGAGGCGAACCTGGGCGACGGAGGCACCCTCAACGACGAGCGGTTCGGGACCTGCTTGCGTGAGTCCCTTACCACGGTCGCGTTCGCGCCGCCCCCCAGCGGAGGCAAGACCACCGTGCGCTACCCAATCACCTTCCTGCCCGATGGTCCGAGCGATGCGGATTCACCCCGTCCCTAGAGGGACCGTCCCGTGTTTTCCCCTCGTCCTGCTTGGAAAGCCAACCCCATGCTGAAACCCATGATCTTGCTGGGCTGCGCCTCGGTCTTGCTGGGCTGCGCCTCGGTCTTGCTGGGCTGCGCCCGGATCCCCCCGAGCGTCGCTCCCGTCGCGCCCCCCGTGCCCGCCCTCGAGGCCGAGAGCCCGGCAGCCTTTCAAGATCGCGAGGCCCGCTTCCTCAGGCATCTCGCCGTGGCGGACTCCCGCCTGGCCGCGAGGATCGGGGTCATCCCGACGGAGGAGGAGCTCCGCGCCGTCGGCATGCGCGCCGTCCTGGCCGAGGACCGCGACGGGAGGCTCCTGGGGAACGCGCTCGATCCCTTTGCCCTCGACGCCAGGGTCCGCGAGCTGGGCGCAGCTTACCGGGCCACGCTGGGGACGGCCCCGCCCGCCTGCGTGCGAGGGCCCGCCCCCTGCCCCGGGGCGAGGGGCCTCGAGCTCCACCTGATGAACCGCATGTACCATGCAGAGATCGAGCGGGCGGCGATCGAGCGGAACCTGGCCGAGGCCGGCGCGGCGCTCCTCCTTGCCGTCCCGGCCTTCCTCAAGGGTGTGAGCGCGCCCGAGGAGCTGGCCGCTCGCGACGCGTGGCTGGCGGAGCGCCTGGGCGACCTCAGCGACGCCGTGCTCGCTCAGAAGGTCGACACCATGCACCGCCGAGAGCTGGCCGACGCCCTCGATCCCGTCGAGCGCCTGGCCGATCCGGCGCGCTTCCCTCGCTCGACCGTCGCCCTCACCCGGCTCCGCGACGGGGTGGGCGAGGCCAGGATGATGGGGGAGGCCGGACTCGCCCCCTCCCCCGGGCCCCTGGGCGAGATCCGCCTCGTCGCCAGGCTGACGGAGCTGCTCTCCGAGCCCCGCTCCCCCTCCGCGATCGAGGCGGAGCTCGTCGCCGCGAGGAAGGCCCTCGGCGCCCAGGCCCGGGACGCCCTCTCGTCGCTCCCCGAGCGAGAGGCCGACAGGGTGCGCGCCGACGCGGCCTCGCGCCTCGCGCTCCGTGCGCCCTGCAAACATCCCGTTGCCGGCTCGGCGGTGCGCAGCCTGGCGGCTCCCCCGGAGCGCGAGCCTGGCTGCCTCGCCGTCCACGCCCTGGCCGAGGCCAGGAGCAGGGCGGGGCTCGCCCAGGCACTCGTGGTGCTCCACGATCAGGTCTCGGTGGCGCTCTGGTCGGTCGCCTTTCATGGCGGCATCGAGCCGCTGGGAGCGGCGCGTGGAAAATACACGCTCCTCGCCCTGCCGGAGGCGGGGGATCGCACGCATGGCGCCCTGCTCCGCCGCGCGGCGCTCCAGCCCGCGGAGGCCATAGGCGCTGGCCTCGTCGCAGCGCTCACGGTAAGGAACGGAGCGAGCCCGACGGCGGAGCGAGCCGAGGCGATCGTTCGCCTGGGCGACGCCCCACCCCATGTCCTGGGCCTGGAGCTCGCTCACGAGGCCCGCTGAGCGCGCCCCATTGCGCGGCTGCGACGCCCCTGGGAAGTCCCTGACGAGGGACGGGGGGGGTTCCCTCCTCGCGCTCCTGCCTGGAGATTTTTTGCGAGGCGTTGCCTCGTGGTCTGCTCCCTGTGAATCGAACCATGTCACGGTTCGGAGGAGACGGCCGGAGGTGTCCCGTTGAGAGAGAGAGGCCGTTCCCGCCTCACCTCCCCCTACTTTTCCGCTCAGCGAAGGATTTGAACGTCAGGAAGGCCCGCCGTTCAGTGGCCGTGAGGATCCATGCCGGGAGGCATGCCCATGCCGGGAGGCATGCCCATGCCAGGAGGCATGCCGTGAGGCATGCCCGCGGGCGCCGGAGCGCCAGCGTCCCCGGACTTCTGGAACTTGGCGGGCTCGGCGAGCAGCCAGTCGGCCACCGACCCCACCACGAAGATGACCGGGGAGCCGTCCTTCTTGGCGAAGTGCTTCTTCTCTTTTTCTTCCTTGCCCAGCTTGAGCACGTACTTTCCAGCGGCATCCTTGAGGGTCACCGTGACTGTGCCCAGCGGAGCGTCGAGCCCCACCTCGGCCTCGTTCTTGGCGTCCCCGAAGTCGTCGGCCTGGAGGTTCTTGAGGGATCGGAGCATCTCCTTGAGCTTCTCTTCATCGAACTTGTCGATAGGCTTGCCCTTGAAGGTCCCGGCCCACTTGTCGCCCTTGGTAAAGGAGAACTCGCCGGCCTTGTTCACGAGGCTCACCTGGGAAGCGTTCGCGTCGTCGAACTTGAAGATATCGGCGTCGCGCCAGCTCTTCACCTCCCGGGCATAGACGTAGCTCGAGTAGCCCGTCGCCGCGTAGACGCTCGGCTTGCCCCCGATCATCACGAGCTGTCCCCGGGCGCCGGACTTGCCGAAGCTCGCGTCGAACTTCTTGCTTTCGCCCTTCCAGGCCATCACGTGGACGACCTTCTCGGCGTCGAACTCGTAGTCCTTCTTCTGCTCCTCGGTGGCGGTCGCGTTCACGACCTCCTTCACCTTGAGCTCCTTCATGTTATCCAGGAGGGATTTTACGGCCTGCTGGTTGGCGTCGGCCGCCACGGGCTGGGTGAGGACCCACTTGTCGCCCTTCTTCTCGAGGACGACATCCCCCTTCTTGCCATTGACGATCTGGATCTTGTCCGTGTCCTCGGGGGCCTTGAGCTCGGGCATGGCCTCCGCGGACGTGGTCGTGGCCTTCCCTATGCTCTGGTCGACCTTGATCTGCCGGTAAGCCAGGCCGCCGAGCGCCGCGAGGACGACGATGCCGAGGATGATCTTCTTCTGGGTATCCATATTTCTATATCTTCCTGGCTCACGCGAGCGAGACGCTCGCCCGCGCCGCGTCCCGGCGGAAGCGGCGGAACACGCCGACGAGGGCGAACAGAAGCGGGATGATGAGGATCAAGGTGGCCTCGATCCAATGCTGCTGGCGCTTGCGCGCATGCTTCATGTCCTCCTCACGCTTCTTGATCTGCTCGTCCGTCTCGTCCTCGAACTTTGGCTTGGAGACCTCGCCGTAAACGAGGTTGGGCTCGCTGATGATCTTGGCGGACACGGCGAGGAGATCGGTGTCACCGGTCATCCAGTCGAGCGTGTTCTTGAAGGCGAGGATGGTGTTGGTGAGGGCTTGCTGGGCGTAAGGCCCGGCGACCTGGAGCAGCTGCTCGTCGCCCCCGCCCCCCGGCATCATCATGCCCATTTGCCCCATGTCCGGGCCATTTCCGGCGCGGGCGAAGGGGTTGGTGAGAAACTGCGAGGAGGCGATGACCAGGACCCGCGCCGGCTTCTCGCTCTTCTCCGGGACGGTGATGCCGTCGCCAGAGGGGAAGGCGGTGCGCAGGGTCCCCTCGAGGGTCGCCGCCAGGTTCTGCTGGGAGAACTCGCCCTTGGGCTTCCAGGCGCGGAAGGGCTTGAGATCGACGCTGTCGGTCGTCTCGCGGAGAGAGCGAGGTGTGGAGCGGGCAATCACCCGGAACTTGTCGGGGGCGACGTCGGGCTGCTTGCTCTTGTTGAGCACCAGGGACGAGGCCAGGGGGAAGGCCACGACAGGGAGGCGGAAGAAGCCGGCGAAGGAGGTGTCGAGCAGCGCCTCGTCCCCCGTGAAGGCCGGGTTGTCCTGCACATCGAGGAACTGGGGAAAGCGCATGCTCGCCAGGCCCGCCTGGGTCATGACGCCCACCCGGAAGGGGCGGCCGAAGTCGAGGACCACGTCCTTGCGAAGCTCGATGCCATACCCGGCGAGGAGCTTCTCGAGGCCGTGGGTGTTGAGCGTCGCCTGGAGCTGCGCGTCGCTCGCCTTGACGTTGACGGCGCTCGCGACGACGACGAGGCTCTTGCCCTTCATCACGAACTGGTTGACCCGCTTCAGCTCCTTCTCGGTGTAATCCTTGTTGGGTTGGGTGATGATCAGGCCGTCCAGGGTGTCGTCGATCTCGGAGCCCCCGTCCTTCAGGTCCACGTCCACGAACTGGTAGAAGGGAAAGTTCTGCAGGACGATCTGCTGGAGCGAGGGCTTGCCCATCTGCGAGGGCACCAGGTTGGTATCGGTGAGCTTGAACTCGTCCTTGCCGCTGACCACGCCGATCTTGTGCTTTACGCCGTCGCCCCGGTCACGGACCTCCCGGATCTTGTTGGTGATCCAGAACTCCAGGCCCTCGGAGCGGTCCGGAGGTAGGAACTTGATCGCGTCCTTCTCCGAGCCGTACTTGAAGACGATCCCCATGAAGCCCTGGGTGACGGCCGCCTTCTCCTCGCCCTCGGCGGCCTCGCCGAAGGGCTGCTCAAGGAGGCCCGCCTCCTTGGCCGCCTTCTTCTGATCCTCGTCCTTGGCCTCGATGAGCGTGAAATCGAATTTTCCTCCGCTCGCGGCCTTGTACTCCAGGAGCAGATCCCGCAGATCTCGCACGAACGCGTCGAGCTTGGGCAGGCCCCGGGTCACGTACACGTCGCATTTCATTTCCTGCTTCATGCCTGTGCGGAGCAGGTTCCCGCTGCCCTTGGAGAGGGTGAAGCGCTCATTCTTCGTCACGTCGATGCGCTTGTAGCCGCCCATCGCCGACAGGATGTTCACCGCGACGAGGATCGCCGCGACGATGAGGAGGAGGACGCCGGACTCGGTCGCGGCCTTGGTTCTACGTTCCATCGTTGGACCTCAAGAGTTCAGCGCCACTTCCGGCCCTCGAGCTGCCGGAAGGAGACGAGCAAACAAAGCACCGCGACCGAGATGAAGTAGACGACGGCCCTCGTGTCGATGAGGCCCCGCGCAAAGGGCTCGAAGCGGCTCTGGAAGCTGAAGAAGGAGATGACCTCCCCGGGCCAGCCCTGCACGAACTGCACGAGCGAGCCCACGAAGAAGAGGATGAGGAGCGTGGCGGCGGTGGCAAAATAGCTGACGATCTGGCTCTCGGTCAGCCCCGAGAACAGGAGGCCGATGGCGATGCCCGCTCCCCCCATGAGGAAGAGCCCAAAGATCGACGCCCAGAACGGCCCCCAGTCGAAGGCGCCCATGTTCCAGGGGAACTTGAACATCGCCACCGGGTAGAGGACGAGCAGCCCGATCTGCACGACCAGGACGCCCAGGGCTCCCAGGTACTTGCCCAGCACCACCTCGCTGTCGCGCACCGGGAGGGTGATGAGCAGCTCGATCGTGCCGAGTCGCTTCTCCTCGCTGAGGGCGCGCATCGTGAAGAGCGGGATCGTCAAGAAGCAGATCCAGGCGGGGACGAAGTCGAACATACGCCCCATGGAGGCGCGGTCGATCTGCCAGATACCACCCTGGTAAAAGAAGAAATAGAGCCCGAAGAGCACGAGGCTCGCGCTGATGACGATGTACGCGAGCGCCGAGTTGAAATAACCTGCGAACTCGCGCTTGGTGATGGTCCAGAGGTTCTTGGCGAAGGAGGCCGTCACCTCGGGAGCGGCCCCCTCGATCGTGGCCTTCTTCCGGGACACGGGCGCCGAGGCCCCTCCGGATTCACGCTCTCCTTCGGAGCTCGAAGGCGGGTCCTCGTCCTCGTCGCGGTCCTCCGCGTCTCTTTCCTTCTCGTCGTCTTTATCCACTTTGCTCTCGCTCATGGCTCAGGCCTCGTCCTCGTCGTCCTCGTCCTCGTCCTCGTCCTCGCCCGTCCTTGTTCTCGTCCTCGTCCGCGCGTGTCCTCGTCATCCGCCTACTCCTCCCCGTCCTC
>SXGT01355468.1_pt1 | contig 32083 bp, 26 predicted proteins | sample 3176221 | NCBI WGS metagenome assembly SXGT01 (sample SAMN11356862, study PRJNA531348) | freshwater metagenome | isolation source: freshwater sample F1-120 | place: China: Fuxian Lake, Yuxi | collected 2017-12-25
GGCTGGAACGTGATCAAGGTCATCTGGGGCAGCGACTGGGACCCCATCCTCGCGCGCGACAAGGACGGCGTCCTCGTCCACCGCATGGGCGAAATCGTGGACGGCCAGTATCAGAAATTCACCGTGTCCACCGGCCCGGAGCTGCGCGAGGCCTTTACAAACGCTGATCCGCGCATTCTTGATCTCGTCAAGCATCTCACCGACGGCCAGCTCCAGCAGATCCGCCGCGGCGGCCACGACACCATCAAGGTCCACGCGGCCTATCACGCCGCCGTGAACCATCGCGGCTCGCCGACGGTCATCTTGGCAAAGACGATCAAAGGCTACGGCCTCGGCGAGAGCGGCGAAGGCAAGAACATTACGCACCAGCAGAAGAAATTGAATGAAGATGAACTGCGCACCTTCCGCACGCGCTTTGGCATCCCCATCGCCGACGACGAAGTGGCCTACGCGCCATTCTACCGCCCGCCGGATAGCAGCGCCGAGATGCAGTATTTGCGCGAGCAGCGCAAAAAACTGGGCGGCCCCGTCCCTTCGCGGCGCATGGACTTCACGCCAATCACCATGCCGGCCGACGAAATCTTCGACGAGTTCAAGGAAGGCAGCAAGGACCGCCCCGTCGCTACGACGATGGTCTTTGTCAGCATTCTCACGAGTCTCCTCTCTGATAAGAACGTCGGCAAACTTATCGTACCGATCATCCCCGACGAAGGCCGCACTTTCGGCATGGAGGCGCTGTTCCGCAAAGTCGGCATCTATTCGCACGTCGGCCAGCTCTACGATCCTGTCGACAAGGACAACCTGCTGTATTACAAAGAAGCCGAAGACGGCCAGATCCTTGAGGAAGGCATCACCGAAGCCGGCAGTATGTCCTCCTTCATCGCCGCAGGCACGGCCTACTCAACCCTCGGCGTGAACACGATCCCCTTCTTCACCTTCTATTCCATGTTCGGGTTCCAGCGCATCGGCGATCTCATTTGGGCCGCAGGCGATATGAAATGCAAGGGCTTCCTCGCCGGTGCGACTGCCGGCCGAACGACGCTCGCGGGCGAGGGATTGCAGCACCAGGACGGACACAGCCACCTGCTCGCGCGTAGCGTGCCCAACGTGCGCGCCTACGACCCCGCCTTCGCCTTCGAACTCGCTGTCATCGTCAAGGACGGTCTGCGCCGCATGTACGTCGATAACGAGGACGGCTTCTACTACCTCACCGTCGGCAACGACAAGTACCTCATGCCCGCGATGCCCGCGGGTGTGAAGGAAGACGCCATCATCAAAGGCCTCTACAAATTCCGCGCTGCGCCGAAGCCGGGTGCCGTTCGTGCGCACCTCTGGGGCAGCGGCGCCATCCTGAATGAAGCGCTAAAGGCGCAGGAGCGTCTCGCCGACTACGGCGTTGCCGCGGATGTATGGAGCGTGACGAGTTACAACGAACTCTACCGCGACGCGATCGCCGCTGACCGGCACAACCTGCTCCATCCCGAGGCGCCAACACGCACGCCGTACGCCGCAAAGTGCATGGCGGGGGAGGAGGGTGTCATCGTCGCCGCCTCGGACTACGTCGCCACGTTGCCCGACTCGCTCGCGAAGTGGCTGCCGCTGCCACTGCTCTCGCTCGGCACCGACGGTTTCGGTCTCAGCGAAGACCGCGCGCGATTGCGCAATCACTTCGAGGTCGATTCCCGCTTCATCACGCTCGGCGCGCTCTCGGCGCTCGCACGCGCCGGCAAGGTCCCTGCGAAGACCGTGCAGCAGGCCATCAAAGACCTCGATATCGATCCCGCGAAACCGGATCCCATGAAGCACCAGGGCCGGCCCAGCGTGAAAGGCAAGGAGTAACTATGGCCACCTCGTTTACGCTCCCCGAACTCGGCGAAAACGTCCACTCCGGATTGGTCACCGCCGTACTCGTGAAGGCCGGCGACACCATCGCGAAAGACCAGACCGTCGTCCAACTCGAAACCGACAAGGCCGTCGTCGACGTGCCCAGTCCCCAGGCTGGCGTTGTCAGCGAAGTCCGCACCAAGGAAGGCGCCACGCTCAAAGTCGGCGACGTCATCATCGTGATCGACGGCGCTGGTGCGGCGCCCAAGGCGGCGCCGGAATCCAAACCAGCGCCTGCTCCTGCACCGGCGGCCGTTGTCCCCGCCGCACCAGTCGTTGCTCCTGTCGCCACAGCCGCACCGCCTGTCAGCGCACCCGTACTCCCCTCAACGCCACCACCGGCTCCCGTCGCTGCTGCCCCATCCGCTCCTGATCGCTCTACTGAGCCCGCGCCACAGCCCGTGCCCACGCAGACCGGCAGCGTCCGTGCTGCGCCTTCCGTGCGCCGTTTCGCGCGCGAAATTGGCATCGACATCGCCGCTGTTCCGCCTTCGAGTCCCGGCGCATCGGTTAGCGTCGAAGACGTGAAAAATTACGCACGCACGCTCCAGTCTGGACGCGCGCCTTCCGCCGAATCTCACACGCCTCCGCCCTCCGGCGGCGCCGCTTCCCTCCCAAATTTCGAAAAGTGGGGCCCGGTCACGCGCGAAAAAATGAGTACCATCCGCCGTCTCACGGCGGAAGGAATGTCGCGCTCGTGGGGTACCGTCCCGCATGTCACGCAGCATGACAAAGCCGATATTACCGAGTTGGAGAAATTCCGCAAGGAATACGGCAAACTCGCGGAGAAAGCCGGCGGAAAACTCACAGTTACCGCGATTCTCGTCCGCCTGCTCGCCGAAGGGCTGAAAAAATTCCCGCAATTCAATGCCAGCGTGGACACAGCCACCGGCGAGATCATCTACAAGCAGTACTACAACATCGGTGTCGCGGTTGATACCGAGTGGGGCCTGCTCGTGCCGTCCATCAAGAACGCCGACCGCAAGAGCCTCGTGCAGATCGCCGCGGAACTCGCCGGCCTCTCCGAACGCGCCCGCGTCCGCAAGACCACGCTCGACGAACTTCACGGTGGATGCATTACCATCACCAATCTCGGTGGCATCGGCGGCTATGCCTTCACACCCATCGTGAACCTGCCCGAGGTCGCCATCCTCGGCGTGTCCCGCGCGTCGATCGAACCCGTCTGGCTCGACGGCGCCTTCGTCCCGCGCACGATGATGCCCATATCGCTCAGCTACGACCACCGCGTGATCGACGGCGCCGACGCGGCCCGTTTTGCGCGTTGGGTTTGCGCGACCATCGAACAGCCGATGTCGCTGTTCCTCGAATAACTCCATGGCTGAGACCATCGTCCACACGCATTTGGCCGTCCTCGGCGGCGGGCCCGCGGGTTACGGCGCGGCCTTCCGCGCGGCCGATCTCGGGCTGGAAACCACGCTCATCGATCTCGATGCCAACCCCGGTGGTACCTGTCTCTACCGCGGCTGTATCCCCTCAAAGGCCCTGCTGCACGTCGCGCGCGTCGTCAGTGAAGCGCGCGAAGCCGAACACTTCGGCGTGCACTTTGGCGCGCCCCGCATCGACGTCGCCCGCCTGCGCGAAGCTACGCGCAGCGTCGTCAAGCAGATGACCGGCGGCCTCGGCCAGCTCGGCAAGGCGCGCAAAATAAAATATTTGCAGGGCCGCGGCAGCTTTCTGGATTCAAACACGATGCGGGTCCATCTTGCGGACGGCAATACGGTCGAGCTGCACTACAAAACCTGCATCCTCGCCACCGGTTCGCGTCCCGCGATCATCCCGGATCTAATGCCCGAGTCCGATCGCGTGATGACCTCTACCGACGCGCTCGAACTCCCCGACATCCCCGCGCGCCTGCTCGTCATCGGCGGAGGATATATCGGCCTCGAACTCGCCACGGTCTACGCCACGCTCGGCTCGCGCGTCACCGTCGTCGAAATGACGCCTAATCTGTTGCCGGGCGCAGATCGCGACCTCGTGCGCCCGCTCGCCAAGCGCATGGAGACGCTCTGCGAGGCGATCCATCTCAGCATGAAGGTCGCCAGTGTCGAAGCTACGCCCAAAGGCGTGCACATTGAAATTGTCGATGCTTCCGGCGGTCACTCCGAGCACGACTTCGATCGCATGCTCGTCAGTGTCGGCCGCAAACCAAATTCGAGCGGCATCGGTCTCGAAAACACCCAGGTCGTCGTGAACGCGCAAGGTTTCGTGGAGGCCGACAAGAGTCTGCGCACCGCCGATGCAAACATCCTCGCCATCGGCGACGTCATCGGCCAGCCCATGCTCGCGCACAAGGGCACGCGCGAAGGCATTGTCGCCGCCGAAGTCGCCGCCGGCATGCGCTCGGCCTTCGAGGCGCAGTGCATCCCCGCCGTCGTCTTCACGGATCCCGAAATCGCCTGGGTTGGCCTCACCGAAACCGAGGCCGCCACGAAGAATATTCAAGTCGAAGTTGGCCGATTCCCGTGGCCGGCGTCTGGCCGCGCGACGACTTTCCACCGGCCCGATGGGCTCACGAAAATCATCGTCGATCCCGCCACCGACCGAATCCTCGGGATGGGCATCGTTGGCGTCGGCGCGGGCGAGCTGATTTCCGAAGGCGCCCTTGCCATCGAGATGGGCGCCACCGCCGCCGACCTCGCCTTGACCATCCACCCCCACCCGACCCTTAGCGAAACCATGATGGAAGCGGGGGAGTTGGTCCACGGCGCCAGTACGCATTTTTACAAGCCTAAGAAGAAGGCCTAGCCGAATTCGCCAATCGTCGGGCACAATAGGTTAGGATTCTGTAAGAGGCGGAACGAAAATGCGTTTCGGGGTCCAGATTCTGGTTGTCGCCACATTCGTCGCCGGGGGCTTTGTCGCGCCCGCGGACGAGACCGATCAATTCATGACCTGGGGCGTGAACCTGCGGGATTCCGCTGAGCAGACCAACACGCACATCAACAACCTGCTCCGCGAAGCCATCGACTATCGCAACGGTGCATTGGAGCCTCCTTGCGATTGCCAGTCCCTCGCATTCGATGCGATCGACTACATGTTCAAGGGCCGGCTCACTTCACGCATTATGCCTGTTCTCGAATCGGATGAATCGATAGACGCTTATCCGCCCCGATCCATTTCCCGGACCCGTTATCAGCGGTCGAGCATCTATCGCGGCCTTTCGTTTCCCTTCATCCTTCCGATGGGGCGCACCGTCCGCATCGGCGATGTCTATTTCGGCGAAGACAAGTGGGGCCATTTCTTCGGCATGGGCAAGCGCTACTATCGTCACTATCTCTGGTATCGCGAAAATGGAATGTCCGAAGACGACGCCATCGACATGACGATCAATTGGGGTGTATTCACGGAGAACACGCTCGTCGGAATGGTCGTAGACGGCATCTTCTCGCACGCCGATCTCGAGGCCAACTACCAGGGCTTCGAGCTCGCGCGCCACATGTGTGAAGGCGAAGCGCCCTACATCGGCCACGGCGTGGATGGATGGGAACTGGTTCGCGAAATCGATCTGCGCGATTACATCACGCCCTACTGGGACGAAAGCTACAACCCCTCGCACTACTGGGGGCGCCGGCGCATACTCGTGATGCCGATTCTCCGCGATGAATACGCCTCAAAAGCGCAGAGCCCCGAGGTAATTGCGCGGTTCCGGGCCTATCAGAACTACCCGCCCAGCCGCTCCGTCGAGTATATCCGCCACTACTTCGTCGAGCGCGAACAGTTCCCGCAGCGCGATCAGACCTTCACTGCCCTGGGCCTTGGGCCGGACTACCCCAGCGCGATCCTCGCGGCGATGCCCGTGCCCTGAGCAGAGATCGCGAGCCGTTCCTCTATCCGTTTCCCTTCGAATCGCCCTTCGCAATTTCCGCCCGCAGCTTCACTTCAACCGCGTGTAGTTCCTCCGCAAGCAGCGCGTCATCGCGCACGGCCTTCACGAAGGCTTCAATCGCCGCTTCGCGCGCCTCCGTGATCGCCGGAAGCCGTTCTCTCCACCGCGCCAGACTCGCCTGCAATTCTTTCGCGCCCACGCTCGTCCCCGGAGCCAGCGTCACCGGTTCCGCTTCGTCATTTCCGTATTCAGCCAGCTCCGGTTCGCGCAGCGGCACGGCCGACAGGTCGTCCCCGCCATATATCGAAAGTTGTTTGTCTATGGTGGACACATGCTCGAACACCGCGTTCTCCTGCGCATCGTAAAAGCGCAACCGCCGGCATGCCTCCGCGACCTTCGGGTTCCGAACTGCCGCAAGCCGATTCAAGACATAGCCGAGCGGCATCTCCAGATCGAATGGCTGCCCCGCCGCTTTTTGTTTCGTGAGGAATCCGCGCCACCGCGTGACCGCCGCATCCGTTTGTTTCTTTTCGAGCGCCGCGAGAGTCGCGTTCAAATCCAGTGCCGCCGCCCGAGGCAATTCTTCAGGCATCGCCCATCGCACGGCTATCTCGTGAAGCCGTCCCGGGGTCGGCGCAAGGGTTGCCGCCGGCGATTCCTGTGCCCTTCCCGGCAGGGTCAGCGCGCACCCGAAGAGGGCCGCAATCGCTATAATTCGCATGTCCATGGCCCGATTATGACACGCCGGGCCGCGCGCCACCCCCGTTGCCCGTCCGGCTGACCTATGTTATTGTGTCCCCAACGTCATAAAACCGAGGTGGCCCATGAAAATTGCGATTCAAGCCCTAGCGTGCGCAGGTGTGTTGGCCGTGGCCGGACTGGCCTCGGCCAACGACATCGCCTCGCCGGTCGACATGAACATGGGCATGACGCCCGACCCGGCGAAGGGCTTCGACCTCATCCTCCACGCGCCGATGGGCGCGACGGTGATGAAGGAATCCGATCCCAAGGATCTCTGGAAAGTCTGGGAATCATCCGAGAAGGCGCAGGCCGAAAAAGCCACCGAAGAAGAACGCCGCGCGCTCACGTGGAAGCGCTACGGCTGGGCCGATCGCCCGGATCCGAAGGAACACTGGATCCCGCTCGACTACACTCCCGACGGTAAAGGCAACCTCGTCACGAACTGCTTCGCGTGTCACGGCGGGCAGGTCGCCGGGAAGACCGTCCCCGGCGTCGGCAACACGCTCTTCGACCTTACCACCGTCGCCACCGACATCCAGCGCCTGCGCGCGCTCGAGTCTGGCAAGGACCCCGCGGCAGTGCCGGATGCACAAGCGCCCTTCAAGACGCCGCTCAACCAGCACCGCGGCGTCAGCAACGCCGTCGTCTTCGCGCACGTCTTCGCCGGCCTGCGCAACCAGGAACTCTTTGCGAAGTACACCGCGCACCCCGAACTGCTGCAACACCACGACATGAACGCACCGGCCTGGTGGCTCTACAGCAAAAAGGAGCGCATTTACGCCGACGGCTTCGCGCCGAAGACCCCGCGCCAGCTCATGCCTTTCGCGATGTCGCCTATCTACAGTGAAAAGCAGTTCCAGTCCTTCGAGCCGAATTTCGTGCATATTCAGGCCTACATCAAATCGCTCACGCCGCCGAAGTACCCCTATGAAATCAATCAGGACCTCGCCGCCGCCGGCAAGGTCGCCTTCGAGGAAAAGTGCAAGAAGTGCCACGGCACCTACGGCGAAAACTGGAGCTTCCCGAACAAGAAAGTGCCCATCGCCGAAATCGGCACCGACCCCATCCGCCGCACGGCCGTCCCGCTCGAAAGCCGCGTCGCCGCGAACAACGGCTGGCTGCAGTACAACGGTCAGATCCTGCTCGACCTCGAGTCCGAGGGCTACATGGGCCAGCGCCTCGACGGCGTCTGGGCGACTGCACCGTATTTCCACAACGGCTCCGTGCCCACGCTCTACGACGTCTTCAACATCGACGAGCGCCCCACGATCTGGAAGCGCGACGAATACGGCTACGACCAGAAAAAAGTCGGCCTCGTCGTCGAGGAATTCGACAGCGTCCCCGAAGGCCTCGGCTCCCGCGAGCGCCGCATGTACTACAACACCAAAAACCCCGGCAACAGCAACGCCGGCCACCCCTTCCCCGATGACGATCTAACGGCGGAAGAAAAAGTAGCGGTGATGGAGTACTTGAAGACGCTCTAAGAGATTGTCCGCAGATTACGCCGATGGGCGCAGATTATTTCTGAATCTGCGCCCATCGCTTTTCGCCAGAATGAAATTGCAGCGGATAATTCTGCTAGGCTCCGCGCCTCCGCGTGAATCGCCCTTGACCTTAATCTGTGCCCATCTGTGTAATCTGTGGGCGAATCGCTTCACGCATGAAACGCATCCCGGAATAGCGTGATCTCCGGTTTCCCCGTCCCCGGCAGTACCACGCTCACCACATCGAATCGGTAATAGGCATCGGGGTCCCGGTGCTTCGCGAGGTACCGGTGCGCCGCCGCGATCAGGTGCCGCTGCTTGGCGTGCGTGACGTTGTCTTCCGGCCGGAATATCTCGCTCGACGTGCGCAAGGTCTTCACTTCGACGAACACGATCGTGTCGCCCTCGCGCGCAATGAGATCGATCTCGCCGCGTCCGAGGCGCACATTCCGATCAAGGATCGCGTAACCTTCGCGTTTCAGAAATCGGGCTGCGAGATCTTCACCTTGCGCGCCCAGTGGCTTGGCCCGGCGTCGCCAGGGCCAGCGGATCACGCGGCGTTGGACTCAGCCATCTTTTTTTTGAAGAGGCGGATCTCGCCGAAGGCGGCGTGCTGGTGCAGGCTGATCTCGTGCATGCGGCAGAGTTCGAGGATCGCGAGGAAGTAGCAAATCGCCTCGACCCGGTTCCGCGCCATCTGGAACAAGTCGACCCAGCCCACGCTCGGCTGCATGTCGAGCAGCGTCTGAATGTATTCAATCTTTTCGTCCACGCTCGAGCCTTCCAGCTCGACCGTGTGCGGACGGTCCTCGTGCAGGAAGCGCATGATGCCCTTGAAGGCCTGCGCCACGTCGAAGAGGCTCACTTCCAAAAAGTCCGACTCGTCGTCCGGCGAATGCAGCAGGTCCGCCTCGGGCTTTACGTTGCGCGTATACCAGTTCGCGCGTTCTTCTTCGAGCCCCGCCAGCCGCGCGGCCGCGTCCTTGTACATGCGGTACTGGATGAGCTTTTCGACGAGTTCCAGCCGCGGATCTTCCTCCTCGACCTCCTCGTCGTCCACATCCACATCGGCCGGGATCAGCATCTTGGCCTTGATCTGGATCAGCGTCGCCGCCATCACCAGGTAGTCGCCAACCACGTCGAGCTGCTTTTCCTCGATCAGCTCCATGAACTTCAGATACTGCTCGGTGATCTTCGCAATCGGAATATCGAAGATGTCGATTTCCTGCGCCTTGATGAGATAGAGCAGGACCTCGACCGGTCCCTGGAAGGCATCGAGATGCAGGCGCAGGACGTGGTCCGTCGCCTCGTCCACAATGAAATCGGCGCCCTCGGCGTCAGCCCGGCCGGACATGTCCGCGTCTTGAATCGTGTCTTGCGTCACAGCTATCGAATCCCCCGAATCCTGGCCCGCAGAGCCAGTGCACCCGCGCCCGCCAAGAGTAACACAAGGGCCGCAAAAGATGTGAACCCGCGCCCTACCGGAATTTCGTCCGGCACCGGCAATTGCCCCGGCGCAATCGTGAGCTTGAGGTAGCCCGCGTTGTTGTTCTCGTTCCCTTCCTCAATCAAGTTGTTCGGATCCACAATTGACTCCAGCCAATACTGCCCTGGCGTGAGTCCCGTAATATCGATCCATTGGTCCGGCAGTGTGCGGCTGTACAGGTCTTCCCAACCTACCGAAATCCCCTGCGCGTCGTCACTGCAACTCACGAAGGTTCGCGTCGGGGACACCGGCCCTTGGGACGGCGTCGCCGTATGGCGTCTCGAGTCGAGCAGGCAGAAGCTGGTTTTCGCTCCCTCGCGCAGCACCGGCCCAACGGCATCACCCGCCAATACCGCACGAATTCGGTATTGGGCCCACGATCCAAAATGAAAATGGTTGTGCGTCGGGTGGTAAAGGAACACGCCGGCCTCGCGATCGCGAAATCCACCCTGCGACGTGAAAATTCGCTGATTCACGATTTGGCCGTTTCCGCTGGGAGCCCCGGGAAATATGAACAGCGGGCCAAACCCGACGTTCGCCGTCGCATTCGAAAAGCGGATGTGAACGTGCCCGGGAATGATCGATTTGCTGTAGACAAAATCCGACAACGCGGCCGGATTGACGATGAGATCGGGCAGCAAGTCCACCGCCCGCGCCTGCCCCATCCACCCCGCCGCCATCAGCATTGCGCATATAAGCCGCACTGCCTTCACCACCTTCGACCTCCCGCCCCAAACAGCCGCGGCTCATCGTCGCGCGCTCGCAACACTAACACACGACATCCATTGTGAGAAAGGAAATACGGAATGAAGTTTCCAGTCTTGTCCAGATGATGAATACTGCGAAGCCGCAAGAAAATTGAACTAAGAACACCCTTTACACTTCGCCTGCGGAAAACACCTTCCCCATTCCATCATTTTTCAGTTTCAGGTTGCGCGAATGCACCGTCATCGGCCGTCCGGCTTGTCTCGTCGCGCGCAGCGTGACATTTCATCACCCGCACCGCCGCATGTTATCGATACAATTCCTCGTAAGCCGTCGAGGGATTCATTCGTTATAAACAACGGAAAGAGGAACAAAAATTGCCCTTTCGTGTTGCAATCAGAGACGCCGCAAGGACTTGGACGTATTGAAGCACCCCCGCTCCGATGAGTACCATAAGGGGTCGCGGCCGCGTGCCGCATTCCCATAAACTCCCGGACCACGCCCACGATGAACTCTGCTCAACGATGCATCGCTGTCGCCTGCATGGCTGCTGGCCTTGCTGCATGCAGTAAGCCCGCCGACCGCGTCGAAATCTCCGATAAAGCTACCCGTTCCGAAACGCGCCCGGTCCCGCAGGTCAATGTTTCCAGCGCCGATCGCTTTGCCCTGGCCCAGCCGCAGGTAACCGGTCCCGCCACTCCCGCCATGGCGCAAGCCGCCCCGTCGGCTGATTCTGCAGCCCCGGTGAGCAGCGGCATGTTCGATTATGAAGTGCCCGCCGGCTGGAGCGCCGCGCCGTCGAGCCAATTCCGCGACCCGAATTTCACCATTGGCGCCAACGGCGAAATCGAGTGCTATGTCAGTGTGCTTCAAGGCCAGGGTGGCGGTCTCCTCACCAACGCAAACCGCTGGCGCGGACAACTCGGCCAGGCACCGTATTCTGAATCAGAATTCGATTCGCTTCCCCGCGCGAATATATTGGGTCAGGAAGCCGTGGTCGTTGATTTTACCGGGAGCTTTCTCGGTATGGGGGAGACCGAGGCCAAGCCGGGCTATCGTCTCGTCGGTACATTGCTCCAGGCGCCCGCCGCCGCCATTTTTATCAAGATGGTCGGTCCAGATGCGATGGTCGAATCCGAGAAAGACAACTTTGCTCATTTTGCGCAGTCGCTGCGCATGAAGTCCAGTGGCGAATCCGCCGCTCCCGCCACCGCGTCCACGGAGCAAGCTTCCGCGCCTGCCGTCAGTGCACCTTCACTTTCGTCAGACACCGCCGCTGCGCCCGGAGCCTTCACGTGGAAGACGCCCGACGGTTGGACGGAGTCGCCCGCCGGTTCTCCGATGCGCCTCGTCACTTTCCGCTTCGGGGCCAACGGCGAAGGCGAGTGCTACATTGCGACGCTTCCGGGTCAGGCCGGCGGTCGCCTCGATAATTTCAACCGCTGGCTCGCGCAGATGGGCGAGCCGCCGCTCGAGGAAACCGAACTCGCGCTTCAGCCGCCCGTATTTATGTTTGAAGAAGAAGTCCCCATGCTGATCGCCAAGGGGACTTATACCGGCATGGGCGGCGACGCCCACCCGGGTTATGCGCTCTTCGGCGCGCTCGCCGAGCTCGACGGCCAGAGCGTCTTCGTCAAGCTCATCGCGCCCGAGGTGCTCGCCAACGAGCACAGCCAGCGATTCGCCGCGTTCTGCGCGGGCCTGCGCAAGAAATAGACAACCGGCCAAACAAGGGACCGTGATGAATCCGTTCAAGCAACTGTACAAGCTGCTCTCGTCCTACGGCCTCGCCGTGGTGCTGTTCATCCTTTTGTTCTTCCTCATTCTCTTCGGCACCTTCTATCAAATCGACAACGGCCTTTTCGCCGCGCAAAAGAATTATTTCGAATCGATCTACGTCGTCCATCGGGTCGGCCCCGTCGCGATTCCGCTCCCTGGCGGCTACACGCTTCTCGCGCTCTTCGCTGTCGCCATCGTCGGCGGCATGTTGCGCATCCGCCGCACCTGGGAGCGCGCCGGGCTTCTGCTCGCTCATTTCGGTGTACTCTTCATGATCGCGAGTTCCGCCATCACCTTCCATTTCTCCGATCGCGGCCATATGCGCTTGTATCCGCAGCAGCAGAGCGATGAATTTTCCAGCTACCACGATTGGAACATCGAGATTGGAAAACCCGCCGCCGGCGCCGAACTCCACCTCATCTCCGACGCGCAATTCAAGGATCTCGCGGGTGATCGCTCCCGCGAATTTTTCGCCGCGGATCTTCCCTTCGAAATTTCCGTTAGCGGTTACGCAAATAACGCCGTGCCGGTCCGCGAAAACATCGCAGTGGAGGGTGCAGATCCCCGCGTAGTCGACGGTTTCAAGCTTTTCACTCTTCCGAACGAGAAAGAACAAGAGACCAACATTCCCGGCCTGTACGTCACCGTGAAGGACAAGGCCACCGGGGAATCGACACAGAGCATCTTGTGGGGACTCGATCGCGAACCATTCACCGTGAAGAGTGGCGACGTTTTCTACACCGTCGGTCTGGATCGTAAGCGGTTCCGTGCACCATTCACGCTCCACCTCGACGAATTCAAAGCCGAGTTTCATCCCGGCACCACCATGGCCAGCGCATTCGAGAGTCACGTCACGAAAAAAGAGAACGGCACGGAAGAAAAGATCAACATCTACATGAACCATCCCCTGCGCCATCACGGGCTCACCTTCTTCCAGGCCTCCTACGGACCGCCGGACGCGCGCCCGGGCGACATGATGTACACAGTCTTCGAAGTCGTTCGAAACCCCGCTGACCAGGGGCCTCTTGTGGCCTGCATCATCGTCGGCATCGGATTACTGGTACATTTCACTCAGAAGCTCCTGGGCTATATGCGGGCCGAGAGCCGGAGGCGCGTAGCATGAAAACACACCTTGCACGTTGGATGGTTGTGGCTTTGTTCGCAACGACCTTGCTGCTGTCGTCTGCGGTACAAGCGAAGGAACCGCAAAGCGCCGGCAAGTGGGACGCCGCCACGCTCGATACCTTCCGCACGCTCCCCATCCAGGATGCCGGCCGCGTTAAACCACTCGACACTTACGCCAGCTTCCTGCTGCTGAAGCTGAACGGCAAACGCACCTTCACGCAGGAGATCGAGTCCTCCGGCGAGAAAATCAAACTGACGCCGATGGAGTGGTTCCTCGATTGCCTGTTCGTCCCAGAGGCCGCGCGGGACTACCGCCATTTCATCGTGGACAACGCCGATTACATCACCGGTCTCGGCGCGCGCGTGCCCGGCGCAGGCCAACGCGAACGCTTCAGCTACAACGACATCCTGCCCGCGCGCCAGGCCCTCTTCGAACGCGCGCGAGAAGCATTCAACGTCGAACCCGCCAAGCGTTCGTCGCAACAGGCCATGCTCGTCGCGCTGGAAACGGCCGTGCAGGAATTCGAAGCCGTCAACCACTACTTCGACTTTGCGCGCACGCCCTTCGAAGTTTCCACCAGCCGCCTCGCACAAAAAATTTTCCCGGGTGAATCTTCCGCGGATCTCACGCTCAGCAAAGCCCTCGGACGAGGGCGCGATCTGCGTCTCGCCGTCGCCGCACTCCAGCAGTTGGCGCAAGAGTCGGACAACGAACAGCGCATGACCGAAGAGATGCATTCCTTCACCGATTTCATCATGCCCGTCGATGCCGCCGGCCGTATGAGCACGAGTCTCGCCCTGATTCCTCCGGCGGACAAGGCTCGCGAGGAGTGGTTCACCGTTGGCGCCTTGGCGGATCAGACCCTGCCCGTGTTGAAGTATCTGCGTACCGGACAGCCGCCGCGGGAGGATGAACTCTCGGCTCCGCTGCCGGACGGGGCAGATCTTGCCCTGCTCGCCGCGCTCGAAAAACTCCCCACGACCACCGGCAGCGGCATCCAGTTCAAGCAGGCCGCGAACGAGTTTCACTCCGCCGTCGTCGCGCTCGCCAAGTCGCGCGGCGAGTACAACAAGATTCCGCTCGAAGTCGCGTTCTACAAAGCCAAATTCTTCTCCTACGCACAGGTCCTCTTTATCCTCAGCTTCCTCGTCGCCGCGCTGTCCTGGCTAAACCTGCGCTCGCGCGTTCTCGGATGGACCACCGCCACGCTCGTCGCTGCGCCTTGGGCCTTGCTCGTCACCGGCATCGTCTACCGCTGCATCATCCGCGGCCGTCCGCCCATCTCCACGCTCTATGAAACAATCCTCTTCATCACCGCCACGTCGGTGCTCGTTGCGATGTTCATCGAAGCTGTGAATCGCCGCCGCATCGCCGTCTCCGTCGGTTCTTTCCTCGGCACACTCGGCATGTTCATCGCTAACCGTTATGAAATCACCAACGCCGAAGACACCATGCCGCAGCTCGTCGCCGTGCTCGATACGAATTTCTGGCTCGCCACGCACGTCACCATCATCAACGTCGGTTACGCCGCCGGCATGCTTGCCGCCGGTATCGCTCACGTCTACGTGCTCAGCCGCCTCTTCAACTTTAAGCGGGACGACCGCGACTTCTATCGTTCCCTCACGCGTATGGTCTACGGCGTCACCTGCTTCGGCCTGCTCTTTGCCTTCGTCGGCACCGTCCTCGGCGGTATCTGGGCGAATTACAGCTGGGGCCGTTTCTGGGGCTGGGATCCGAAGGAAAACGGTGCGGCGCTCATCTGTCTCGCCATGCTCGCCACGCTCCACGCGCGCATGGGCGGATACATCCGCGACATGGGCATCCACCTTGCCGCCATCGCCACCGGCAGCGTCGTTGCCTTCTCCTGGTGGGGCGTAAACTTGCTCGGCGTCGGTCTGCACAGCTACGGTTTCACCAACGGCATCTGGACCGCGACCTATATCTTCTGGTCGACGCAGGGCGCCATGATCGCGCTCGGATTCTTCGTGTTGCTGCGCGAGAAATTCTTCGCGAAGTCCGCGAAGACGCCCCGCGCCGCCGGTCCGGGCGAGCCTGCTATCGCCAAGTAGCTCCAGAAGAGCGCCTGCGCACGGGGGGCCGGGATGGCCCAGGGCAAACGAAAGCATCGCCGAAAACTCATCGCGCTAGCCCTGTTTTGCGGGCTCGTCGCTGCCGCGGCATTCGTGGCCCATCGCTATTTTCTCAACGGTGAACGCCTGCGCCATCTTGCCGAGGCCGCCGTCGTGAAATACACCGGCATCGAGATGCACATAGGCACCTTCGAAGCCACGCTCGTGCCTGCACGCGTCGTCGCTACTGGCGTGCGGCTTTCCGTCCCCGAGGCCACAGCCACCGCCGATCGCGTCGAAGTTCGCGTAGATCTATCCCGACTGCACTCCCGCGAGATCGCAATTACCACGGGCGACATTTCCGGCCTCGTCGTGCATCTACCGGAAGATCCGGCCGTTTTGGTCGAGGTGATCGATCGTGTCGAGCAGCATGCGAAGGAAACCGGGGGAGGAGGAGATGGTAAAGCTGCGGTCTCCGTCGCCATCGCCGAGATCACTGCCGCCGCGCATGTATATCTAGGCGACGATCCCGAACTCTTCGCCGCAACCGACCTCCGTATAGACGATATTCTCTCCGCGCGCGTAGGCATTCACGCCGATGCAGTGCTGGCCGCCTGGGGCGATGCCGCCCGGCTGTATGGCGATGTGGAATTGCTCCGCGCCGAGCCCGGTTCTCCTTGGCAGGCCGACGGTACGGCATGGCTCACCGCTGTGCAGACGGAACGTCTCCCGCTCAAGAATTCTCCCGAAGGTGTTTTTGGTGCGGGCATTTTCTTTGCCCCGACCGACGCCGGCCCCGGTGCTGAGGTTCACGCCCGGCTCGACGCGCCCGGCCATCCCGAGATCACCGGCGAAATTGAGGCGGGAGTCGTGTGGACCGGAAAACACGTCGATGTACAGCGCGTTGCTTGGGAAGCCGCCGGCGCGCAACTCGAAGGTTCCGGCGCGATCGCGTCCGCGGCGGATTGGAGCCTGAATCTGCGCGAGGCCCGCGCAAGCGAGGCCGCACTCGATGCACTCCTGGCACTGCTTGAGCAGCCTCGTGCGCGTTTCGAAGCCGATCCCGGTGCACAGGTCATCGTCGCCGATCTGGCCGTCGATTCGTTGAACGGCGAATGGCGCGTGGATCGCGGCGATCTCGATTTCGCCGGGCTCACCATCGTTTCAGCGCTCGACGGCCCCGCGCGCGACGGTATCGCCCAGGCCACTCGCGGTCTGCGCGGCACGCTCTCGGCAAAAAACGGCCTGATCGCTGTGCACGAAATCCGAAACGATGATCTGAGCATTACGGGAATCATCGAACCCGACCGTACAAACAACACAGTGCGCACCGATCTTCGCGGTGTCGCGGACCTCGCCCGCATGCCTTGGACGTTGCTGAACGATCGCGGCGACGTCGAGCACGTGCAGGGAAAACTGGCAGTCACCCGTTTCGCCGCCACGTTCGCCGCCGGCGCAGGCGTGCCCGAAGACCTTACCGTCGAGGCGGAATTGCGGGACGCCGCAATCCGATACATCGATCATGACTTGAGCGTGGATCTTAAAAATATCACCGGACATCTTGCGACGAGCGGTCGCGAAATTATTGCGAACCTTTCCGCTTCTGATCTTGCCGGTAACCCTGTGGCCGTCGCCGGAAACTACGAAGTGAAGTCCCATCTATGGACGGGGACTTTCGAAACCGATCCCCGAACCTTGGTGCCAGAGTTGTTCGACCGATCTACATACCTGGACGATCTCCGCATCTTGGCGCACACCGTCGGTCCTTCAGTCTTCGATATGACGGTCGAGTTTCCATCGAACACGAAGCAGAATCTGCGGGCGACGCTTACGCGCCGTGAAAGCGGCGATACCGCTCTCGTCACGCGCCTCGAGTTCGACAAAACCGTCACTGCTTTCTCTGTTGAATCGACGCTTCCCGCGCCCCGCATCTTCGAAAAATATCTTCCCCGGTTGCGCGGGGACGGCACCGTCCACGCCACGTTCAGCTACGACGGTTTGCGCGAGACCTTCTCATTCGCCGCCGACGCGACAGACTGTTCCATAGCGTCCGATTCTCTGCTGCGCAAAGACGCCGGCACAGGCCTCACACTCCGCGCCGCGGGCAACGCCGGGAAAAATTGGACGCTCGATAGTGTCGAAGCAGCCGCCCGCGGTGAGCCATTTATCACCTTGTCCGATCCCGCAAAGGACGGCTCGCATTCTGTCGAGGTTCAGCTCGCAGCACTCCCCGCGCTGCTTCCCGCCGGCGCCACGGCTTCGGGCGCGATCCGCGGCCGCCTGCATCTCGATGGTTCCGAAGGCCAGATCGCATTCGCAGACGCCGCGCTCGCACTCGATCCAACACTCTCTCTCGATCGGGTCCACGGTCGCATTGCTTTCTCGCCCGAATCGTTCACCTGCGAAAACCTAGAGCTTCACGGTGCACGATCCGATTGCACCTTCGCGCTGACCCGGCAGGCCGGTCGCTGGGCCGGCCGCGCGTCGGGCATAAAGCTTGATCTCGAAGCGATCCTTCATTTTATCGATGCCGCGCGCGCGCTCCAGCCGCGCGCAGAGGATGATCTTCCACCCGCCGCTGGGATCGCCCCGCCTAGCCTTTGGGCCAAGCCCATGCTTGGCGAGTTCACGCTCGATCTCGGCGAAGTCCATCATCGTCGCGGCCAGTTGAACGCCGTCCATTTCCGTGTCCTGGGCGAGGAACGCGCCATCCGCCTCACCGAGTTCTCCGCGCGTTACGGCGACGGTTCTGTTCTCGGTTCACTCGTGATAGTGCCCGGCGAAACCACCGACGCGGTCGTCAAGTCCGCCATGAAATGGACGCAATTGGACGGCCGCGTGCTGAACGACATGTTTTTCCCTAAAGACCAGGGCTTCTTCGGTGTGTTCGACGGCGAGCTTACGTTCGATGCGCCATTGGGTACATCCCGGGAAATGATGGCCGCCGGAAACGGCTCCGCCCGCTTCACCGGCAAGAACGGATCCCTCGGCCAAATCGGCTTTGCGTCAAAACTGCTTACCGTTCTCAAGACCACCGAGATCATCAATCTCAAAGCCCCCACGCTTCGAGACAAGGGTCTCGTGTTCAACACGCTCGGCGGTGGTCTCGCACTGGTCAACGGCCACATGACACTCAACGACATCGCGCTCGATGGAGGCGCCTACACAATTTCATCCGAAGGCACAGTCGACTTTGCCAAGGACGAAACGAATGCCGACGCATTTGTTCGGGTCCTCGAAAGTGTCGGCCGTATCATGAAGAAGGTTCCGCTGATCGGCGACGTTGTCGCGGCGCTCTCCACCGATCTGATCGGCGTCCCCGTGCATTTCAGCGGCTCGCCCTACGACGTCCAGGTCGGCGTAGCCGGAGCCACTGGGAAGAGTGTTGCGACCGCGCCCGTACGCGCAGGCGAAGGCGCCGTGAAAGCAGTGGGGGAGGGCTTCAAAAGGCTCATACCCGGCGGGAACGACAAGAAGAACGACACGCCGAAGTGAGTTGCGGATGCCTTAGCGTCCCTGAGCGAACCACCACAATGACAGCGCAGCCATCCCCGTCCAGAACAAAAACAGCACGGCGAACAGCATCACGGACTGCGGCGCAGGCGATCGATGCCGCAGCGAAGTGCCCACGAGCAAAGCGCACGCGAGTCCCACAATGAGTTCCGCACCGGCGAGCAGCGGCAGCGCAAGATCCTGCCGGAGCCCAATCGCAATGATCATGGCCACGGCCACCACGCCGATCGCCGGGCTCGTGAATCGCTCCGCTTGTTTGCGGTTCATTGCCTAGAGCGTCCCGAAGACCGCGCGCGCGGCTTCCAGGGTCTGGTCGAGTTCCGCTTCGCCGTGTTCCGTACTGCCGAAATACGCCTCGAACTGCGACGGCGCGAAGTACACCCCGCGTTCCAGCATGCCGTTGAAGAATTTCGCGTAGCGTTTCGTATCGCTCTTGAGCGCGTCCTTGTAGTTCATCACGTCGCCATCGAGGAAGAAGATCCCCGCCATCGCGCCCGCCTGTCCCAGACACACCGGAATTCCGGCTTCCGCCGCGATCTTCTGGAAACCCTGGCCCAGCTCCGTCATCCAGCGTTCAACGCCGTCGCGCGCGCCGGGCTTCTCCAGTATCTCCAGCGTCGCCAGACCGGCTGCCGTCGCCAGCGGATTTCCCGACAGCGTGCCCGCCTGATAAATTTTACCCAGCGGCGATATTTGCTCCATGAGCGCCGCGGTCCCGCCGTAAGCCCCAACCGGCAAGCCGCCGCCGATTACTTTGCCCAACGTCACCAAATCCGGCGTCACGCCGAATCGCTGCTGCGCGCCGCCCATGCCCACGCGAAAGCCGGACATGACCTCGTCGAAACTGAGCAGCGCGCCGTGCTTTTTCGTCAGGCGGCGCAGTTCCTCCAGGTAGCCGGGTGCGGGTGTGACCAAGCCCATGTTCCCCGGCACCGGCTCGAGAATCATGCACGCGATTTTCCCGCCGTGCGCAGCAAAGGCCGCTTCGACCGCATTCGCGTCGTTGAACGGGACCGTCAGTGTCTGTTCGACGTGCGACTTCGGCACACCGGGACTCGTTGGCGCGCCGAAGGTCGTCGGTCCGCTGCCCGCCGCGACTAATAAATCATCGACATGCCCGTGGTAGCACCCTTCAATTTTCAGGATGAGGTCGCGCCCGGTCGCGCCGCGCGCCAGGCGAATCGCGCTCATCGTCGCCTCGGTGCCGCTGTTCACCAGCCGCACTTTCTCGATGCACGGCACGAGCTTCTCGATTTTTTCAGCCAGCAGTATTTCCGCCTCGGTCGGAATGCCGAAGCTCGCGCCCTTTTCCAGCGCCACCGTGACCGCTTCCACCACATGCGGGTGCGCGTGCCCCAGAATCAGCGGACCCCATGAAAGGACATAGTCGATGTACTCGTTGCCGTCCGCGTCGCGGATGCGCGCGCCCTTGCCCGACGCTGCGAAAAAAGGATGCCCGCCCACCGCTTTGAACGCGCGCACGGGGCTGTTAACTCCGCCCACCAGCACGCGGTTTGCCCGCTCCCACAGCGCGCGCGACTTCTCCAGCCGGCCCCCCATGCGTCCCTCAGCCCAGTCCCGCCACTTGCGCGAGCGCTGTTTCGTAGCCTCCGTTGAACTCGATCCGCGTTACCTCGTCCACGCGGAGCCGCTTCACGCCGCACCACTGCGCGCCGCGATCGATCTCTTTCATGACGAAGGTCTTGTCCGCGATCGACTCAAGCGATCCGATGTGGCATTCCGATTGGTCCACCGCCTCGCGGTGCACGACCATCAGCGAGAAGTGTTCGTCCACCGACGCCAGGATCGTCTCCATACTGTTCAGATCCACCAGCGCGGGCCGCTCCGGCACCATCTTACGCAGGAGCAACGCCTTCTCGATGAAGCGATAGTTATCGAAGTCCGATTTCACTTCGGTGATGTCGTCCAGCCGCAGCACGACATAGCCCTCAAGCCGGATGTCGTCCGTTACCAGATGCAAAAGCACGAATCGCTCGTTCGCATCCACGACGTATCCGCGGTCGTAACACCCCGCATCCTCGAGACACTTCCGGTTGCAAATCACCATCTTCGTGGAACGCTTCGCCCGCGCAATTTCCTTCACAACATCGTCACGCGACATGGCCCACTCCTCACTCCGACATCAACAGCCACCGCCACTATGACAAGTCAATGCGCCGCCCGCAAGTCGGCACTCCCCAAAAAAAGTTCGCGCATATCCGAAGATATGCGCGAATATTCTCCTCAGTGACTTTAAATCAGAGTATCCGGTAAATGTGATACCGCACGCCCTTCTCAATACTCGACCCAACCCCCACCGCGACGATGCTGTTGAGCCACGCGTACTTCTCGCTCGCCGTCTCGTAGCGCGGCGTTGTGCGGAAATAGCCGTTCTTTGAATCGATCACGCCTTTGTAGTGCGTGTAAATCAGTGCGCCGTCGTCCGTCTCGATCGTCGCGCGCACGTCCACCTCGCCGACGCCGTCCGGCCGCACAAGATACCAGTCTCCCCCGCCCGGCAGGACTTTGCCGTTGATCTTCGGCCCCTTCACCACGCCGGATTTCACGTACACAATCATCCGCGTGCCGTGCGGTGACTTGCCCACCGGTTGTGCCGTCTCCAGTTCCGCCTCCGCGGTGCACAAGTACTCGTAGTTGAGCGTCGGCGCCGCATCTTCCGCCTGTGCCAGGCTTCCGGACAGCGCCGCGCCGGCCGCGATCACGCCGCCCGCAACCAGAATCTCGCGCCGCGATTTCATCATCTCATCGTGATCCATGTTGTGCTCCTCGTTGACGCTCCGTCGACTCATTCTTTTTCTTTCGTAAAGGGTTCCAGCAACTTCGTCACTTCGGCGAAGCGCTCCTCCGTCATCGGTTCATGAATCCGTTTCAGGATCGCTCCGTCCGGCGCAATGACAAACGCATTCACCTCGCCCTTGCGGCAGTTATACCGCTTCGCGCACGAACCGCTCTTGTCCATCAGCACATCCGGATGGCTCGCCTTGATCACGGCGGAGGCCGCTGAGTGCAATTCCGCCGGCACAAACTCCAGCCACGCGATACCGACGAACTCCATGCGCTCGCCGAAGTGCGTCTTCATCCGCGAACTCCATGCCTGAATCGCCGCCTGGCTCGCCTGCTCGCCGAACGTGAGAAACACAGCCTTCTCCCGCGGCCACTTCACCCGCGTCATCCCGTCCTGCGCGTTCGGCAAGGTAAAATTCGCGGCCTTCTCCGATGCCGCAGGCGGGGGAGGGGCTTTCTCGTCCGCCAGGACAACACTCGGAGCCGCGCAAGCGAATATACAAACAAGCGCAACTCTTTGGACTGCGGCAGCTCGCTGCCGCTTTCCCAAGCCCAGCTTGCTGGGCGGCGCGGACCGGCGGTCCCGATTGCATACGGCTGTCCACTCGCGTGAACCAAAGCGGCAGCGAGCTGCCGCAGTCCAAAGAGTTGCGTATTTCAGTCCTTCAGCCACTTCGCCGCGTCCTTCGCCCAATACGTCAGAATCATGCTCGCGCCAGCGCGCTTGATGCCGATCAGGCATTCCATCGCCGCGCGGCGTTCGTCGATCCACCCGTTCGCCGCCGCCGCTTTAATCATGGCGAACTCGCCCGACACGTTATAGGCCGCCAGCGGCAATTCGAATTCGTCCGCCGCGCGCCGGATCACGTCGAGATAGGGGAGCGCCGGCTTCACCATGATGACGTCCGCACCTTCCTCAATGTCCATCGCAATCTCGCGCATCGCTTCTTTCAAATTCGGCGGATCCATCTGATAGCTCGATCGATCGCCGAACTGCGGGGGGGATTCCGCCGCGTCGCGGAAGGGCCCGTAAAACGCCGAGGCATACTTCGCGCTGTACGCCATAATCGGCAGGTCCTGAAAACCGTTGTCATCCAGCGCGTCGCGGATCTCCGCCACGCGCCCGTCCATCATGTCCGACGGCGCCACCACGTCCGCGCCCGCCCGCGCATGCGCCAACGCTTCCTTCACCAGCACATCCAGCGTCGCGTCATTGTCCACATCAAGATTGCCGTCCAGGTTCTCCGCGATGATCCCGCAATGGCCGTGGTCGGTGTATTCGCACAAGCACACGTCTGTAATCACCACAAGATTCGGACACGCCTTCTTGATACTTTCCACCGCGCGGCACACGACCGCATCGTCCGCGTGCGCCGACGATCCTTCGGCGTCCTTGCTATCGGGAATCCCAAACAAAATCACCGCCGGAATCCCGAGCTGCTCAATCGCGCGGCACTCCTCCGTCACGGTGTCCACGCTCCACTGGAAATTCCCCGGCATGGACTTGATCGCAATCTTCACGTCCCGCCCCTCGCGCACAAACAGCGGCAGGATCAAATCGTCCAGCGACAGCCGCGTCTCGCGCACCATCCGCCGCAGCGTAGCGTTCCGTCGCATCCGCCGCATTCTCGTAATCGGAAAATTCATATCGCCCTCGCTCAGTTCAACCAACGATCATATCAGACAGCGAAAGAATGGGTTTTCTAATCCTGTAAATCCTGTCTCAAATCTTGCCAATCCTGTCTATTTATTCCTTGACCTTATTCCAAATCCCGCCCGGTAAACGCCTTCACCAGCGCCTTCGCCAGCGACATCAAATCATGCTGCGCCGGTTCGATATACACCGGCATGTCGCACGCCCGCGCCGCCGCCGAGGTCTCCGGCCCGATCGCGACGTACAGCACGCCCGCGAGTTTCTGCAAGCCTTCGGGACCAACCAGTCGCGCAAAATTCCGCGCGGTCGATGCGCTCGTAAAGGTGATCGCCTCCGGCTTCCCATCGATCAGCGCGCGCACAGCAGACGGTTCCGCCTCGACGCCCACCGTGTGATACACGACGACTTCCTCCACCTTCGCGCCGAGCCTGCGCAATTCCGCAGCAAGAAATTCCCGCGCAAGGTCGCCTCGCGGCAACAGGATATGTTTCCCGCCGAGCAGAGGGTCGGTCTCTTGAAGTGCTTCAAGAACGCCTTCCTGTATATATTCGCCCGGAATGAGATCGACGCGCACGCCGCGTTCCCGCAACGCCGTTGTCGTCCCCGGCCCGACCGCGCACACACGGCAATTGCGCAGGTCGCCGTCCGGGTGTTCCCCGTTGATCGCATCGAGGAACGCATTGACGCCGTTGATGCTCGTGAAAATCACCCAATCGAAACCATGCAAAGCCGGAATCGCAGGCGGCGGCTGCACAGGCCGAATCTCGATCGTCGGAAACTCGACCACCGTCGCGCCAAGGTCATCCAGCATCTTCGCCAGCTTGTCCGCTTGCGCGCGTGCCCGCGTTACGACCACCTTCTTGCCGGCCAGCGGCTTGTCCATGGGTGCGCTCATCGGTACTGCGCAATAATCTCGTCTGCGCCGCTCTTGCGCAGGCTGGTCAGAATACTTTGCACAAGCGCATGGACATCGGTCTTCGGTGCCGACGGCGTTGGTGTTATCCCTGTAGCCAGGTAGATGGCCCGCTTTGTTCCTGGGCGGCCGAACACACCACACTGCATGGTCAAATGTATTCCTCGTGAGTGACCCAGCGCTCCGATCGGCGCCTGGCATCCGCCCCCCAGTCCCTCAAGCAGCATGCGCTCCGCCGTGACCTCGGCTCGTGTTTCCGCATGGTCGAGTTGTCCAAGCAGCCCAAGCACATCCGCGTCGTCGGCACGGCACTGTATTCCAAGCGCGCCCTGTCCTGGCGCCGGCAACATTACATCCGGCTCTAGCTTCTCCGTGATCACATCCGCACGCCCGATGCGTTCAAGTCCCGCGCACGCCAGCACCGCGGCATCCAGTTCTTTGCGCTCCAGCACTTTCGCAATCCGCGTATCGACGTTCCCGCGCAGATCGACGACATCCAGGTCCGGCCGCTTGATCAGGAGTTGCACCTTGCGCCGCAGACTCGACGTTCCAATCCGCGCGCCCTGCTTGAGTGTCTCCAGCGACGTCGCCTCGCGCGCAATTAACGCATCGTTCGGTGTCGCGCGTTTTGGAATCGCGCCCACGACCAGCCCGCCCGGATCTTGGACCGGCAGATCCTTCAAACTATGCACAGCGAGGTCGATCGTCTTCGCGCGCAGCGCGCGCTCTAGTTCCTCGGTGAAAAGTCCCTTCCCGCCGATTTCCGCCAGGGGTCTATCGATAATCTGATCGCCCCGCGTTGAGATGATCTCGATCTCAACCGTCAATCCCGGCGTTACTGTGCGCAAAAGATCAGCGACATGATTCGACTGCACCAGCGCGAGCTTGCTTCCGCGCGACCCGATAACGACGCGATCCTTCACGCGCCGCCTTCTTTCAAGCCGAACAACCGACGCACCGCCTGCAATACGCTGCCGTGTTCTTCCTCGTGCGCCACTTCCTTAATCTGCGCTAGTGGGCGCTGCAAAATATTGCTCACGATTCGCTTGGTCAGATATTCAACTTCTTCGCGTTGCGCCGGGGTCAGTGCAGGCATATTCGCCAGCGTCTTCTGCAATTCCCGCAGCCGGATGTCGTCCAGTTCTTTCGAAAGCGACACGATCGTCGGCTCTGCCGCCAGCCCGCGCATCCAACGCCAAAAGTTCTCGACGCCCGCATCGACCAGCTCCAGGCTCCGCTCGATCGCCTCGCGCCGCGCTTCCACATTCCGGTCCGCCACGACCTGCAGATCATCCATCGTGTACAGATACACATTGTCGAGTTGGTTCGCCGCCGCGTCGATGTCGCGCGGCACGGCAATGTCAATGAGAAACATCGGCTTCTGTGCGCGCTTCCATAGCGCGTCCTGCAACTGATGCGCATGCACCACGAGCCCGGGCGCGCCCGTCGAACTCACGACAATGTCCGCCTCGTGCAGTCGCGACTCCAGCGCGTCCAGCGCAATCGCTTCCCCGCCGAACCGCTCCGCCAGCACGCGCGCATTTTCGATCGTTCGGTTCGCGACGATCACGCGCCCGACGCCCTGCTGCACCAGATGTTGCAGCGTCTGCTCGCTCATCTCGCCCGAACCAATCACCAGCACCGTCGCGCTCGACAGGTCCGTAAATATCGACACCGCGAGGTCCACGGCCACGGAACTCACCGACACCTTGCCCTCGCCGATCGCCGTCTGCGTGCGCACGCGCTTCGCTGTAGTAAAGGCTTTCTGGAACAGCGCGTTGATTACCTTGTCCGTCGCCTGCTCCCGGTGCGCCAGCAGATATGCGTCGTGCACCTGTCCAAGGATCTGCTGCTCGCCCACCACAAGGCTGTCCAGGCTCGCCGCCACGCGGAACAAGTGCCCCACGGTTTCCCGGCCTTCGTATTCATACAGCGCCGGCGCCAGTTCACTCTCCGGAAGACCGTGCCACGCGCCTAAAAACTTTTTGACTTCATGATGCAGATACGGTGCATCCCCGGCGTGGTTCAGATAAATTTCCGATCGGTTGCACGTGCTCAGGATCACGACGCCCGCGTCTTCCACGTTTTGCCGCAGTGTCTTCACTGCTTTCGGTAGTGCGTCCTCCGCAAACACCACCCGCTCGCGAAGCGCCAGCTCGCTCGTGCGGTGGTTCATTCCGGAGACGATCAGGCTCACGACGCGTTCCCCCAGAATTCTGCGCCGCCCACTTGGAACATGCCCACCACAAGATAAATCGCCATCAGCGAAGTGAATCCAAACACGACCAGATACGCCAGATTCGGCCCGCGCAGCAGTCCGAAGCCGCGCCCGTGGAAGCACACGGCGTACAGCGCCACCATCGCCAGCGACAGGAAGATTTTCGGCGAGATGTACCAGTACTCACCCAGCAGGTCACGCGCGCTGAACGCCCAGCCGAGCCCCAGTGCCGCCGTTAACACAAACGACAGATAACCTGCGGCGATCAGCCGGAACAATGTCGAGTCGAGCAAATCGAGCGACGGCAGCCGGCCGATGAATCCGCCCGTCGCAAGTTTTTTCAATCGTTGCGCCTTCGCGGCATACGCCGCACTCGTCAGGCTCGCCACAAAGAACAGCGCGAACGAGAGGAACACCAGCCCGACATGCGCCGTAAGCAGCAATCCATTTAACGCCTTCGGCGCTTCGTTCAGGTAGCGCGGCCCCGCCAGTCCGCTGATGATCGCCATCACCGCCAGCGCGGGGAAGTAATAGACCAGCAACGGCCGCATCTCCGCGCGCAACTGCACCGTCAGCATGATGCCCGTGCACAGCACAAGAAACAGGTTCAGCGAATCGCCCATCCCGGTGAACGGCACCGCGCCGAACCTCCACCAGCGGTAGATGAACACGGCCAGCAGCAGCGTGTTCCCCGCCGCCGCCGCTCGCTTTGCCAGCACAAACAGCCGATCCTCCGGCATGGACAAAAAACGCAACACCAGCCCCGCCGCGGCCAGGTAGCAGGCCACCGCCAGGTAAAACGGTATCGCGGGAATCGGAGACATCGTCACGTCCGGAGATTTGCCAAGGCTACAAGTATAACGTCTGCAAGGGCTTGAAGGCCACGCCAAATCCCCCTTTGCGTCCCCGCGTCGCGATGTGAAAAAGAGCAGTCTCCATCTGAGCATCCCGTCATCCCGTGATTGAATGTTAACCTTGACTAATTTGAGTAAGATCAATTAAGTTGATGAATGTGCTGCACAAAAAATGCCGTAAATTAACCTTGGCCTCCGGAGATGTCCGCTCATGCCTTCCGCCTTCACCGTCCTGCTCTGCCTTATCTCCACCGCCGCACTCGCACAGGGTCCTGGTCCTATCGACACCGACCGCCCCGACCAGACCGAGTCCAGCGCCCTCGTGCCTGCGCACCACGTTCAGCTCGAATTTGGCGTTGCCTATACCGATGACTCTCCGGACAGCGAGGTCCTAGAGGCTCCCGCACTTCTCGTGCGTTACGGTCTAATCGATCGCCTCGAGCTCCGTTTCGGTATTCCCACCCTCACCACGCAATTTGAAGGCGGAGCGGAATCAGACTTCTCCGATCCGGAGATCGGAGCGAAAATCGCCCTCTGGGCCGAGAAAGGATGGAGGCCCGAAGCCGCCCTCCTCGTCGGCACGACCATCCCCGTCGGCTCCGAAGACCTCTCCAGCGATCGCTTCGATCCCGCGTTCCGTTTCTCCTTCGGCCACACGCTCCAGAAAAACTTCTCGCTGGGCTATAACCTCGGTGTCGCTTGGGAAACCGCTCCGGAAGACGACGGCTCCGGCGACGACACGAACGCCCGCCTCGAATACACCACCGCCCTCGGCTACGACTTCACCGAAAAGTGGGGCGGCTTCATCGAAGTCTTCGGTGACGCCCCGCTGAATGACTCCGGCGGCCCCGCCCACAGTCTCGACGGCGGCCTCACGTATCTCATCCGCGAGAACATCCAGCTCGACCTCGCTGCCGGCGTCGGCCTCACCTCCGAAGCCCCCGACTGGTTTGTCACGGCCGGCTTCTCTATTCGCCTACCACGCTAGGGACTGACTGCGAATCCCCAACGCACTCACGAAACCCGCCATCTGAAATCGCACAGGAAATCAACGCCAAAACTCGTATTAAACAGGAGGATTCGTAGTCTGTTCCCAGTCCAATATCCATGTTATGTTTAGTACCGCGGTTTGTCCGGAGAAGCGTGATGATGCTGAAAGTCGCATGCGCAGTTGTGTGTCTCGGCGCCGTCTTCGACGTTCGCGCACAAGATCAGCCCTCAGCCCGAGAAATCCTTCTCCGGGCCAAGGCAAGCTATGATCTGACCCAGCATCTATCCATGGACATCGACGTTGAAGTTGATCATGAGTTTCCGTTCAAGATTCAACTGGAGTGGATGCGTGACGGCAATCGATACCGTGTGGACACGGCTGGCTCTCTTGATAAAAATGGAAAGCATATCGCGCCGATAGATCCTGCGATATACCTCTTCGATGGCCGCGAACATTGGATGTACACGTTGTCCCCTGGTACGGAAGGACCGCGCCCCGAACTGCGGATCCAGTCGGGCCCCAAAGCGGAGCGTCAGTTGAACAGCGTCTGGTATGCGGGGCTTTGTCTCGATGGTGTTTTGTATGGCGATATGGAAGATGTTTTTACAATCCTGCTTCGCCAAATCAATAGCGGCACGATCACGGTGAAACCGGTAACGCTCGACGCCCGCGAATGCGTCCACATCGCGGCGGCGGTTCCCGAAGGTGAGTACGAACTGTGGCTTGATCCCGCCGAGGGCTATCGTCTTAGGAAATCGATCGTGGTTAAGTCCGGGGAACAGCCACTGTTCGATGTACCCATGAGCCAGTCGACCGAATGGTCGTCTGTCCAGGCAACAGTCACCGATATCGAAATTAAAGACGTCCTCAATGGCCGGCTCGCGGTCAGCGGCCGGATGCGCATTCAGGGAACGCCGGCTGAGATGTCGGGTCGCAAAGTGTCGGCGGAGGGAGATCTCTACACCTTTTCGCGCAGCAATAGCCGCTTCGGCACAACACTATCGGCCGCTGACATAGCCTTGAAACTACCCGAGGGTACGCAAATCTATCGCCACGACAAATAAGCGTGCAAAGATCGCTGCGCCTATGAATCTGCACAAAATAGGTCTGAGCTTTACGGTCGCTTGCTGTGGAGTTGTATTTTCAGGCTACTGCCAAGAAATCCCCGCGGACCCAATCATTGAATACGAAAAAAGCGCTGATGTCCTTGTCATTCGAACGCTTTCATTCAGTGGCTATTCCGCCTCCGGGCCATCGATTCTTCGCATCTTTGGAAACGGAAGAGTATTGGTGCAAAGAAACAGGGAATCAGGGCGACAATATTCTGAGTGCTACCTTTCGCAACAAGAACTGGATGAGCTACTTCGTTTCATGAGCAATCACGGGACGATGACGTACCCGTACGACATCATCAAGCAACGACTGAAAGAGGAAGCGGAGCGCCGCCGTGCCGCAGATCGGGATGGACGTGTCGAACACGGCCCCGGAGGAGTTGCCGACGGCACCACAATGATCATCGAAATTTTTCTAGAACGGTTCAGGCCCGGAGGCTCCGATCAGCCTGTCGAGACAAACTTTCACCACAAAACCGGCGGCTACGCGATCAATATCATCGCGCGAATGATCCCAGAACTGAAGGAAGCCCAAGATCTTGGGGCAGTGGTGAAGAAACTGTGGGAATTGCACCGCGATCAAAGGCAAAAACCGCTGTCGGCATCCGAAATGGAGGCCGCTAAACAGATAAAAGAACCGCCATTTCCCGATCCGCCGGGTAACCTCTCTGCCCCCTAAGTCCAGCGAAAACCCAAGCTTGCAAGCCCTTTCCGTCAAATGTTACTCTGTTTCCCCTGTCCCGCTCCGCGGGGCAAATCCTAATAAGAAGAAGGGTGTCACCGTTTCATGGCAAATTCACAAGAGGGCAACATCCTCGACATGGCCTTTGACCTCGGCCGGGACGAGGAATTTACCGACGCGGAACTTGCGTCACTGTACCAGGCTTCGCTGGAAGATTTCCGCGAAGGCGAAGTCGTCAAGGGCCGCATTGTCGAGATTGGCAGCGACCGTATCCTCGTCGACATCGGCTACAAGAGTGAAGGCTCGATTGACGTCCACGAATTCGGCACGACCGACGGTCTCAAGGTCGGCGACGAAATCAACGTCTACATCGAAGCGCCCGAAGACGAGAACGGCATGCCCGTTCTCTCCAAGCAAAAGGCCGACCGCATCCGTAACTGGGCCAACATCCAGGAAATTTACGAGAAGGACGGCACCATCCCCGGCAAAATCGTCCGCCGCGTCAAGGGCGGACTCAAGGTCGATATCGGTATCGACGCCTTCATGCCCGCCAGCCAGCTCACCTGGCGCCCGACCGGCGATCTCGATCGCTACATCGGCCAGACCATGGACATGAAGATCATCAAGCTCACCAAGCGCCGCCGCAACGTCGTCGTCTCCCGCCGCAAGCTCCTCGAAGAGCAGCGCAAGGGCGAGAAGGAACAGCTCCTGAAGACGATCGAAGTCAGCAAGATCATCAAGGGCGAAGTGAAGAACATCACCGACTTCGGCGCCTTCGTCGACGTCGGCGGCATCGACGGTCTCCTGCTCGTCACCGACATGTCCTGGGGCCGCGTGAAGCATCCCTCGCAGGTCGTCTCCGTCGGCGACAAAATCGAGGTCATGGTCCTCCACTTCGATCCGGAGTCGGAGCGCATCAGCCTCGGCCTCAAGCAGAAATCCCCGAACCCGTGGCAGTCTGTTGAACGCCGCTACCCGGTGGGCACGGTCGTTCACGGCAAGGTCGTCAGCATGACCGACTACGGCGCCTTCGTTCAGCTCGAAGAAGGCATCGAAGGCATGGTCCACGTCTCCGAAATGAGCTGGACCCGCCGCGTCCGCCACCCCAGCGAAGTCGTCCAGCTCGATCAGCAGGTCGACGTCATGGTGCTGAACGTCTCGCCCGAGGAAGAAAAGATCGCCCTCGGTATCAAGCAGACGCAGCCGAACCCCTGGATGGCGATCGAGCGCAAGTACCCGCTCGGCACCATCGTCAAGGGCACGGTCCGCAACCTCGCCGACTACGGCGCGTTTGTCCAAATCGAAGAAGGCATCGACGCCCTGCTTCACGTCAGCGATCTCTCCTGGACGCAGAAGGTCAATCACCCCTCCGAAGTCCTCGAGAAGGGCCAGGAAATCGAAGTCAAGATCCTCAGCATCGATCCCGCGCACGAAAAGATCAGCGTGGGCTTCAAGCAGCTTCAGCCCGATCCGTGGCAGAAGATCATGGATGAGCTCCGCGTCGGCACCGACGTCGAAGTCGAGATTGCCAAGCTCGTGTCCTTCGGCGCCTTCGCGCGTCTCAAGGGCGGAGTTGAAGGTCTCGTCCATGTCTCCGAAATCGCGCGCGACGTTCAGAAGCCCGAAGACGTGCTCAAGGTCGGCGAGAAGACCATGGCCCGCGTCATCAGCGTCGATCCGGTCGAACGCAAGATCGGTCTCAGCATCCGCGCGTTCAAGGAAAACGAGGAAGTGAAGCTCCGCGAGCAGTACGGCAAGAGCGGAGACGACACTCCCGTGAGCATTCGCGAAGCCGTCGGCGACGCCGTCCCGGCCTCGCTCCTTCGCGCCGGCGGCACGCTCGCCGATGCGGCCAACGAAATGATGGCCGCGGTCCGCGCCACCGATGCCGGAAAACAGGTAAAATCAGGCGAGGGTGTAGGACCCTCTAAAGCGGACGCTCCGGCCGAATAGGCATACTCAAAGCAATAGTGAATACTCGGAGCGCCGCCAGGCAAGGCGGCGCTCTTACTTTATACCGAGGTAGGGTGGGCTTCAGCCCCCCAAAACATAAGTATTCAACGACCCACGGGTCGTTTAGGAGGCAACATGGCAACAGCACGGAAAGCGGTCGCGCCGCAGGCAAAGAGCAAGCACCCCATGGCCGGCAAGCAGATGGACGGCGCCGACATGGTCATCCAGGTCCTCGCCGACGAAGGCGTGGACACCATCTTCGGCTAC
>SXGT01536987.1_pt1 | contig 32083 bp, 31 predicted proteins | sample 3176221 | NCBI WGS metagenome assembly SXGT01 (sample SAMN11356862, study PRJNA531348) | freshwater metagenome | isolation source: freshwater sample F1-120 | place: China: Fuxian Lake, Yuxi | collected 2017-12-25
CAGATTGCCGGCCTCGACAAATTAGGGGACGACTTCTTCACCGCCGTCGATCAACTGAAGCCCGGCACGACCGCCGCGATTCCGAACTATGACCGTTCCGCCTTCATCGTCGTGCATGTCATCGACCGCGAAGAAATCGCGGCCGAGGAAGACGCTCCGCAACGAGCTGACTTCCTCAAGACCTGGCCGTTCAGCCCCCCCGCGAATGAACTGGCCAACGCCAGTTCATTTCCGCTGCGTCGCGAGTGGATGGAATCCATCGAACGCAAATACAACGTGAAGTGGCCGGTGAAGTAGGACGGGCACTCCTGCCCGTCGATGCGAGGAGACGGGCAGGAGTGCCCGTCCTACAAATCATGTCGATCATCGTCCTCGGCTCGATCAACACGGATTTGGTGATCCGTTCGCAGTCGTTGCCGCAACCGGGCGAAACAGTCCTGGGTGGCGAGTTCTATCGCGCGGCTGGCGGTAAAGGAGCCAATCAAGCGGTCGCGGCAGCGCGATCGGCGCGCGATCCGGTGATCTTCCTCGCGGCCGTCGGGGACGACTCATTTGGCCAAGAATCGCTAAGCGCCCTGCGGTCGGAGAATCTCGATACGCGGTTTCTGAAAGTGGTCCCCGGTCAGCCGTCAGGAGTCGCACTGATTCTGGTTGCTGCCAGCGGCCAGAACCTGATTAGCGTGGCCAGTGGCGCGAATCTACATCTGCGGCCGGAGGACATTCACGCGGTTCCAAAAGAGGTGTGGCAAAATGCTCGCGTGTTCGTCGCGTGTTTGGAGTCGCCGCTGGAAACGGTCATCGCCGGACTGCGACATGCCAAACAATCCGGGCTGACAACGATCGTCAACCCAGCTCCCGCCGATCGCGAAATCATGTTCGCGGTTGGACTGCGGCTCATCGACGTCTTCACGCCCAACGAAACCGAAGCCGCGTTGCTGACCGGTCGCGAAGTCCGATCTTCCGCGGACGCCGAGGCTGCCGGAAGGCAGCTTCAAACCGCCGGTTGCTCGCGAGTCATCATCACGCGCGGTGAGCATGGTTGCTGCGTCCTTGACGACGATGTCGTCGAACACCTCGACGCAATTGCGGTCGAAGCGATCGACGCTGTCGCGGCGGGAGACGTCTTCAACGGCGCACTCGCCACAGCCCTTTCCGAAGGCCGATCGCTCATCGAGGCCACTCGCTGGGCCAGCAGGGCCGCAGCGATCTCGGTCACGCGACGCGGAGCTCAGCCGTCGATTCCAACTCGCGACGAGATTGAATTAAATGCGAGTCGCGGGAGCGATTCGCCTACGTAGCTCAGTCGCTCCCGCGACTGAGATTCCAGGTGTTCGACGATTGAAATCACAAATGCGACTCTGGTCCCTGCACCCGAAGTATTTGGACTCACGCGGCTTGGTGGCACTCTGGCGCGAGGCGCTGTTGGCTCAAGCGGTCTTAGTGGGCGAAACACGCGGCTACCAGCACCATCCACAACTGACACGATCTCGGAAATCGGCCACTCCTCAGTCAGCGCTGGCAAGCCATTCAGGCGGAGTCGTTACGACGCGGCTATCGCTTCGACAATTCCAAAATCGGCCCCGTCAAGAACCCGGAAGTGATCCCCGTCACACGCGGCCAAATGGACTACGAATGGGGACAATTCAAAGCCAAATTGCGGCGACGCGATCCCACAGCATGGGAACAGATTCAGTCAGTGACTCGACCAGTCCCGCATCCGTTGTTTCGGATCAAACCGGGACCGATCGAAGATTGGGAAGTCGTTTCGATTTTGGGCGGTCCGCGAATAACATCCGCCTCCGCTTGATGACCTTCAGCAAGGACTGACGATGACTGTAAGAACGAGGTTTGCTCCTAGCCCGACGGGCTACATGCACATCGGCGGGATGCGAACCGCTCTGTTCAATTGGTTGTGGGCACGGCACAACGGCGGCACGTTCATTCTGCGGATCGACGACACGGACCAGCAGCGCAACATGGACGAGGCACTCGGCCCGATCCTGCAAGCATTCAAGTGGCTCGGTCTGACCTGGGATGAAGGACCTGAGATCGGGGGGCCGTACACTCCGTACTTTCAATCGCAGCGTGGCGAGCTGTATCGTGCCGCCGCCGACCAATTGCTTCGCGAAGGCAAAGCCTATCGCTGCTTCGAGACGAAGGAGCAAATCGACCAGGACCGCAAGCAGGCCGAAGCCGAGAAGCGGACCTATCTGAGCGCTCGCCGTTCGCTGCAACTGAGCGAAGCGGAGATCCAAAAATTGCTCGCCGAAGGCCAGCCGCACGTCATTCGGTTCCTGGTGCCTCGCGACCAGAAGATCGTCATCGACGATCACATTCGTGGCCGAGTCGAATGGGATGCCGGACTGATGGCCGATCCGGTCATCATGCGCGGCGATGGCTCGCCGCTCTACAACTTCGCGACGGTGATCGACGACGCGCAGATGCAGATCACGCACGTCGTCCGGGCGGAAGAACATCTCTCGAATACGCCGACACAGGTGTTGCTGCATCAGGCACTCGGCAACACGCTGCCGCAGTTCGCTCACATTCCGTATGTCGCTGCGCCGGGTGGGAAAGAGAAGCTCAGCAAGCGTAAGCTGGCTCAATACCGCAACAACGCTGCGTTCAAAAAGCTGTGCGACAAAGGGGACGCGGTCTTCGCTCAGATTGGCCTCGCGGGACAAGCGGGGCTCGAGCCGGTGATGGTCGAGTTCTACGAACGAGTCGGCTTCCTGCCGGCAGGAATTCTGAACGGCTTGTTGCGGCTCGGTTGGTCGCTGGACGACAAAACCGAGATCTTCTCGCTGGAGGATGCGGTGAAACTCTTCACCCTCGACCGAGTCGTGAAAGCTCCGGCCGGTTTCGATCCCGACAAGATGGTCTCGTTCCAGCAGCACTGGATGACGCAGTTGCCGTTGGAGCAGAAGGTCGCGGGTTGCTTGCCGTATCTCGTGAGAGCGGGCCTGATCGTGGGGCAGGTTTCCAATCTGCCCGGCCAAGACGGGCACATTGAAAACGTGTCCCACGAGTCGTTGGAATTCGTCGCGCGGTTGATTGCCGCGATGGGCGATCGCATCAGACTCTTCAGCGATATCCTCGACGTCGCCTACTTCTTCAAAGACGAGATCACTTACGACGAGAAAGAATTCACCAAACGAGTCGCCAAGGAAGGTGTCCCCGCTCTGCTGGCCGGCTTTCGAGATTGCATCACAGCGATGCCGGAATGGACGGTCGAGAACTTGGAAGCCACGCTCAAATCGTACTGCGAAAAACAAGGACAACCGGCCGGCACGCTAATTCACGCTTTGCGAATCAGCACAACCGGCGTCCCCATTGGCCCCGGTGTCTACGAATGCGTGCTGCTCGTCGGCCGTGACCGCGTGTTGACGCGGATCGATCAAGCGATTCAGAGAGCGACGGCCCGACAAGACTCAACCCAATGAGTTCCCATTTTTCGCCCTTCATCTTTCGCCAGTTCCGGCATCATGACGGGGGGAGCTGGCAAAAATGGAGGGCGAAAAATGAACGACAAATCTTTCAACCCCGTTTGGCTTCGATGATGAGGTTCCCATGAAATTTCAAACTCTCGGACTCAAACCCAGTTTCGGATTCGGCGACCGCATCGGTCTCGCCACGCCCGGCCACATCGCGGCGATGCGGCGAGTGCCGTGCGGCATCGAAGCGATCTTCCCGCAGCAATCCATTCGCGAGATGACGCGCACGCAACGCACGCCGCAGAACGTCATCGACGATGCGGTGAGCGGCATGACTGCGACCGGATGGACGGGGCTTTGCGGCGCGGATGCGGACCACTTGAAGACTCAACATGACGTTGATCGCACGGCAGCGGTCGGGTTCACGTTCTTCACGATCGACCCGTCAGGAGCCGTTGACCCCAAGGCCGACAGCTACGACGAATCAACGCTGTGGCAACAAGCGGCAGCCATTCAGTCCGAGGTCGGCTGGGCACCGCAATACGTCGGCCGACAGGTAAAACTCTCAACTGGCACGGCCATCGACTTCACCGATCGTGCCTGTCTGCAAGCCGCCGTGAAGTACGGCCGAGCGATCAATCAGGCGGTCGCCTTGTCGGATTACATTAGCCGCGTGCAGACATCGGCCGGGCGGGAATTCGAGATCGAACTGAGTGTCGATGAAACCGACAACCCGACGACTCTTGCCGAGCACTACATCATTGCGGATCAATGCCTTTCACGCGGTATGAAGCTGGTCAGTCTCGCGCCGCGATTCGTCGGTGACTTTGAGAAAGGAGTCGATTTCAAAGGCGACCTGGCGTTACTAGATCGTTCGCTGCGCGAGCACGCGGCGATTGCGGCGATGCTCGGCCCGTACAAGCTCAGCCTGCATTCAGGGTCGGACAAGCTGTCGATGTACGCCGCGCTGGCTCGCGCGACGAAAGGCCGCTTCCATGTGAAGACGGCTGGAACGAGTTATCTCGAAGCGCTGCGCGTCGTCGCTCGGCACGACGAGAAGCTATTTCGCGAGATCATCGGATTCGCTCGCGGGCGTTACGACACCGACAAAGCGACGTATCACGTCTCGGCCACGCTGGCCGGTGTGGCTTCCGGCGAGCAACTCGCAACCGCTCGCGACCTCGAACGCACTTACTTGGAAATGTGGGCCGACGTGCCGGCCGGCAAAGGCTTCACGGCACCCGGCCGGCAAATTTTGCATTGCACGTTCGGGTCCGTATTGACGCATCCCGATTTCGGTCGGGCCGTTCGCAGCGTGCTGGAATCGAATCTTGGCACGTACATCGAAGTTCTCGACGAACACTTCTCGCGGCACCTGCAAGCTTTGAAAGCCGGCCTGTAATCGGCATCATGGGAAAATCAACGAGCCCCATTCGTCTGCCATCAGATCATTGGCAAACGAATGGGGCCAGAGGAATGAGAATTCGCGGTGGCGACGATTGCGAACTACTTCGCCGAGAGCTTGCCGGCGAGAGCATGGAACTTTTCGCGAAACTCGACTGCGTCGTAGTCCCCGATCGGCTTGAGCGACTTCGTGAGATCAACTTCGGTGACTTCGCGAGTCTTCGTCGAGCCGGGAATCTGTTGCTGGGCTTTTTTCCCGTCGAGCAAGTTGAGGGCGAAGAGTTTCTCCACGCCAGCCAACTCGGCGTCCATCGTGGCAACAAGAGCTTTGACGTCATCTGGACTCGATTTCGTCGATAACTCACGTCGCAAGACTTGGGAAGCCCACACCAGTTGCCGGGCTGAGTCGTAATCCCAAAGCTCGCTGTCCGCCACAGCAACGATGTCGCGCAGCAGTTGCATGCCCTCGGCGCGTGGTAATGGTTTGCGCTCTAACGTGCCGGCCTGCTGATCGAGCCATTCCGTGACCGGTTTGACCGCCTCGGCCCAATGATCACGACGGCCAAACGGTTGATCGCTCAGCAGTTTGTCGACGGGCTGCATTTGACGATCGAATTCTTCCGCGGGGCCTCCCAATCTCTTCAACGCCAATTTAGTGAGCACCGCAGGCCATGCTCGCAACATCGGTCGTCCCGGCGCACCATGCAACTTGCGGCTTTGCCGCCAACTGCGATCTTTCAAATCGTGATGGCAGGCGTAGCACTCGAAGAGCGACAACTCCGGAAAGTCCGGCTTCGCAACGGGTACTGCTAGTTGCTCGTTGGCCAAGCTGCTGGCCAATTTCAGATTCTCGCTGAACGCGACCAAGGCCGAGACCAATACCACGTTCGTTTCGTGCAAATTGTCGAGCTTGTATGAGTCGCGTCCGTAAATGTCGTCCGCGTTCTTCTTCAGGAACTCCTGGCGTACCGGTTCGGCCTTCTTGTGGAAGTCGCGCCAATGCTTGGGCATCTGCTGTGCGAACGATTCCATCTCAAAACCTGGGAGCGGCGGATGACCGGCAGCGTACATCTCATGCGTGACGACTTTTCCCTCGGCGGCATTACCTAAGTGGCAAGAGAGACAGAGTCGCGTGCGCTCCGACGGGGATCGAATGTCAGCGAAACCGTATTTGTCGAGCTTGTCCTTCGACGACAGAAATCGCCACGAGTCCTTGTTCGTATGCGGGACGTACCAGCCCTTGGCTTCGGGATTCGCGGCCGCGTCGCCCGACGCCGAGTGGCAACCTTCGCAACTTACTCCCTGAGCAACTTTCAAAGTATCGACCAAATCGGCGGAGATCAGCCGCGGATCGTCGCCCATCGCCGACAGCGGAAAGCCGGTGTGACATGCCAAGCACCGCTTGTCACGATGGATCTCGGCCACTCCCAGCAGCTTCCCCATGTGTATTGAGCGTTCGTTCTTCAACACCGTGAATGCCTGTGAATGTCTGTCGGAGGTGATCCAAATCTTGATTTCATCCAGCAAGACCCAGCTATCGTCCGTCAGTTTTTCTTCACTAAAGCCTGCCGCAGCCAGCAGCGGGTCAGACTCTTTAGGAAAGCCTCCCGTGTGGCATTTCAAGCAATCGGCCGCACCGCGAAATGTGCGTTGTGCCGTCGCCGACTTGGCCGGAGTCTCCTGCGCGGCAAGCCAATTGGACGTGAAGACTGAAAGGACGAGTGCGATCACACTCAGCGAGGAACGCATGGACTGAACTCCTGGGTGTCTTGAGTAATGGGAGCGCTCTTACCACCAGCACTCGAATTCGGCGGCAGCATAGCTTCAATTCTTGATTGCTTCGATAGCGAGTTGTTGTAGCTCGCGGCGCAAATCCGATCCATCGGCGTTGGGCAGGCCGACCCGCTGGATCAGCAGGATCACGAACAGGTCTTGTTTCGGATCGATCCAGGCTTGAGTGCCGAACGCTCCGCCGTGGCCGAAGGTGCCGGGTGAGACCATCGCGGTCACGCCTTGCGGTTCTTTGACGACGGCCCAGCCATAGCCGAATCCCATGCCGGGAACGAAGCCGCAAGGCAAATCGCCGGTTTGCACCTTGGTCATCGTCAGCACGCTTTCCGGCGAGAGAATCTTCGTGGAGCCGAGCCGTCCGGCGTTCAGCATCGCTTGATAGAGCTTCGCGAGATCGGCCGCCGTCGAGTACAGCCCACCGGCCGGGATCGGATGCTTGGCACCGGTGGCCGGGCCGACGATCGGGCGATTGGCAACGACGAGTTCTCCGTTCTTAGTCTCGTACAAGCCGGCGATACGCGGGACTTGTTGCTCCGTCGGAAAGCAGGCGGTGTCGTTCATCCCCAACGGACGGAACACACGAGCGGTCAGGAACTCCTCGAACGACTGCCCCGAGACGACCTCGATCACTCGGCCAAGCGTGTCGATGCCAGCGTTGCAGTACGCCCATTTGCTGCCCGGCTCAAAGTCCAACGGTTGCTGTGAACTGACCAGGACCGCCTCGGCGAGCGTGCGTTGACGAATGGCATACAAGTCGGCCAGCCCCGGTGGAAATCCACCGGGCAGACCGGACGTGTGAGTCAACAAGTCTCGCAACGTGATCACTCGCGATGGCTTCTTGAGCGTGACGGAGTCCCCTTCGCGCGACGCGGTCAGGCGTTGGCCACGAAACTCTGGCAGATGCTTTTCGACCGGATCATCGACGGAGAGTTTTCCCTCATCTTGCAGGATCATGATGCCCATCGCGGTGATCGGCTTGGTCATCGACGCGATGCGGAAGAGCGCGTCTTTCGGCATCGGCTGTTTGGTCTCGATCTTCTGCAACCCGACCGCCTCGAGATGCGCGATGGCATTTTTCGAGCCGACGGCTGTGACCGCTCCGGCGATGATTTTCTGATCGACGAAGCTCTGCATCCGCTCGCCGATTTTGCCGAGCTTCGCGGAATCAAAGTCTGTCGCGGACAACGGGGAGATGTTCGCCAACGCGATGCTGATGGTCGTAATCAGACTGAGCCAATGACGCATGAGTTCGATCCTTTGGACGTTGGGTTTGGGATAACAGCCAACAGCTTTCAGCCCACAGCCATCGGCAGTTCAGGTGGCTCGAAGGCCGATCGCGGTGGCTGTGGCGTACTCTCGGCAATGAGACATGGTGACGAGAATTTCGCCGATGCCGAGTTGCTTGGCGAGTTCGGCGGTCGAGCCTTGCAATACGATGCGTGGGCGGCCGGATTCCTCAGTGACGACTTCGATTTCTTGAAAGTGCGTTCCTTGGATGAAACCGGTCCCCAGCGCTTTCATCACCGCTTCCTTGGCGGCCCAGCGGCCGGCGAAAGGTTCGGCGGAGAACTTGCGTTGCCGGCAGTAGCCGATCTCATCGGGCGTGAAGATGCGGTTCACGAACGAATCACCATGCCGTTCGATCATCTTGCTAATCCGCTCGACTTCGACGATGTCCGTGCCTAGGCCCACGATCACGACGTTGCACCTCCCCAACGCGACGGCGCGAGCTTATCGTGTGTCGCGTACACCCGCCAGAAAGTCGTAGTAGGCACACTCCGTGTGCCGTCTGACGGCACACGGAGTGTGCCTACTACCAATGGGAGACCGATCATGCCTGCAGATCCCGCTCAAACGTATGTCGTGAAGTCGTTCGCCAATGAAGCCTCACTGGTCTCGTGCCGGTTTGATCCGAGCGGCCGATTCGTGTTCGTCGGCATGCAGCATTCAAAGGTCGTCCGCTGGGACATCGCCAGCGGTGCGAAGACCGATCTCGAAGGAGGTCATGAATCGTGGGTGCGAGCAATCGCGTTCGCGAACAAGGGCGAGACAGTCCTGACTGGCGGCCACGACGGCCGACTGGTGTGGTGGCCAACGGCTGCCGAGAAGCCGGCTCCGATCCGCACGGTTGAGGCTCACGCCGGATGGATTCGAGCGATCGACGTCAGTCCGGACGGACAGTTTGTCGCGTCGTGCGGCAACGACCTGAAGGTCAAGTTATGGAAGGTCGAGGACGGCAGCCTGGTCCGCGAGATGACCGGCCACGAGCGGCACGTTTACAACGTCGCGTTTCATCCCGGAGGTAAGAATCTGGTCTCCGGCGATCTGGTCGCGAACTTCATCGACTGGGAGGTTGAGACCGGCAAGACGCTGCGATCGTTCAAAGTCCCAACGATTCACAAGTTCGATCCCGGCTTCATGGCCGACTATGGCGGGCCGTACTCGATGCAGTTCGCGAAAGACGGCAAGCAGTTCGTAGCTGGTGGTATCACGAACGTCTCGAACGCCTTTGCTGGCGTTGGTAATCCGGCCTTCTGCATGGTCGATTGGGAGACTGGAAAAGAGACGATCGCTCATCTCTGCAAGTCCGGTCTGAATGGCAAAGCCTTCGGCGCGGTTCTGCATCCCGACAACTTTCTGATCGGCGGTGTCGGCGGAGGTGGCGGCGGACACATCTTCTTTTGGAAGCCGGGACAGAAGGACGAATTCCACACATTCAACATCGGCAACGCGATCCGCGACCTGTCGCTGCACCCGGATGGGATCCAACTCGCGACCGCGCACCACGACAAGCAACTACGGTTGCTAGCGATGAAGCCGAAGGGGTGAGTAGGAATGCCGAAATAAGTGTGGCACGACGCTCCGCGTCGTGATTTGCGACGCGGAGCGTCGCACCACAATGCTGCCGGGCAATCAGCACTACGCGAAGAATTTACCGAAGTTCGCTTTGACCGCGTTCAGGCCGGCTTGAACGATTCGTGAATCGTTCGTCACCGAGAGCATCCGGCAGCCCTTCGAGTACAGCATCTCGCAATGCTCGGCATTGGGGGTGACGGCTCCCCACGGCTTGTTGTGCTTGCGACAGGCGGCGGCGATCTTGTCGATCGCTTCCTGACACTTCGGGTGCATGAAGTCGCCGGTGACGCCGAGCGCCTGACTCAAATCGGAAGGGCCGACAAACAGCAGATCGACGCCGTCGATCGCCGCGATTGCCTCCACGCAGTCCACCGCCTCAAGCGTTTCAATCTGGATCGCGAGCCAGTTGTTTTGATTCGCCTCGACCACAAACTTGGCGAGCGGCGTCAGCGTGTAGCGCCCATCAAAGCCGCTGACGTTCAGCCCGCGATTGCCACGCGGTGCGAACTTCGTCCAACGGACAATCTGCTCGGCCTGTTCGGCGGAATAAACCATCGCCGCCATGATGCCGCCCGCTCCGGCTTCCAGGCATTTCGTGAAGATGGCGTAATCGGTCGGCGCGATGCGGACGAAGCAATCGAGGCTCTGACTGCGTGCCGCCGTGCAGGCGATCTCCAGATTCTCCATCGAGAACCCGACGTGCTCGTGATCGAGCCAAAGCCCATCGAAGCCACCGTTGAATCCGATCATGTTGATCACATTGTGGTGCAGCACTCGCCCCATCGCGGCGTATCGCACCGTTTCACCACGAGCCAGTTTTTCTTTCGTGCGTAGCATGAGATGCCTTTCCGAGGCGTAGCGCACGCGGTTCGCGTGCGACACAAAGAAATTGAAGCTGAAATTACTGAGCCTTCACGTCGTAGCAAGAAAGGATTTCCTGATCTCGCAGGAAGAGCTTGCCGTTGCAGACGACGGGATGCGCCCAAACCATTCCCTTGGAATTGCGGCGAGCCGGTTTTGGTGAGGGATTGAAGCGGCCGTGCTCTTTCCAGCCCACTGGAGATGCCTCTGCGAGGACGACGGTGCCGGTCTTTTCCTCAACGCAATACAGCATCCCGTCGGCGCAGGTGACGCAGCCTTTTCCAAGAGCACCCTTTTCGGCCCAGACGACATCACCCGTTTTGAACTCCATGCAGACCCAGCCAACCGCGTCCGAGTAACCGTAAAGATGATCGCCTAACAAGATCACTCCACCGTGATGGTTCTTCATCTTCTGGTTGAAGTACACGTCCTCGACTTGGCTGCCTCCGATGACTTTTACCAGCTTGCAACCGACTCCGTAGCCGGACGTGATGAAGACGTGGTTGTCGTGATAGATCGGTGTCGGGATCACCGCCGTCTTGCCCGGCCACTCGGATTTCCATAGCAGCTTGCCGTCGCTCGCGGAGACGCCGACGACTTGGCTCTGGAACAACTGCAGGTACTGCCGCTGCCCATTCAGCTCAACCGGCACGACGGACGAGTAACCCGCTTTATCGGTCAGCTCGGCGGTTCGCCAGAGGATTTCACCGTTGGCCTTGTTGAGCGCGACGATCGCCCCTTCGCTGCCGCCGGGAGTGCAAATCACCTGATCGCCGTCGACCAGCACCGATTCGCAAAAGCCCCATCCGGGCTTTCGGCCGCCGAGCGACGACATCGATTTCTGCCAGCGCACTTTGCCGTCTTCAAGCGCCGCGCAGATGACGGTTCCCTGGCCTCCCATCGCACAGACCGCGTCGCCGGAAATCGCCGGAGTGCCGCGCGGGCCATCTCCTTTGCCGTCATCCAGACGAGTTCCCACTCGCGCGGCCCAGAGTTCCTTGCCGTCGTTCGCATTCAGGCAGATCAGGAACTCGGTATCTTCGCGTGCCCCAATCGTGATGAGCTTCCCGTCGGCAATTGCAAAGCTCGAATAGCCCAAGCCGACATCGCTGTTGCTCCAAACCAGTTTCGGGCCGTCGTTCGGCCAGTCCTTCAGCAGACCGGTCTCCTTCGATACGTCGTCCCGATCCGGCCCGCGCCAATTCGGCCAGTCGCCGGCTTGAAGCGAGGCCGCCATCCAACAAAGTCCGAGGAGAAACAACCGAAAGGCAAATCGCATGAGCATACTCCTGACGAAAAAACTGGTGAGCCGGAGAGTGTCAGCTCCCGGACTTTGAAACTCGGCGAACGTCCGGGGGCTGACGCCCGCCGGCTCGCCTTGGTTAGTTGGCAATGCAATACAAATGGGTGTCAGTGCGGATCAGGACTTTGCCATCCGTGAAAACCGGAGTCGCAACAGTCTGCGTGCCGTCGAGTTCATTGGCGGCGAGCACCTTGAACTCCGGGCCGGCAGAGAGCACGAAGGTCACTCCGTCCTCGCGAGTCGCATACAGCTTGCCGTCCACAACGATTGGGGACGAACTAAAACCGAGACGACCTTGCTCCGTTTGGCCAGACCAGATTTCGCGACCCGTCTTGATGTCCAAGCAAGTCACGAGACCCCGCATCTTGCCGGAGTCGGTCAGCACATAAACCTTCCCATTTACCGCCGCCGGGGTCGCAACATCGGTTCCATTTCCCTTCTTGACCCAGGCCACATGCGACTTCGTCACGTCGCCGCGGCCTCCCAAATTGATCGCCGTGATTTCTTGGCCGCGCTGATACGGAGCGATCACTATGCCGTCGGACACCACTGCGGAGGCAATCGAGCGCAGTCGTTTCAGCGACGCGGGATCGGGATTCAATCCACCAACGCGCCAGACTTCTTGACCGTTGGCCGCGTCGTGAGCGGTCACATGATCGGCTCCCAACACGACAAGCGTCTCGTGACCGTTCTCATTCAACACAACGGGGGTCGAATAACTGTGAGCGGATTCCTCCGGCGCATCCACATTGCGGTCCTGCTTCCAGGCGACCTGGCCGGTGGTCTTATCGAACGCGACGAGGTACGACGGCCCGGATTGCATGACAGCCACGACGCAATGCTGCTTGGTGAGCACAGGCGACGTTCCCAAATCCCACCACAGAGTGTTCTCGCCGAACTTTTCTTGCAGATTCGTCTGCCAGATGAGCTTGCCAGCGAAGTCAACGCAAATCAGGTCGCCACTCTTGAAGTATGCGAAAACGTATTGGCCGTCGGTGGCACACGAGGGATTGCTGCCCGACGCCTTCTTGTTCTTGCCACCGAGATCCTTGCCGATCACGACTCGCCACTGTTCCTTGCCGTTGCGATTGAACGCGAGCAAGGCGTTCGTTCCTTCCGCGGCGCTCGTCAGAAAAATGTGGTCGCCCCACACCACTGGAGTCGACGAACCTCGGCCAGGCAACTCGACTTTCCAAGCGACATTTTTCGTGGCACTCCATTCGGTCGGATATCCCTTGCCAGACGCGACACCGTTGTAATCCGGCCCGCGCCAGTTTGGCCAATTGTTGGCGAGCAGTGGCGAAGCGAGAGCGGCGATCAAACACAACGAGGCAACCAATCGCATGGCGGGACTCCTTCGGGAAGGGAATTCGTCGGCGGGCGGACACGCAGAGGCGGAAAGCATAAGTCCCGCCCCCCGAAATTGTGAGCGCATTGCCGGCAGGTCCAGCGAGTCAAAACCGTGAATCGATCGCAGTGCTAGCGAGTTCCTTGGATTGCCGTTTCACGGAGTGGCAATTGAAGGCGAGTTTTTGACTCTCAGTTGGAAGTTCTCAGTTTCCAAGAGCATTCTCAGCGGCTCCGCCGATTTCCTAGCCAGCTTCTCCGTTTACACGTTTTTCGGAAACGGTTATATGTGCCCGCGATTTGACGGAGCGGCTTAGGCGTTGCGTTAAATTTAGTGAACACACCTCCCGGCCTAGTGGCCGCGATGACGTGCGGGCGAATCCAGAGTGGGTCAAAACAGCGATCAGCCTTCGGAGGGCTATTCCGTGTCTGTTGAAGAAAAAGTGATTGCCATTGTGAGCGAGCAACTCGGCGTTGCAAAAGAAGAAATCAAATCCGAAAGCAAGTTCGTCGACGACCTCAAAGCGGATTCGCTGGATGTCGTAGAACTCGTCATGGAGTTCGAGGACGAATTCGAGGTGACGATCCCCGACGACGATTATGACAAGATTAAGACTGTCGGCGATGCGGTGAAGTACATCACAGATAAGAAGAACGCCGCTTAAGCGACTCAATGGACGTCGGCCTCCTGGGGCTGACGGTCGCAGGCACGTGTCAGCCGTACGGCTGCCCCCATCTGAGCGAACACCGGAATGTCAGCCTGTCGAGGCGAGTCGCGTGAAGCGAGAACCCACACCAAGGATGGTTGCGGTTCAGCCAGCAAGCAACGCTGATGTCCTGGCAACGGGAAGAGCACAAGGATGAGTCGTCGAGTAGTTGTCACCGGCTTGGGCGTCGTCACGTCGCTCGGCTTTGAGGTTCCCGATTTTTGGGATCGCCTCTGCGCCGGAAAAAGCGGCGTCGGACCGATTGGCCGGTTTGATTGTTCGGACTTCAAAGTCCGCTTCGCCGGCGAAATCAAAGACTTTGATCTGTCCGAGCACGTCGCGATCGACTCGAAAGAAGTGAAGCGACAGGATCGCTTCGTGCAATTCGCGATGGGTGCCGCTGGAAAAGCGATCCGCCAATCGGGCTTGGATTTCTCCAAAGGGGACCAGTTCCGCCACGGCGTGTTGATCGGCAGCGGTATTGGTGGGCTGCAAGAGATTGAGCAACAGCACAGCCTCTTGTTCGATCGCGGTCCAACGCGCGTGTCGCCGTTCATGATCCCCAAGCTGATGGTGAATGCCGCGAGCGGAAACATCTCCTGTCATTGGACGCTCAAAGGCCCCAATAGCGCGGTGGCGACCGCATGTGCTTCCGCGACGAATGCGATTGGCGATGCGTTTCGGCTGATTCAACTCGACATGGCCGACACAATGGTGACGGGCGGCAGCGAAGCGGCGATCACTCCGATGGGCTTGTCCGGTTTCTCGCGCATGGCCGCGCTCTCCACTCGGAACGATGATCCCGAACGAGCCAGCCGACCGTGGGACAAAGATCGAGATGGATTCGTAATGGCGGAAGGAGCCGGCGTGCTCGTTCTGGAAGAGTACGAGCACGCGAGAGTTCGTGGCGCGAACATTCTGGCGGAGATCCTCGGTTACGGCATGTCGGCCGACGGTAGCCACATGACGGCACCTGATCCCGAAGGACGCGGAGCTGCTCGTGCAATGCAGACGGCGATCAAGGATGCCAAGGTCAATGTCGCTGACATCGACTATGTGAACGCTCACGGCACCAGCACGCCGCTGGGCGACAAAGCCGAAACGTTCGCGATCAAGACGGTCTTCGGCGAGCATGTCCGCAACATCGCGGTCTCCAGCGTGAAGAGCCAATTGGGACATTTGCTCGGTGCGTCAGGTGGAGTGGAAATTGTTGCGACAGTGCTCGCTCTGCAAAACCAAGTCGCGCCTCCCACGATCAATCTCGACAATCCTGACGAGGGATGTGATCTCGACTATGTTCCTCACGAGGCGCGCCCCATGCCGATTCGCCGAATTCTGAAAAACAGTTTCGGCTTCGGCGGTCACAATGCCTGTCTTGTGCTCGCACGAGCGATGTGATCGTTGGGTTTTTCCCGTCTTGTCCCATTTTTTCCGATCGACCTAGAATCCGCCCGTTCGTTGATCGGGCACAACCTGCACGGCTCGGCACGGTCGAGTGGTTTGATTCGCAAACCCTCGAATGGAGAGTGTCGCCGCCGTCCACAAATTCAGCCGAGTTTCGCCGTTGGAAGGAGTCATCGATGAGAATTGTTCGCAAAATCGCGCTGGTTTTGTGTGGGATGTTGGGACTAATCGGTGGAGCCGCCATTGCGCAACAGGCACCGCCGGCTCACGCAACTCAGCTCCATGCGGCGTTGAATTCAACCAACGAGCTCATGGCCGATCTCAAGTTCCTCTGCGAGCTGGCCGGACCACAGGGAGTCAAAGGCTGGAAACTGCTGGAGCCTTTTCTGGAAGAGACGTTCGCGGGGACCGATCCCGCCCGGCCCGTCGTGGTGGATGTGTTGTTCAACGCCAACGGCTCGGACATCCGTGCTCACTTTCCGCTGTTGGTGGACCCTAAAAAGCCGCTCGGCACGAAGTTCTTGACCAACCTTGCGGGCATCGGAATTCCGAACAAACGATTGACCGCCGGTTTCTACCAATTGGGGGGCGGTGCTGATCCGATGAAGGGGGCCGCCTTCAATGGTTTTTTGCGACTGCTCAATCCGCCAATCACCTATGCTTCCATCGCCACGGATCGCAACTTGGTTCCAGCGAATCTTCCCGACCCGACCAAAGGGGCTGTGGTCGCCGCGTTGCTGGCCAAGAAATACGACGTCGGCTTGATGATGAAGAACCCCAAGCAGGCCGAAGCCGATCAGAAGGCGCGGCGCGCTGACTCTCAGAAGGCCAAGGAGAATCTGCTCGCCGGTTTGAAGAAGAAACCGGAGGACACACCGGAAGCCTTCGCTGTGCAAAAGGCGCTGCTCGAACACAACCTGGGTGAGCTGGAACGCTTCATCGCGGAATCCGATGAGCTGACACTCGGCTGGATCACTGACGCTCCGAAGAAAGATGCGCGGCTGGACTTTGAGCTGGCAGCAATTCATGGCACCGGATTGGATGCGAGCGCCAAGTTGCTCGGACAGAAGCCAGGAATGTTCTCTAGCGTGCCACGTTCTCCGGATGCGATCCTCAGTGGCCGTCTGCATTTCCCGCTGGATGAATTCCGGCAGTCCAGCTTGGTGTCCAGCCTGCCGCTTTATCGTGCTGTGGCGGACGCGGACATTGCCGCCTCGACCACCAAGTCGGCCGAGCAAAAGGAGGCGATGAAGCTCGCGTCCAAATTGTTCTTCGACATGGTTGATGCTGAAGTGAAAGTCGGTGTCATTGATGGGTTGATCGAGATGTCGCAGGCCAACGGCGAGAAGTCGAATCTGGTTTTCGGCATCAAGGCCAAAGACGGCCAGGCTCTCAAGGCGATTCTGGAACTGATTCCGAAGATGAATGCGGATTACAAGCTGCAGCTCGATGTTGAGAAGGCCGGCGACTACGAGATTCACTCGATTCAAATCCCGGAGAACCACGAAGACTTCGAGATGATCTTCGGCAAGGGTGCTCCGGTATTCGTGGCAACCGGCCCGAACGCTTGGTGGGTCGCAGTCGGCACCAAGTCGAAGGATCAACTCAAGCTCGCTTTAGGAGCGGCGGGACAAGGCAACGCCGCGCAAGCCAATAATTTTCTGACGTTGTTCGGTCGGGTCGGTCCGTGGGTCGAATACATCGACATCCGACGGACTCGATTGGATGCGGTGCCGTCCGACGTCAAGCTGACCGAGGCGGACCTGAAAGACAGGAAGGATCGCGCGGCCCTCCGCAAAGTCGCGCTCGACACGTTCAAGTCGGGCAAGGGAACCTTCGAAACCAAGCTGGATGCGAAGGATGGCAAGGTCACCGGTTCGACCCGCTTCGATGACGGCATCCTGCTTTTCATCGGGACGGCGATCTCTGACTTCAGCAACAAGACGCTGAAGTAATTCGCCGGTCACCATCCAGCCAGTGCATGAATCGCGACCTCAGCGACGTTTTCCGGTCGTGAGTCACAGTGGTCTCGCGCAGTTCGATCGGCCCCCACAGTCGGCGGTCCAGCGCGGCTCCCGGCACGCTGTTGGGCAAGAAGAGATGCCAGGCATCGCCGCGAGCGATCTCGTCACGCAGCATCAAGCCGATCAGCCGCTCACGAGCCTGCGGGGCTTGCGGATCGGCCAGCATCAGCGCCGTCTCGACGCGCGACCGGCAATGAAAGTTGTACGCGAACGCCGTCAGCCGCGAGTCGTGGAACAACACTGAGACATCTGCCGCCCCCGCGTCCACCGCGAGCGGATGTGTCTCCTGCAAGCATTCAAACATCTTCTGACTCAAAGGACCGTGCGACGTGCCGGCTTGCAAGTCAACGATGCGATCCAGTTGCTTCAGGAATCCCCAATCGCGGAGCGTGTCGCCACAACTGGCCCCCTCTGGTCGGAAGCGGACGAATTTCTCGGACGATCTCAGTGACTGCAGGGCATCCAATTCGCGCCACCATTGCCTCGCGGCACTGTCGCGGTTCGCCCAGAACTGGCTGAACGTCGCGGGGAGTTCCAAGCCCAACAACTCGCGGCAGGGCCGTTGAAACACCGGGCGTCCCGAAGACTCGAAAACCAGCGGGACGCGATTTGGTTCAACGCCCTGAGCCACCACTTCGGGGAGTTCCAGGATGTCCCATGAGTGATCGTGCTCAACGAGATGCCGTGCGACCGCCGCCAAAGTGGTCGCCGGATGCGGCCCGACCGAGCCCGGCAAACTGCCCCACGGTGATTGCGGTACTGAGAGAACTCGGAATGTACCCAGCGCGCGACGCACCAATCGCTCGCGCAAGGGCATGATCCCGATCGGACGCTGCCACGCCGAGACGATCAGAAATCGCCATCGTTCCGCCATCGGCTGGAGTGGGTTCCGTTCTGAGCAGGTCGGACCTTGCCACTCGGTGACGATCTTTGGATCGAGGCTGGAATACCGATGTCGCTCCTCACAGATCGCGGTCAGTGAGGCTTCCAGGAATTCAGGAGTCTGCCGAAACGAAGCGCGCGGAGTGCGTGACCACAGCGAATGCCACAAGTGCCGCAGTTGGCTGGGGCAAGCCACATCAGCGGCTTCATGGACGGTCATCATGCGGCACCGAATCCGAGCGAACGATTCAAGGATATAACGAGTCAGGCAATCGGCGTGCCGGCTCCCCCAAGCGGCCATATGTGCTGACTTCCGCAAGTGGCGTTAGAAGTTGCACAGTTCATAGCCCCAAAGGTGGCGAGACTCGATAGCCCAGGGCGCAGCCCTGGGAAACGAGTCACCTTCGTGCCGATAAGCCCCGAAGGGGCGTGACAAATAGAGTCGCGCCCCCTCAGGGCTTTTCAAATCCGAATTGCTCAAATCCCAGGGCTGCGCCCTGGGCTATCGAGTTCCGCCCGCTTCGGGGCTGAAAATGGCGCAACTTCACGGAAAGCTGCTGACGCTCGACCGACGTTGCTTCAAAGAAACGCTGGTGTTGTGAAACAGCATCATGTTGTCGAATGGCAACGGCCGCGATCACAAGGCTCGCGATCATTCGGCAGGTAGTTCGAGCGGCGTCCACGACAGGCTCGACTTCAGCGGAACATGATTCATGACGTCTCCGCCAGTCGCCAGCCAGAAGCGATGATCCTTCACTCCCGCATCGATGTTGTCGAGCGGCGTTGCGTCCCCCGTGAAGCGGGCCTTCGTCAGTGCGACCCAGTCGCCATTCACCGTCTTCACCCAACCGTTTCCAAAAGTTGCGCGGCGCGTTTGCTTCGCACTTCGGCCGTCGCGTCGGAAGTCTTCGAGGAACGAATACAACCCGCGCAATGGCTCGCCGCCGGTCTGAGTGCGAAACGTGGCGAGATGCTTCCACTCGCTCGACTCGTCCAGCCACAGATACGCCGCGAACGACGTCTTGGGTTTCTCGACAGTCGCCTTCACGCAGAAGCGATACGTCTGCCCGATCTTCCATTTCAATTTGTAGAACGACTGCGCTCCGGTCCCTTCATTGCCGAAGCGGCCGACACGCACATCTTTGTCGTTGTGCAACACCTCGACGCGCCGATCCGCCGGCACCGAGTTCGGATCGTTCTGTTCGCCCGGATCCCAGATCGAGAACAACACGACTTTGTCCTCCGGGCCGCTCAGCTCTTGAATGCCGAAGTAGCCGTGCTTGAACCCACAGACCATGAAGTAGCTGCCGGGCACCGACTCTTCGACGGTTACTTCGTTGTAGAAGACCGTCGCATCCGGAGCCGGAAATCCGAGATGCACCGACCGCGCGGCTTTCGGTTCCTTCGGCTCATCGGCGAAGGACGCTCCGGCCACCAAGACCATCAGACATGACAACCACGCTCGCATTTTGCAGTTTTCAATTCTCATTTCTTATTTTCCATTTATGCGTTCGATCACCGTGCCGCGACCGTCAGGGAGCGGCTCGCTCATCAGTCCGGGCCGCTCCCTGACGGTCGCGGTACGGCTGCGTTGCCTACTGCCGATCGCTCACGCCTCTTAGGATAACGCCCATGACACCTGCCGCCGATGCACCCCACGCTATCGAAGTTCGCGACCTCACGAAGGTCTATCGCGTGTTCCAAAAACGCGAGGGCTTAGCGGCGTCACTCAAGAGCCTCTTCCGACGCGAATACAAAACAGTCACCGCGGTTGGCGGAGTCAGTTTCTCGATCCGCCAAGGGGAGATGGTCGCTTTTCTCGGTCCCAATGGAGCCGGGAAGACTACGACGCTGAAGCTGCTCAGCGGGCTGATCTATCCGACCTCTGGCTCCGCGAAAGTGCTGGGCTTTACGCCGTGGCAGCGCGAGATCGCCTATCGCCGCCGCTTCTCGCTGGTCATGGGGCAGAAGAATCAGCTTTGGTGGGACTTGCCCGCTCAAGAATCGTTCCGCCTGCACGAGGCGATCTATCACATCGAACCGGACATTTTTCAGCGGCGGCTCGACGAACTGACCGACCTGCTGGAAGTCTGCAAGCTCGTCAATCAACCGGTGCGCGAACTGTCGCTCGGCGAGCGGATGCGCATGGAACTGATCGCCGCACTGCTGCACAGCCCCGACTTGCTGCTGCTCGACGAGCCGACGATCGGCTTGGATGTTGTCTCGCAGCGCAAGGTCCAAGAGTTCCTCAAGCACTACCAGCGCGAGCAGCAGATCACCGTCCTGCTGACCAGCCACTACATGAAAGACGTCGAAGCCCTCTGCGATCGAGCGGTCATCATCAATCAAGGCTTGATCCAGCACGACGGACCGCTGGCTACGATCGTGGGCCGTTTCAGCCAAACCAAGATCATCGAATTACAATTCGCCAGCGAGCTGCCGGCGTCTTCCGAACTCGAACGGTTCGGCACGGTGTTCGACATCAAGTCGCCGCGATTGAAGTTGCGAATCCCGCGCAATGAAGTGGCGCAAACACTCACGGCGTTGCTCGGCCGTTACGAGATCGAAGACGTCAGCGTTCAAGACCGCCCGCTCGAAGAAGTCATCGCCGAGGTTTTTCAACAAGAAGCCGGATCGACAAACTAACCCGAAACGCGTGCGTCTTGGCGAGCGGGGCGGCGTCGGCCCCCCCCCCGGTGGCGTCAACCACAGACCGGGGGGCTGACGCCGCCCCGCTCGCCGGGACAGGATTGGAGTCTCTCATGAACCGCTGGATCACAGCCGTCATTGTCATAGCACTTACCGGCCAATCGTTTGCCGAAGACTGGCCGCACTGGCGCGGTCCGCGCGGAGACGGCACCTGGCACGGCCCGAAGCTGCCGGAGAAATGGCCGGAAGGTGGTCTCAAGCCGAAGTGGAAAGTGCCGATCGGCGGTGGCTATTCCGGCGTGACGGTTGTGGGGCAACAAGTCTTCGTGATGGACCGCCAGAAGGAACCCGAAACCGAACGAGTGCTCTGCTTCGATGCCGACTCCGGCCAGCAGATTTGGAAGCACGAGTATCCGGTCACCTATGCCAAACTCGATTACGGCAACGGCCCGCGAGCCGCTCCGACGTGGCATGAAGGAAATCTCTATACGGTCGGAGCACTCGGCGAGTGCCGCTGTCTCGATGCCAAGACCGGCAAGAAGATCTGGTCGGTGAACTACCTCAGCGATTTGGGTGGCAAGTTGCAGGAGTGGGGCTTCGCCGGCTCCCCGTTCGTCGACGGCGACAACCTCATCGTGCAGCCCGGCGGCAAAGACGAGCACGGCATTGCCGCGTTGAATCGGCACACGGGTAAGGTCGTTTGGCAGTCTCATTCGGATGCCGCGGGTTACTCGACCCCGATGATCGTCACGCACAACGAGCGGCGGCAGTTGATCTACTGGACCCCGTCGCACATTCGCGGTCTCGACCCCGTGACCGGGAAACCGTTCTGGCAAGTTCCCTACGAGATCACCTACGGCGTCGCGATTGCCGAACCGATCTTTCAAGAAGGACTCGTACTCGTCTGCGGCTACTGGAACGGGTCGAAAGCGATTCGCCTCGGAGCACAGCCCGATCAAGCCGAACTCGCCTGGGAAGAAAACAAATTCCTGCGCGGCTTGATGTCGCAGCCTCTTTATCGCGACGGCCACGTTTATCTGCTCGACAAGCAATACGGCCTGACCTGCTTCGAGCTGAAGACCTCGACGAAGCTCTGGGACGACGACAATCAATTGACCCCGCGAGGCCGCAACCCGCACGCGAGCCTGGTGTGGCTCGGCGACGCCGACCGCGCAATCATTCTCAACAGCGAAGGGGACTTGATCCTCGCGCGGCTGAACGCGACCGGCTATCACGAGCAATCGCGCAGCAACATCATCGGCTTCACTTGGGCACATCCCGCCTTCGCTGGCTCGCGCGTGTATGCTCGCAGCGACACCGAACTGGTGTGCGTGCCGCTGCTGCCGGAGTGATCGGACTACCTCGCAGTCACCGCCAGTCCTCGGGCGTCCGTCGCGAAAAAAACCGAACTTCGCTTGGACACAGCAGCCGATACGGATAAGGTCATTCTGATTGGTTGCCATTCGTGGGGCAGGTTTTCAACCCGCCCGGCCGTGCTGGCAGGTTGAAAACCTGCCCCGCGAGGAGGTTGATTCATGCTGAGCATTCTCGATCCGTTGGCTCGTGGTTCTCGCCGAGATTTCTTGCGCATCGGCGGATTGACGCTGGGGGGGCTGACGCTGGCCGATTGGCTACGGACGACCGCTTCGGCGGCGGGGAAGTCGGTCACCACGGATAAGTCCGTCGTGTTTCTGTTCATGCACGGTGGGCCTTCGCAAATCGAGACGTTTGATCCAAAAATGACGGCACCCACCGGCATTCGGAGCATCAATGGCGAAGTGCAAACCGCTCTGCCTGGTTTCACGTTTGGGGCGACGTATCCGAAGCTGGCTCAACTGGCTGAGAAGCTGTCCGTCGTGCGGTCGTTCGTGACCGGTGACGGCAATCACGACATCAAGCCGATCGTCTCGGTCGACACGCTCAAGGCGAATCTCGGATCGTTGTACTCCCGCGTGGCCGGGACGGTGCATCCTGTGACGGGGATGCCGGTCAATGCGGCGCTCTTTCCGCAGGCGATCAACCCGCAAGCTCAAGCGATGCAAACCGGCTTCGGTCGATTCACCGATTCGGGAGCACTCGGAGCCGCTTACGCGCCCTTCATGCCCGGCAGCGATGGGCCGTTCCAACAAAGTTTGAAGCTGACGCTGCCGCGCGAGCGGCTTGATGATCGTCGCAAGCTGCGTCAGGAGTTTGATCGCATTCGCCGCACCGTCGACACACGCGGCGAAGCGGAGGGGCTCGACAAGTTTCAGGAGCAGGCGCTCGACACGATCCTGCGCGGCGTTGCGGAGGCGTTTGATCTCAGCAAGGAAGACCCGAAGACGGTGGCACGCTACGACACTGCTCCGCTGATTCGGCCGGAGGACATCGACAAGAAGTTGAACAACTACAAGTTCTACACCGATCACACACAGACGCTCGGCAAGCTGCTGCTGCTGTCGCGGCGGTTGTGCGAAGCGGGTTGCCGATTCGTGACTGTGACGACGAACTTCGTGTGGGACAATCACGCCGATGTGAACAACGCCGGCGTCGAAGAGGGCATGAAATACTGCGGCGTCCCGTTCGATCACGCCGTGTCGGCGTTCATCGAGGACGTCGAAGCGCGCGGGCTAAGCGACAAGATTCTGTTAGTCTGCTGCGGCGAGATGGGCCGCACTCCGCGGATCAATGCTCGCGGCGGTCGCGATCACTGGGGCAACCTCGCTCCGTTGCTTCTCTCAGGCGGAGGACTGCCGATGGGCCGAGTCATTGGGCAATCGACGAAGGACGCGGGCGAACCAAACTCGGACAAGGTCACGATTCGCAATCTCATCGGCACGATCATGCACACGCTGCTCGACGTCGGCGAGGTGCGACTGCAACGCAATCTGCCATTCGACCTGGCTCGCGTGTTCGCGGACTACACGCCGATCACCGGGCTGTCGTAATGTAGTTCGGACGCCTACGTCCGAGCCGGGTCCGGACGTAGGCGTCCGGACTACGCGGGCACGATCACGACGAGCAATTGCTCCGCAGCCGCGCGGCCCATTGCCACGGGGCGATCGCCGCGACGCAACGATACCAGCCCCGCCGCTTCGTTGACGTGTTCGACCAAGGCGGTCGCTCCCAAGGAGAAATCCGACTCGGTGAGGTAGCGCAAGAACCCCGCGTCTTGATTCAGAACACGTACCAACCGCACGCGCGATCCGGCCGGCATGGTGCTCAGCGGTCGGCCTTGTTCGCCGCTGTTGCGTAGGTCTCCGTTCGCGGTCGGGATCGGATCGCCGTGGGGATCGCACGGCGGATAACCAAGGAAGTCGTCGATACGGTCGATCAGAAAATCGCTGACGGCGTGCTCCATGTTCTCGGCCTCTTCGTGGACTTGGTCCCACGTCAGGCCGAGCGTCTGCACGAGAAACAATTCGATCAACCGATGCCGCCGCAGCATTCGCAGAGCCAGCGTGCGGCCCGCTTCGGTCAGGCTGACTCCTTCATACGGCCGGTACTCGGCGAGTCCTGCCTCGGCCAGTGCCTTCTGCATACTCGTGACTGTGCCGGGCGAGACCTTCAAGCTCTGCGCGAGCTTGCCGGTCGAGACCGACGTTGAGCCTGTGCTGGCTCCAATTTGCCAAATTGCTTTGAGGTAGTTTTCGACGGTGAGGCTCGGCATCAGGAAAGATCGCTTAGTAGGACGGGCACTCTTGTCCGTCACAGAAGGGAACGGGCAAGAGTGCCCGTCCTACGAAGGTCACAACTCGCGACCGCAGACATCGCAGCAGCCACGGCCATGAGACGTCTGCTGGCCGCAATGTGGACACGCCAACGTTGCGTGACCGGACTGCATGGATTTGAACAAGCTCAGCATGACCGACAGTCCCTTCGCCACGCAGTACAGCAGGATGACCGCGAGGACTGCGACGATAATCAATCCGACAAAGCTCAACGCCATGATCTCCCTTAAATCACTGCAACTCGCCGCCGCAGTGGTCGCAAGTTTTCCCGCCCGCCGCAGTCTGTTGTCCGCAATGGAAGCAGGTCAGCGTCGCCGAGTCCTGGCCCCACGTCGCCAGCGAGTCCACGCTGACACCGCAGCACCAGCAGACGACCAACAGGATGAGGACACCGATCAACAAGATCGCCAGAAAGCCGCCGAAGTATCCGCCAAAGACGTAGTAGAACCACATACGGCACCTCGCCTAGCGAGATCGTGTTGAGAGGCGACATGGGTCACGTTAGACCGCGACACCAACGATCCCAGCTTCGACACTTGGTTCGGGAACGGGTTCACCATGCTGACGCATACCCTCGATGTGAAATTCGATCGCCTCGCGAATCCGTGTTTCCAATTCTCCACGAGTCTTTCCGGTCGCGATGCAACCGGGAAGGTCAGGCACATAGGCAGACCAGTTATTGGGACCAGGTTCATAGATCACCGTATATTCGGTCATGACTCTTCCTCATCGAGCTGCGCTTGCTTGAGAACGCTCTTCAGCGTTTTGGGATGCACGTCGTCATTGGTGTGACCAGAGACTGTCACCGTCCCCGCTTTCGTCGAATGCACGAGTTGCCGGTGACTTCCACGAGTCCGCTCCACCTGCCAGCCATCATCGTGCAGCAGTCGTAGCAAGTCACGCACTTTCATGGGCATTGTTTAGCCAACCACTTGTTGGAACCGGGCAACTGCCTCCTCGACCTTTTCGCGGCTATTGAACGCAGACAGGCGGAAGTAACCCTCGCCTGCCGCGCCGAAGCCGCTGCCCGGCGTTCCCACTAGATGCCCCTTTGACAACAGCAAGTCGAAGAAGTCCCAGCTCGACAAGTTTTGCGGAGCCTTCAGCCAGACATACGGAGCATTCACGCCGCCGTGGACTTCGATATTCGCGCGCTGCAAGCCTTCGCGAATCAGGCGAGCGTTCGTCAGATAGAACGCGATCATGTCGCGAATCTGCTGCTTGCCTTCGGGCGTGTAAATCGCGGCGGCGGCCTTCTGCACCGGATACGACACGCCGTTGAACTTCGTGCTCTGCCGGCGATTCCACAACGAGTGGAGTTCCACGCTCTGGCCGGAGGATGTTTTGCCTTTCAAGGCTTTCGGCACGACCGTGAATGCGCAACGAGTTCCGGTGAAGCCCGCCGTTTTACTGAAGCTGCGGAACTCCAGCGCGACTTCTTTCGCGCCGGGAATCTCAAAGATGGAGTGCGGAATCGACGGATCGGTGATGTACGACTCATAGGCCGCGTCGTAGAGGATGATTGAATCGTTGACCTTCGCGTACTCGACCCACTTGGTCAGAGCTTCTTTGCTGATCACGGTCCCCGTCGGATTGTTCGGGAAGCAGAGATAAATCAGATCGACCTTGCGATCAGGCAGCGCGGGAGTGAAACCGTTGGCCGCGGTCATCGGGATGTAGACCAGTCCGCCGTATCGGCCCGACTCATCGGCGGCACCGGTGTGTCCTGCCATGACATTCGTGTCGACGTAGACCGGATAAACCGGGTCGGTCATGGCGATGACGTTGTCGTCGCCGAAGATGTCGAGAATGTTGCCCGTGTCGCACTTCGATCCGTCTGACACGAAGATTTCGTCGGCCGCGATGTCCGCTCCGCGCGCCTGATAGTCATTCTGAGCGATCGCGTTCCGCAGGAAGTCGTAGCCCTGTTCCGGGCCGTAACCTTTGAACGTGCTGCGTTGAGCCATCTCATCGACCGCGCGATGAAACGCTTCGACGACGGCCGGGATCAGCGGTTCGGTGACGTCGCCGATCCCCAGGCGGATGATGTTGGCGGACGGGTTCTCGGCGGCGAACTTCGCGACTCGACGGCCGATTTCCGGGAAGAGGTATCCAGCTTTCAGCTTCAGATAATTGTCGTTGATGCGGGCCATGTTGCTTTTCAATCAGAGCGAGTGAACGGGAGGGTTTACGGAGTCACCGAATCGAAGAACGGAGTGACTCGACGATGGGGCTCAGTCTAGGCGTGCTGAGAATGTGAAACAATCAAGCTCGCGAGGCTGCTTTGCCGCATTCAATTGGCTGGCTAAAATCCATGGAGAAATGACACCAGCGGGAGCCTTTGATGTTTGGCCAGCAGTTTCCTCCGACCGAATATGACTTGCGGTTCTCGGTTACGCGCGTCCCCGTGCGAGTCCACCCGGTCTTCTGGCTGACGGCGGCATGGATCTCGTGGTACGACCAGCAGATGGATTTGACGCTGGTCGGAATGCTGTGTGTGTTCGTGTCGATCTTGCTGCACGAGCTAGGTCATGCGTGGACGACGCGGCGGCTGGGGAATCGCCACCCCGAAATCGTGCTGGAGTTCTTCGGCGGCTATGCGACGACGGGGCACCATTCTCGCTGGGGGAACATCGCGGTCGCGGCGGCCGGGCCAGGCGCGGGGCTGTTGTTGTTCAGCGCACTCTGGTTCTGGACGAAGACCGACTCTTTCCGCTCGTTGGAGCTGTCGCAGTATCCCGCGTTCGCGATCGAGGATCTGATCTTCATGAATTGGTCCTGGAGCCTGATGAATCTCGTCCCCGTCTGGCCGCTCGACGGAGGCCAGATCGCGCGGCAGGTGATCGGCTTTTGGCAGCCGTATCGCCAGGACGAGCTCACCACAAAGCTGTCGATCGCCGTCGCGGTCTCGATGGTGGCCTGGTCGCTGCTGGCACCGCAGGTTGTGACGCTGGTCTTCTGGAACGATCCCAAGTTCTTTGTGTTCTTCTTCGGCTACCTGGCGTTCTTGAACTATCAGTCGCTGCGGCCGTCCGGCTATCAGCGCTGGTGAATTCAGGCGCGGGGCACGATGTAGTTCAACACCAGGACGTAATGGCACGCGCCGCCGAGCATCACGCACAAATGCCAGATGGCGTGATGAAACCGCCGCTCGTCGTTGACCAGGAACCAAGTGCCCGACGAATACGCTGTCGCACAAATCACGATCCAAGCGACCCCTTCGCCACCGACGCAGCGGTAGTAATGCGGAGCCGCCAGAATCGGAACCCAGCCCACCAGCAAATAGAACGAGGTGGAGACGTTGTGCAGCTTGGTGAAGAACAGTTTCAGCACGATCCCCACGCCCGCCAGCAGCCACATGACCGCCAGCAGCACGCCCCACCAGCCTTCTCGGAGAAACGCGACTCCGAACGGCGTGTAACTGCCGGCCGCCAGCAGAAAGATGCAGACCTGATCGAAGGTCCGAAAGCGATGCCGCCAGATTCCGCGATGCACGCTGTGCGAGAGGGTCGAAGCGGCATACAGCAGCGACAGCGTCACCGCGTAAACCGCGCACCCCACCGTCAGCCATTGGTTGTGTTTGCTGAGCGTGGACTGCACCAGCCACCAGCCCGCCGGCAGGCTCAGGAAAAAGCCAATACCGTGAGTCCATTGATTCGCCACCTCCTCGGTGACGAAGCGTGATGTGGATCTCATTTCCAGCGAACGACTCATCGCAGACTCCCGTCGAAGTAATCGCGGTCGCGACCGACCGCGAACGTCCGGCGACGAAATACCAGAATCCGCCAAATGGGCATACAGCGGTTCTGGGCTCGGCGGCCAAGGGAGCGAACGACGCACTTTGTAACCCGACGCGTCAGCGAGGACGAATTCGTCAACGTCGTCACAATTTCGAGAACACCCGCCCTCGCTTACGCTTCTGGTTACAAAAGGTGGCTCTCCGCCATTCGTGTTGAAGACGAATTCGTGAGCCGCACGGCGCTAGCCGCGGGTCGAGGAAAAATAACCCGCGGCTAGCGCCTTGCGGCTCACATGGCACCGAAATCAACACGAATGGCGGAGAGCCCCAAAAGTGCGCCATGCTCCCGGACAACTCACATGCTCGAACTCGGTCCAGACAACCTGATTGAATACCTCTGCCAGACGGGCCGGCTGTCCTCGGCCGATGCCGCGAAGTCGCATGCGGAGACGCTGTCCGGCGGAGTCTCCAACGTCGTGATGCGCGTCTCGGTGCCGAGTGGCCAGGACTTCGTCGTCAAACAATCGCGGGCACAACTCCGCACGCAGGCCGCCTGGTTCAGCCAGCCCGAACGCATCTGGCGCGAACGGGACGTGCTCGATGTCCTGTCGCGAGTCACCCCTCCCAGGGTTGTGCCGAAGCGGCTGTTCGAGGACCGCGACAATTATCTGTTCGCGATGGAAGCGATCCCGAGCGAGCACCTCGTTTGGAAGTCCTCCCTGCTGAACGGTGAGGTTGATGAGTCGATCGGCCGCCGACTCGGCGAGATCCTGGCCGGGATTCACTCGCGCACGACGAATGACGCCGAACTGCGAGAGCGGCTTGGCGACCGCACGATCTTTGACGAACTGCGGCTTGACCCGTTCTATCGCTATATGGCACAGCGGCAGGCCGAACTGCGTCCGGCCCTGGAGCGTCTGATCGACGAGACAATGGCGACGTCGACCTGCCTGGTGCTCGGCGACTTTAGCCCCAAGAACATCTTGCTTGTGCCCAGCGAATTGGGCAGCGATGGTCAGCGACCGCGACTCGTGCTGGTCGATTTCGAGACCGGACACTTTGGCGATCCGGCGTTCGATCTCGGCTTCTTCCTCAGCCATCTGTTGCTGAAGACGATCAAGCACGCGATCCGAGCGGACAGCTTCTTCGACATGATTCGCGCGTTCTGGTCGGCTTATCGTGGGGCAGGTTTTCAGTCTGGGGATGAGCGAAACACCGTCACGCACTTAGCCGCCTGCATGAGAGCACGCATCGAGGGCAAGAGCACAGTGGATTATTTGACCTCGGAAGCTCAGTCTTTCGTGCGAGACATCACACGCGATTGGCTGCTGTCACCACCAAATCGAGTCGATGCCGCATTCACCGATTTGCAAAGACGGCTCAAAGCGATCTGCTCGTGTTGAGGATATTCCTAATTTCATGGTCCCATTTTCCGCCCTTCATTTTTCGCCCGCTCTCCGAAGGGAGCTGGCAAAAAAAGAAGGACGGAAAATGGAGGCACAAGGAGACCGGTCAAATGCGAATCCTTGCGATACTACTGACGATCTCGCTGCTGACGAGCACTGCACTGGCTGATGACCCGTCAAACGCGCGCCGGCCGAAGAACGATGCCGAACTCCGCTTCTGGCTTGAGAACATGATCTGGCATCACCGTTACTCGAACGACGAAATCACCGCTGCGACGAGTTTGACGGCTGACGAGATCAAAGCCGCGCGAGCGAAATTCGACATCCGTGACGACAACCGCCCGGTCCGCGCGGCAAACGGGCCGTTGGTCGTGCTGCCGTATCCGGGCGGCCGGCATCCGCGCATCGGATTTCTTGACGGAGCCGTGAACCCGCAACGCGAGACGAAGGTCAGTGTCTTCACGCCGTGGTCCGACAAAGATTACGTCGTCGTCGATGTGCCAGAGGCGTTGTGGTCGAATCTCGGATTGACGTATCTGGCGCACACGCACATCGACACGGTGTGGTCCAAGCAAGGCATCGCGATGGAACGGCTCGAATGGAATCGCCGCAAGGACGGTTCGCTCGACATTCAACGCCGACTGCCGAATGGCATCGACTTCGGAGCGCTCATCATTCCGACTCGCGAAGCCGTTCGCATGGAGTTGTGGTTAAAGAACGGCTCGAAAGAAAAGCTGTCGGACCTGCGCGTGCAGAATTGCGTGATGCTCAAAGGAGCCAGCGGCTTCGCGGCACAGACGAACGACAACAAGCTGTTTCGCAAACCGTTCGTCGCGGTACATGACGGCTCGAAGAAGCGCTGGATCATCACCGCGTGGGAGCCCTGTCATCGGCCGTGGGGCAATGCACCGTGTCCCTGTCTGCACTCGGACCCGAAGTTCCCGGACTGTGCTCCCGGCGAAACGCAGACTCTGCGCGGTTGGTTGTCGTTCTTCGAGGGAACTGAGATTGATGCGGAGTTGCACCGCATCGAATCGCTCGGCTGGCAGACGGAACCGCTGCGGAAATAGCGAGTCGTCAGCCAACGTAGCCGTCACCGCTCCGCGTGACGAGCCGAAGTCTCAAACGACGTCGATCGCGCGATCGGCTCGTCACGCGGAGCGGTGACGGCTTCGTAAAGCTTCCGTCTTGGCGATCTGACGCGATGTGTGCCAGACTGCCGACACGATGGGACCTGATGCTTCAAGGATGTATCGCCTGAGAACAGCACTCCGCGGCGCGATCGATGCGCGGTTGCAGCCGGAGTATCTGCGATGGATGTCGATCGCCATCCTGATTGTCGGCGGAGTCTTGCTGTGTGCGTCCTTCGCGACTTCGGATCGAGGTCAAACGGCTTTCGGCCAACCGTTGGGGAATGACTTCGCCGGCTTTTTCGTCGCGGCGCAGATTCTGGATCGAGGCCAAGCGACTCAGTTGTACGACCGAGCGTTGCACGACCAGCTTTATCATGAGTTGCTGCCGAAGCTCGATCCGCGCGATTCGATTCCCTACGTCCATCCGCCGTTCGTGGCGGGCCTGCTGCGACCGCTGACGTGGCTGTCGTATGAAGCGGCGGTCGCCATCTGGTTGATGGTCTCGCTGAGCCTGTTCATGGCCGGCGTCTGGCTGCTGGTTCGCTCATCATCGGGACTTCCGCGCGAACAGATGGGGCTCGTGATGCTGCTGGCTCTGTCGTTCGAGCCGTTCCTGATGGAGTGCTGGCTAGGAGGCCAACTCTCGTCCGTAGGTTTCTTCAGCTACGCGCTGGCGTGGTACTTCTTGTCTCGCAACCGACCGATGGCTTCTGGACTGGCGTTGGGGTTGAGCTTCTACAAACCGACGTTGTTGTTGCTGATGTTACCGTTGCTCGTCATCGGCCGCCGCTGGCGAGTGTTGTTGGGAATGACGATCACCGGAGTCCTGTTGGCAGGACTCTCGTTGGCGCTGGTTGGTTGGGAGGTCAGCGTCGGCTATCTCGATGTGTTGCTCTCGTTTCGCAAAAGCACGTCCGGTGGCGGTCTTCAAATCCTGACTTGGAAATACGTGGACCTCAATAACGCACTGCGTTCGTTGTGGGGCGGACAGTCGCTGGCGAGAACGGCGGTCTTTGGGATCTTGGCTCTTGGTCCGTTCGTATTGCTCGCCAGAACGTGGTGGCGCTGGGACTCGTTGGAATCGAATCACCGCCAATGGTTGTGGGCGGCAACGCTCGCATGGCTGCCGATCTTAAATCTGTATGTCGGCATCTATGACTCGATCTTCGTCGTGCAGAGCTTACTGCTCGCGGCCGACGTGTTGTCGCGAGACCGGCGGCCGGGTACCGAGCTGACAGATTCCGGTCTGGCCTATTGGACCTTGGCGATCGGCCTCACCGCTTGGTTCAGCCAACCGCTGGCTCGCATCTCCGGCGTGCAGGTCTACACGTTGGCCGTGATCGGCCTGGGCCTGCTGGAGCTCAGATTCGTTCATCGGCCTCGCAACCCGTAATGCGAATTGTCGAGCGGGGCGGCGTCAGCCACCCGGTGCA
>SXGT01176499.1_pt1 | contig 32064 bp, 29 predicted proteins | sample 3176221 | NCBI WGS metagenome assembly SXGT01 (sample SAMN11356862, study PRJNA531348) | freshwater metagenome | isolation source: freshwater sample F1-120 | place: China: Fuxian Lake, Yuxi | collected 2017-12-25
CGGCGGCGCCGGGCGGGGTCGGCCGCCTTCGGGACGGTCGCGCGGCGCCGCCCAGGGTGGGGCTCGGCTACAGCCCGAGCGGCGTGGGCCGGTAGTCGAACGCGGCCGCGGGGACCGGCACGCCGAAGGTGCGGAGCTGGGCGGCTCGCGTGACCACCGCGGCGCCTTCCAGCAGGTTCAGCGCGATCTGGCCCACCGTGCGGGCCGCGGGTGCCTCGAGGAACGAGCCGCGCGCCCAGTCGTTGAACGCGCCCATCGCCGGGCCGCACCACACCTGGTAGTCGAGGACCCGGTCGGGGTCGCCGTCGATGGCCCACCGGCTCGCTTTGCCCAGGTACCACCGGAACACCAGCGCCATCCGGTGCTTGGGCTCCTTCCGGGCGCGCTCGAGCTGCGCGGGGTCGCGGGCGGCGAAGAACGCCTCGGTCTGCGCCCACACCGCGTCGAGCGGCGCACGGAAGACTTCGCGTTCCAGACGCTGGCGGTCGGCGGGGGGCAAGGACTCGAGGCTGTCGTGGCGCAGGTACAGGTCACGCAACGACTGGCCGCGGGCGGCGAACATCGTGCCGCGGCGGAGCACCTGCACCTGCACGCCCATCTCGAACATGTCGGCGGCCGGCGCCATCGCGACGTCGGCGAGCTGCGCCTTGGCGAGCAGCTCGCGCGCGGCCGGCGCGATGCCCGACTCGACCGCCGCCTGGTTGACGGAGCCGGTCATCACGTACGCGGCGCCCATCCCGAAGGCCGCCGCCACGCTCGCTGGCGTGCCGATGCCGCCGGCGGCGCCGACGCGCGGAACGGTGGTGTACCCCCGCTCGCGCGCGATGTGCTGCGCGAGGTCGCGGATGACCGGGAACGTGGCCACCAGGGGGCGGTTGTCGGTGTGGCCGCCCGAGTCGGCCTCGACGGTGATGTCCTCGGCGACCGCGACCGTGCGGGCCAAGGCCGCTTCGGCGGCGGTGAGCTTGCCGTCGCGGACCAGGCCGTCGAGGAGCGCGGCGGGCGCGGGCTCGAGGAACTGGCGGGCGACCTCGGCGCGGCTGACCTTGGCCACCACGCGGTGCTTGCGCACCACCCGGCCGTCGGCGCCGCGCGTGAGCCCCGCGGCCGCATAGCGCACCACCGACGCCGTGATGCGCATGAAGGCGCTGGCTTCGACGGTTCGCACGCCGCGGGCGACGAGCAGATCGGCGACCTCGGCCTCGACGCGCGGCTCCTGCGGGGAGTGGATGAGGTTGACGCCGAACGGGGCGTCGCCGAGCTCGGCCTGGAGCCGATCCACCGCCTTGGCGACACGCTCCGGCATCAGGCCGGCCGCGCCGAAGAAGCCGAGGCAACCGGCGCGCGACGCGGCCACGACCACCTCGACCGTGGCGATCCCGTTGGCCATCGCGCCGGTGCAGTACGCGAAGCGGGTGCCGTGGGCCTCGCAGAACGCGCGGTCGCCGAGCCACTCCGGGTACAGCGGCGGCAGGGCGCCGAGCCAGTCGACCCCCGCGTCGACGCCGGGCGCGGCGGGTGCGACGCCGATGCGGCCCGCGGCGGGCGGGCGCTCGCGCACGACGTGGAGGGGCTCGCGGACGCGGGCGCACGCGGCCGCGATCTCGTCGGGGGTGAAGGCGCAGGGGAGGGGATTCACGCGCCGCCGATTAGTGCCCCGGGCCGCTCCGCGCTACGATCCGCCGGTGTTGATCGCCCTGTTCGCGTCCGCCCTCGCCGTGCCGGTGGCCGAGTGCCCCCGGCCGTTCACCTCCGCCGAGCTCTTGGCCGCGGCGGATGCGGCCGAGCGGCGCTTCGAAGAGCAGGACCCCGAAGGGTTCGACGCCGCGAGTCGCGAAGTGCAGGCACGACTCGGCTGCGTGGCCGATCCGCTCTCGGCACTCGACGTGGTGCGGGTGCAGCGGGTCATGGCGCTCGGTGCATTTTTTGCGCAGAACGACGCGCGGATGCGCGCCGCGGTCGCGGCGATGGTGCAGGTCGACATCACCGCACGTTTCCCCGAAAATGTGATTCCCAGTGGGCACAAGCTCGACAAGCTGGTCGACGAGCTGGCCGGCCTGCCCCACTCCGAGGGCACGCCGCTGCGCAGCTTCCCCGACGGCTGGATCGAGGTCAACGGGGCCTATGCGCCCACCGTCGCGGCCGACGTGTCGGCCACGCTCCAGCGGCTCGACAACCAGGGGAAGGTGGTGGAAACCCGGTACTGGACCCCGGGCGACGATCTCGGGGATTGGGTGTCTGCAACCGGGCAGACTACCGATGTTCCGCCGCCGCCGCAGGCGCGAAAGCGGCCCCCGGTCAAGCTCCCCGGCAAGGCGACGCCGGGGGCCACCACGCCCGGAAAGCTCACGACCGGGGCCCAGATCGCGAAGGAGAACGCGACCGCGCGCCACACCGCGCTCATCGCCTCCAGCGGCACCGCGCTCGTCGCGACCGGCGTCGTGTACGCCCTCGCCGCCGATGCCAAGAGCAGGGCGTTGGACCCCCAGGTTCCCGAGGTCGAAGCGATGGCGTGGCGCGACCAGGCCAACGGCCTCACCTGGGGGTGGATCGCGGGCTCGGTGGTGAGCGGCGGCTTGATGACCACGCTCGTGGTCACCTGGTAGCGGGGGGGCCGGCCCGGCGCGACGGCGGGGCGTCCGCCGGCTATAAAGGAGACACCCGCGCGTCCGACTCCAACGTCGAGGTCTCCATGCTCCGTACCCGTCTCGTGGCCCCCGGCCTGCTCCTCCTCCTCGCCGCCTGCGCCGAGGCGCCGGTCGGGGACACCTCGCTGGACTCCGCACGCCCGGGTGTCGACACCGCCGGTGCCGCCAAGGTGATCGTCTCCAGCGCCGACGGCGACGGCGACGGCTACGACTCGAGCGTCGACTGCGACGACACCAACGCGAGCATCAACCCCGGGGCGGCGGAGTCCGACAACCTCACCGACGACGACTGCGACGGGTATGTCGACGAAGACTTCGTCGCGGCGGGCGACGTCCTCATCACCGAGGTCAACAAGCGCTCGTTCGTGGGCGGCACGCTGGTGCAGTACAACGCGTCCTGGGTCGAGGTGTACAACAACAGCACGCGCACCGTCGACATGTCGAACTGGACCATCGCGCGCGGCCACAGCACCGGGCAGCAGGTCGCGCTCGATCCCGCGTCGGCGCCGATCCTCGCCCCTGGCGACTACGCGGTCTTCTGCGACACCAACGACTACGAGGGCAGCGCGGCCGCCTACCCGCTCACCTGCGACTACTACTGGGGCGACGAGTCCCAGGCGGCCACCTACCAGGGCGCGTACCACAACAACGTCTGGTACATGCGCAAGGACTCCGACGCCTTCGCGCTCTACGTCAATGGCAACCGCAGCACCGGCACGTTGGTCGACAAGGTCGACTACTACTACGACGCCACCAGCGGCTACTGGCCGTACCAGGTGCGGTTCTCGATGTCGCTCGACCCGGCGTACTACGACGCCACGCTCAACGACAACGTCGGCGCGTGGTGCACCACCAACGAAAACGCCTCCAACCTCGGCGTGCCGAGCACCACCTACCGCTGGTACGACGTCTCCGGCTCGGCCTACGACGAGTACGGCACCCCGGGCGCCGAAGGCACCGACTGCCAGAACGACCCCGACCTCGACGGCGACAGCTACAGCGGCGCCACCGACTGTGACGACGGCGACGCCGCGATCAACCCCGGCGCCACCGAGGTGTGCGACGGGGTCGACAACGACTGCGACGGGAACGTCGACAACGCGGGCGGCTACCTCGACGCCGACCTCGACGGCTACGGCGATCCCGCGTCGCCGGGCGGCTGCTCGGGGTCGGGCACCTACGTCACCAACAGCGACGACTGCGACGACACCAACGCCGCGGTGAGCCCCGCCGAGGTCGAAGCCGACAACCTGGTCGACGACGACTGTGACGGCTGGGTCGACGAAGACTTCGTCGCCGCCGGCGACCTCGTCATCAACGAGATCAACAAGCGCACGCTCAACGGCGGCACGGCGCTGGACAACGACGGGAGCTGGGTCGAGGTCTACAACACCTCGGCGCGCTCGGTGAGCCTCGCCAACTGGGTCTTCGCCCGCGGCACGAGCTCCTCGGGCAACCAGATCTACGTCGACCCGGACACGGCGCCGGTGGTGGCGGCGGGCGGGTACGCGCTGTTGTGCGACTCCAACGACTTCGAAGGGAGCGCGGTCACCTACCCGTTGGCCTGCGACTACTACTGGGGCGACGAGAGCCAGGCCGCCACCTACGTGGGCACCTACCACGACAACACGTTCTACATCCGTCGCGACGCCGACACGCTCGCGCTGTACATCGGTGGCGACCGGACCACGGGCACGCTGATGGACAGCGTGGTGTACGCGTCGGGGTGGCCGAGCAAGGCCCGCTGGTCGATCGGGCTCGACCCCGACACGCAGGACACCACGAGCAACGACAGCTCCGCGTCGTGGTGCAACACCAACCTCGGCGTCGAGAGCGACAGCTACCGGTGGTGGGACAGCTCGGGCACCACGCACGACGAGTACGGCACGCCCGGGGCCGCCAACTACGACTGCGCCACCGACCTCGACGGCGACGGCTACGACACCACCACCGACTGCGACGACACCGACAACACGATCAACCCCGGCGCGACCGAGGTGTGCGACGGCGTCGACAACGACTGCGACACCCTCATCGACGAGGGCCTGGGCGGCACGACCTACTACGCCGACGCCGACGCCGACACCTACGGCGATCTGGCCACCACCACCACGAGCTGCTCGGGTAGCCCGCCGGTGGGCTACGTCGCCGACAGCACCGACTGCGACGACACCGACGCCAGCGTCAACCCCGCGGCCACCGAGGTGTGCGGCGACGGCATCGACCAGGACTGCGTCGACAACAGCGCAGTGTGCGAGTTCTCCGGCACGCAGGAGATCAAGGCGGCCTACGACTTCCGGGCCTACGGCACCGCCGCGAACATGGCGGTCGGCACCGCGGTGTGCAACAACGGCGACTACGACGGCGACGGTTACGACGACGTGGTCGTGGGCCAGGGCTTCTACGACGGCACCGCCACCGACATGGGCCGGGTCAACCTGTGGTACGGCCCGGTCACCACCGCCGACGACCTCACGACCGCCGACTACACCATCGACGGCGACTCCAGCCGCAACAGCGACCAGTTCGGCTCGACCACCCGCTTCGCCGGCGACGTCGACAACGACGGCAGCGACGACCTGTTCGCGGCCGCGTGGCGTTCGCACGCCGACGACCGCGGCACCGCCTACCTGTTCTACGGCGGCAACGCGTCGAGCTCGGTCAGCGGCGCCGACGCGAGCTTCAGCATGACCGGCACCACCACCTACGTCGGCTTCGCGCTCGACGGCGGCGACGCCGACGGCGACCTGCAGTCCGACGTCATCGTGAGCGCGTACGGCTACTCGTCCGGCGCGGGCCTGGTCGCCTACTACGACGCCACCACGATCAGCGGCGCGGAGGACCTGTCCACGTCGGCGACGGCGCTCTTCACCAGCGCCACCGCGGGCGAGAACCTCGGGTACTCCATCGCCATGGGCGACGTCGACAACGACGGCCTCGCCGACGCCATCCTCGGCGCGCCTTCGGCGTCGAGCGCCACCGCCACGGGCGGGGTGTACGTGTACCTCGGCCTCGGCTCGCTCACGGGCACGCTCGCCACGACCGCGGCCGACTTCGTGCTCACCGGGGGCACTGCCGCCGATCGGGCCGGTCTCTCGGTCGCGGCGCTCGGCGACCACGACGGCGACGGCGCGGGCGACTTCGCCCTCGGCGCCGACAAGTCCGACCTCGCGTCGGCCGACGCAGGCGCGGTCTACATCATCACGACCTTGCCCACCGCGTCCAGCACCGCGGCGGCGGCGGCGGAGTCCATCCTCACCGGCGAGGTCGCGTCCGACTTCTTCGGCCGCAGCGTGGCGAACGTCGGCGACGAGAACGGCGACGGCACCACCGAGATCATGGTGGGCGCGACGGCGTGGGACTACGGCTCGCTCAGCGGCGCGGGCGCGGCCTACCTGTGGTACGGCCCGGTCGCGAGCGGCACCACGAGCGCGTCGACCTACGACGCCCGGTGGACGGGCGCGAACACCTCCGACGCGGTCGGCTACCAGCTGAGCGGCGGCGGCGACGTCAACAACGACGGCCTCGCGGACTGGATGTCGAGCGCCACGAGCTGGGACGGCTTCGGCTACCTCAACTCGGGTGGCTCGTGGTTGTACTACGGCCAAGGCCAGTAGTGCCGGGGGGGCCGGCCGACATCGACGCGGCCCTCGCGGCGGCGACGCCCGAGGCCGCGGCGGTCCTGGCCGAGATTCGTCGCCGGGTCAAGGCGGCGGTTCCCGACGCGGCGGAGTGCATCGGCTACCAGATGCCCGCCTTCCGTCTCAAGCGCATTTTCTTCTACTTCGCGGCGTTCAAGAAGCACATCGGCGTATATCCCCCGCTTCGGGGCGACGCGGCGCTGGGGGCGGAGTGTGCGCCGTACCGGAACGAGAAGGGAAACCTCGCGTTCCCGCTCGACCGGCCGATCCCCTACGACCTGATCCAGCGGGTCGCGGTCGCCCTGGCCGCCGAAGCCGGGTAGCCGCGGTTCAGTCCGCTTCGTCGGGGAACCCCGCCGGTACGCGCACGTCCCGGATGTCGGTGGCGCCGGTGAGCGCCATCACGAGGCGGTCCACCCCGACGGCGATGCCGGCGCTGCGGGGGAATCGGTCCGACGCGTCGATCACCCCCACGTCGGTCGGGTGCGGCGCTCGCCCGCGCGCCGCGCGGGCCGCGGCGCTCGCGTCGAACCGGCGCGCGAGCTCGGGGCCGTCGCCGAGCTCGGAGAAGCCGTTGGCGAGCTCCAGGCCCCCCAGGTACAGCTCCAGGCGTTCGGCGACGGACCCACGCACTTCGGCCAGCGCGGCGTGCCGCGCCGGAAAGTCGAGCACCCAGGTCGGCGCGACCAGCGTCGGGTCGATCTGGTCGACCCAGCGACGGTAGAAGGTGTCGTCGTCTTCGGGCACGTGCCCGCCGAACAACTCCGCCACGGTGGCCTGGTGGAAGTGTGGCCGCGCGACGCCCAACGCCTCGGCGGCGGCGTGCACCAGCCGCTCCACCACCGGGATCAGGTCCAGGTAGTTGGCATTGTGCAGGTACAACTCCAACATCGTGAACTCGCGGGCGTGGTGGCGCCCGCGCTCTTCGGCGCGGAAGACCGGCGTGATCGCGTAGATGCGCGGCAGGCCCGCGGCGAGCACCCGCTTCAGCGCGAACTCCGGCGAGGTGTGGAGCCACCCCTCCGCGCACGGCACGGCCTCGAGGTTCTCCTCGAGCGCGGGACCGGGCACGAGCACCGGCGGCTCGACCAGGACGAAGCCCTCCGCCCAGAGCGTCGTGTGCAACGCGCGTAGCACCGCCGCGCGTGCGCGCAGCAGGCCGACGTTCACCGGGGTGGCCCGGGCTGCAGGCTAGAGGCGCGAGACGTAGGAGCCACCCTCGCGGGTGTCGACCTTGAGCAGGTCGCCTTCCTTGACGAAGATGGGCACCTGGATCTCGGCGCCGCACTCGAGCTTGCAGAGCTTGGTGATGTTGTTGGACGTGTTGCCCTTCACGGCCGGCTCGGTGAACTGCACCTTGCTCTCGATGAAGTTCGGGAGGGTGACGTTGACCGCGCGGCCCTTGTAGAACAGCACGTTGACCTCGAGGTTCTCCATCAGGAACTTCGCGTCGTCGCCGAGCACGGTGCCCTGGATCTCGACCTGCTCGTAGGTCTCGGTGTTCATGAAGGTGTACACACCCTGCTGCTCGTAGAGGAACTGCATCGGCTGCTCCTCCACATCCGCCTCGTCGAGGATCTCGCCGGTGCGGTAGGTGCGCTCGATCACGGCGCCGGTGAGCAGGTTCTTGAGCTTGGTGCGCGTGAACGCAGTGCCCTTGCCCGGCTTCACGAACTGGAAGTAGACGATGGTATAGGGAGCGCCTTCGGTCTCGACCTTGAGGCCGTTCCGGAAGTCCGAGGTTTCGTACGCCATGAGTGCACCAGGGAGGCCGCGGGGCTATCACGCGGGGGCCGTGTTGGGTAGGCCGGAAGCGGAGGAGCGCTTCGTGTGGCTGCGATCGCAGCCGTGGGAGGCGGTGGCGGCCCGGTTCCCGATCCGCCTCCCGCGCGGGTACCTGGGCGACGCGACGGCCCCCGACGATCCACGGCTCCTCACCGCGCTGCCCGACGCCGCCGAGCTCGTCGACGATCCCGGAGACGTCCCCGACCCGGTGGGTGAGCAGGCGCGCTCGCCGCTGCCGTGGGTGGTCCGCAAACACGAGGACCGGGTGCTCTTGTTGTTGACCAAGCGGTGCCACCTGTACTGTCGCTACTGCTTCCGGCGCGACCACACGCCCGGCGAGAAGGAGGACCCGACGCCCGAAGAGTGGGCGGCGGCGCTGGCCTATACGCGGGGCTCCGGCGCGCGCGAGGTGATCTTCTCCGGGGGCGACCCGCTGGCGGTGCCCGACGCGCGGCTGTGCGAAGCGATCGATGCGGTGCGGCCGGAGGTCCCGGTGGTGCGCATCCACACCCGCGCGCCCATCACCTTCCCGCAGCGGGTCACGCCGCGGCTGGTGTCGGAGCTGCGGGCGCGCGCTCCGGTGTGGGTGCTCGTCCACGCCAACCACGCGCTCGAGCTCACCCCGCCGGTGCGCGAGGCGCTCGCGCGCCTGGTCGACGCGGGCGTGCCGGTGCTCAACCAGGCGGTCCTCTTGCGCGGGGTCAACGACGACGTCGAGGCCCAGGTGCAGCTCTGCGAGGCGCTCGTCGCGCTGCGGGTGTTCCCGTACTACCTGCACCACCCCGATGCGGCCCCCGGCAACGCCGCGTTCCGGCTGAGCCTGGAGCGCGGGCGGGAGATCCACGAGGGCATGCGTCGCCGCTTGTCGGGGATCGCCCTGCCCACCTACGTGATCGACCCGCCGGACGGGAGCGGGAAACGGTCCATCGGCCCCGCGGTCTGATAACGTGGCGGCATGGCCGTCCGTTCCGCCTCCCGAACCTACCCGACGCTGCGCTCGTTCCTGGAGGACTGGCACGGCACGCTGCGGCTCGGCGCGGTGGCGCTCCCTCCCGGGAGCCTCGACGGCGAGCCTGCGGCCACCCTCAAGCTCGACCTCGTGGTGCCGCTGGTCGGGCGCGTCGGGCCCATCGAGGTGCAGCTCCTCCAGGCGATGCCCGGCGGCGGGGCGGTGTTCCGCGTGCCGGAGTGGCCGGCCGGGGTGCTCGACGCGGTGAAGCGGGTCGAGGACGAGGTGCAGGAGCTCAAGGCGTGGCTGCTCCAGAGCGGGCAGCTCACGCTCCCCCGTGGCGACGTCGACGGCGAGCTCCGGGCACTGCGCGCCCGGGTGCAGGACCTCGAGAGCCGGCCCGCGCGGGTCGGGGCGGCTCCTGGGGCGGCGGGGCCCGCCGCGGCGCCGGCGGCCGTCGAGGGCGGGGTGGTCGAGCGGGGTCTGCCGGTGCCCGACGTGTCGGGGCTCGCGCCGGCCCTCGCGGGGACCATGGGCGACCGTTCGTTGCGCGACGCGATGATGGAGCTCGCGCTCGAGCGGGTCACGGGGCTCTTGACGATCGAGCACCCCGACGGGTCGGTGCGCTGGGGCTACTGGCACAAGGGCGGGCCGGTCGCGTGGCGCACCGAGCCGATCGTCGAGGACGAGGTGCTCGGCATCCTCCTGTTCCGCGCCAACCAGATCACGCGCGACAACCTGGAGGCGTCGCTCGACCTCATGGAGCGCAACGGCGTCCGCCAAGGCGAAGCGCTCATCGAGATCGGGGTCATCACGTTCGCGCAGTTGGTCCTGCTGTTGCAGAAGCAGTGCGAGTTCGTGTTTCAGCGGGTCGTGCGTGAACGGGAAGGCAAGTGGACGTTCCACGTCTTGTCCGAACTGCCCGAACGCTTCGTCGCGCCGGCGCTGCGGGTGCCCTCGTTGTTGTTCCGGTCGTTGCGGCAGCACGTCAAGGACATGGCGGCCGAGGAGTTGGCGACCACGCTGCGGCCGTGGCTCGACAAGTACGTCTACATCGCCGAAGGTGCGCCGCGGGTGCTCGACGAGATGAAGACCAACTCCGAAGAGCAGGGGTTCTTCAAGATCGTCGGGTCCACCAGCTACCGTCTGCGCGAGCTCTTCGCAGTCTCCAACCTGTCACGTTCGGCGACCGCGGGGATGATCTGGACCCTGGCCGACCTGCACCTCATCGAGTTCCGCGACGAAGAGGCGGGGAGCCGCGGGGTGGAGCGGCTGGCGCGGGTGCTCGACGACCGTCGCCGCGCCGTCACCAAGGGAACCCTTTTCGAAGCGCTCGACCTCCACTGGATCTGCACCTCTGCCGAGGTGGAGATGGCATGGCGGCGGCTCTCCAAGGAGTACGGCCCCGACAGCCACGCACGATGGGGCGCAGAAAACGCCAAATCCATTGCTCAACTGTACGAAAAGTTGGAGGCCGCCTACAACCGCCTCCGGGTGGACGCCCGCCGGCGCGAGTACCGTGCCGAGATCCTCGAGAAGATGAAGATCGAACAGTCGGCCGAGATGTTGGCGAAGAAGGGCGAGATGGCGGTGATGAAGGAGAGCGCCCGCGAAGCGCTCGAGTGCTATGTCAAGGCCTGCGAGCTGATGCCGAACGTGGCCGAGTACCAGGCGGGCCTGCAGCAGGCGCGAAACATGCGTGGCGGGGGCTGATTCCTTCCGCGTCGCCCCGCGCACCGACGCGGACCTCGCGTCAGGGCGGCCGCCCGATGATGCCGAGCCACCGCTCGACCGCCTCGGCGAGCGCGGGGGCCGCTTCGGGACCGACGACCTGGCGAGGGCCGCCGGTCGCGAGGTCGACCTGCTCCCACGCGCCGTCGTTCCACGTGGTGCGCACGGTACCCTCCCACTGGGCGGCGCTGCGCGCCTGCGCCGTCGGCTCGTGGTGGCCGGGGCGCGCCGGCCCCGGGCGGTTGCCGAAGCTCATGGGGGCAGCGAGCGCCGTCGGCGCGGCGCCCGTCTCAGCCAGCGCCGGCGCCAGGAGCGCCGAGGGGGCGACGGGCAGCGGCGCCGGGGGTTCGGAGCCCGCGACCAAGAGCGGCACGCGCACCAGGCGCTCGTCGACCGGGCCGCCGAGGCCGTAGGTGCCGCCCTCCCCGAGCTTGACGCCGCTGGTGCCGACGACGACCAGGCGCCAGGGTGCGCTGCGCCACCCCCACGCATCCAGCTCGTCGAGCGCGGCGCCCAGGTGGCGGTCGTCGGCGGCGACGCCGTAGTCGTACAGATCGGTCAGCTCCTCCACGAAGGCGCCCCGCGCCGCTTCGTCCATGCGGCCCGCGTGGAACGCGGCGCAGCGAGGCTGCAGCCGGCCAAAACAGCCGAGCCCCCGCCGTGGCGGCGCCCACGAAACGCCGTCGGGCACCGGGGTGAGCGGCTCCCGCGTGGCGGACAGCACCAACGTGAGGAAGAGCGGGCGGCTCGGGTCCAGCTCCGCGCCCAAGAGCGTCTGCACCGACTGCCGAAGGTGGGTGCTCCGCGCCCCGCCGAAGCGCGACGCCACCCGGCTCGACACAAACCCCGCGTCCAGGCCCGAGGCCGGCTTCAGGAGCGGGTTCTCGCTCACCAGGGCCGTCTGGTAGCCCGCGTCGAGCAGGCGCTCGGCCACCGTCTGGACCGACGCCGCCAGGGGCCGCACCCCCGGGCGGAGCTCGCTGCCATCCGGGGCCCAGCGGCGAACCGTGTCGACGCCGTGCTCGGGCACACCGAGGCCGGTCAGCGCGGTCGCGATGCCGGGGGTGCTCCACGTCGAGGGGGCGATGGCGTCGCACCGAACCGCGGCCCCGGCCGCGACCAGCGACTCGAGCACCGGCGTGTTCGGTCGCGGGCCGGCGCACACGCCGAAGCGGTCGGGGCGCGCCGCCTCGACCAGGACGTACACCACCGTGGGCGCGGTACGCGCCCTGGCCCGCAGGCGATGGTTGAACTTCCGCGACGCCTCCGGCGGGAGCCAGACCACCACGGCGACGCCCACGAGCACCACGAGAAGTACGATCCAGCCAAGATGTATCGTGATGGCTTGTTCGTTTCGGTTTTTTCTGGTGGGGCGACGGGTGGACATGCGGGGGGCGCCCGGGTCAGAGCAAGTTGCCGAGCGGGCTGTCGTACAGCACCCGCAGCGCCTTCTTCAACAGCGGCAGGCGGCCGTTGTCGTACGGGAACCACCACAGCTCCTTGTCGAGCCACGGCAGCGCGTCGTAGTTGACGTGCCGCGCTTCGCACATGTGGCGCAGCCCGTCGTCGCTGTGGGCCACACCGATGCCCGAGGCCTTGAGCCCCGCCCACGGCGTCTCGGGCGCGGCGGCGGTGGCCAGGACGTCGTTGACCATGACCGTCCCGCAGCGGATCTGCTCGGCCAGGCGCCGGCCGCGGCTGCCGCTCCGGGTGAAGACGTAGGCCAGAAGCCCCAGGTGGCTCCGGTTGGCCTCGAGGATGGCCTCGGCTTCGCTCCCGACCTTCATCACCGGGACCACCGGCCCGAACGTCTCCTTGTTCACGATGTCCATGTCGGCGGTGACGTCGGTGAGGACGGTCGGCGCGTAGAAGAAGCCGGGCCCCTCGATGCGCTTGCCGCCGCAGGCCACCTTGGCGCCGCGGGCCACCGCGTCGTCGACCAGCGCGGTCACGATCTCGAGCTGGCGCTGGTTCACCAGCGGCCCCACGTCGATCTCGCCGGGCTGGCTCGCGTCGCCCACGCGCAGCGACTTGACCCGCGCCACCAGCTTCGGCACGAAGGTGTCGTACACCGCCTGGTGCACCACCAGCCGCTCGATCGACGCGCACACCTGGCCCGCGTTGGCGAACCCGCCCCACAGCACCGCCTCGAGCGTCCGGCGCGTGTCGGCGTCCTCCATCACCAGGGCTGGCGCTTTCCCGCCGAGCTCGAGCACGCACGGGATGAGCCGCTCCCCACACGCCGCCGCCACCTTGCGCCCGGTGGCGACGCTGCCGGTGAACTCCACCATGTCGACGCCCGCGGTCACCAGGGCTGCGCCGATGTCGCCGTAGCCGTTGACCACCTGCAGGCAGCCTTCGGGCACGCCGGCGTCGAGGTACACCTTGCGGAGGATCTGCGCCGACAACGGGGTGAACTCGCTCGGTTTGAGCACGACCGCGTTGCCCGCGACCAGCGCCATCGCGACGCCCCCGAAGCCGAGGTGGTTGGGGAAGTTCCACGGGGCGATGATCCCGACCACACCACGTGGGCGGTAGTGCAGGTAGCTGGCCCGGTGTTTGAGGAGCCGCATCGGGATGGGGGAGGGGGCGAGGATGCGCTCGGCCTCCAGCCCGAAGTACGAGAGCAGCTCGAGCTGCGGCATCACCTCGTGCAGGAGCCCCTCGTGGCGAGGTTTGCCCGACTCACGCGCGGCGTTCTCGACGATCGTGTCGGTCGCGTCGAGCATCTTGCGGCGCACGCGCAGGATCACCTCGGCGCGCTCGGCCACCGGCCGCAGCCCCCACTCGACCTGCGCGTCCCGGGCGCGCTCGACGGCGGCGCGCACGGTTTCGGGGGTGTCGAGGGGAACCTCGCCCACGAAGCTGCCGTTGGCGGGGGAGTGGACACGGAGGGTGGCGCTCATGTCGGGAACCTACCCCGAACGCAGCGCGACGCGAGCCGGACCCGGATTCCTCCAGGCCGGTCGCGTCGCGTCGCCCACCTGTGGGCTTCGACTAGTCCTCGGTCGAGAAGCTCGCTTCGTCGGCGTAGCTCGCCGGGGTGAAGGCGCAGGCGCCCTCGTCGCCGACACCGGCGTGGATCCCGGCGTCGTCCACCCAGTAGCTCGTGAGGAAGTCGCTGCCCCAGCACTCGCTCGCGGTCACCTCGCCCGCGGCCAGGTCGCCGCCGAGGATCTTCGCGTCGCCGCGGCCCATGCCGTCGGCCTGCCAGCGCGACTTCAGGGTGACGATCTCGTCGGTGCCGCTGAGGTTGAGGTCGGCACCGTAGGCGAGGTCCATCTCGCCGGCGCCGGAGTAGTCCTCGTCGTAGTCGTACACGGCGTCGTACTTCGGCAGGTTCTCGTAGCCGTAGTCCTCGGTGACCACCAGCGCGCTCACCCCCTCGGCGTCGTAGCTGTAGGTGGTGGAGAACGTGCCGACGTGGTGGATGGCCGGGTCGAGCGCGGCGGCGGTGGTGAAGTCGATGACGAAGCTGCCGGAGGCCTCCTCACGGGTGGCGCCGGCTTCGACCTCACCGACGATGATGTTGACCGCGTCAGCTTCGACCGTACCGCCGTTGGGGACCATGAACACGGTCCAGACGTAGCTTTCGTCCTCGTTCTTCTTCACGTAGACGCCGACGGACACCGGGTCGAGGCCGCTGTCCTTGTAGGGGCCCCACAGGGCCTCGGTCTTGGCCTCGTCGACCCAGGTGGGCTTCTGGGTGTGGACCACGGCCCAGGTGGTGCCGAGCACGACCTTGATGAGGCCGTTGACGTTCTCGGTGACGCTGCGGGTGGTCGTGTAGAACTCGGCGTAGGCCGTGGGGTCCTCGGCGGACTTGGCGGCGTCGGACGCCACCGGCATGTTGATGGCGAGCTGGTCCTCGGTGGGGATGACGTCCTCGCCGAAGATGCTGTCGTCCTGGTTGAAACCGCAGGCGGAGAGGAGGAGGAAGAGGGACATCGTGGGCTCCGTGGTTCGGGGTTGCGCTTATCGGACCCTCGGACCGGGGCGCGTCGAAAAGAAAAGTGTAGGTTAGGCACAGCCGCCCTCGGAGCCTCGGATGCGCCCCTCCTTCCTGCTTCCCCTCGTGCTGCTCTTGGGGTGCCCGCCTGTCCCCGACTCCGACCCGGGGAAGGACACCGCGCCAAAGGGCCCGGCCGACGTGGACAACGACGGGTTCGACATCGAGTCGGATTGCGACGACGACGACGCGGCGGTGCACCCGGGGGCCGACGAGCTGTGCAACGAGATCGACGACGACTGCGACGGCGTGGTCGACGATGCGCCGGTCGACGAGTCCACCTGGTACGCCGACAGCGACGGCGACGGGTTCGGGGACGCGTCCACGTTCCAGCGGTCGTGCAGCCAGCCCGCGGGGCTGGTGGCCGACGCCACCGACTGCAACGACGCCAGCGCCGACTACCACCCCGGCGCGCCCGAGACCGGCTGCACCGGTCCCGACTACAACTGCAACGGCACCTACGACGAGGGCGACGGCGACAGCGACGGGTACATGGCCTGCGACGACTGCGACGACACCCGGGCCGAGGTCAGCCCCGAGGGGGTCGAAGCGTGCGACGGCCTGGACAACGACTGCAACGGCACGATCGACGACGGCGCCGGCGGTTCGCAGACCTACTACCTCGACGCCGACGGCGACCTGTACGGCGACCGGACCGAGCCGGTCGAAGCCTGTGCCCTCCCTCCCGGCTACAGCGAGACGGGCAACGACTGCGACGACGACGACGCCACCATCCACCCCGGCGCCGACGAGACGTGCAACGGGATCGACGACGACTGCGACGACGATCGCGACGAGAACCCGATCGACCCCGACACCTTCTACGCCGACGGCGACAACGACGGCTACGGGTCGAGCGCGGTCACCGCGGCCGCATGCGACGCGCCCGCCGGCTACGTCGCCGCCTCCGGCGACTGCAACGACCGCAACGCCAGCATCAACCCTGCCGCGCTCGAGTATTGCGGGGGTACGGACTGGGATTGCGACGGCGCGGTCAACGAAGCGGACAGCGTCGACATCGCTTCGTACTACGAGGACACCGACGGCGACGGGTACTACGGAACGTACGCGGGTGCGGCCTGTACCGCGCCTTCGGGCACGAGCTTCTCGAGCACCGACTGCGACGAGAGCGACGCCACCATCAACCCCGCGGCCGATGACGTGTGCAACGACGTCGACGACGATTGCGACGGCGCCACCGACGACGGCAACCGGGTGCCCGAGGACTATGCGTCCATCCAGTCGGCGGTGCTCGCGGCGTCGGCCGGCGAGCGGGTGTGTGTCGCGGGCGGCACCTACTACGAGGACGTCGACTTCTCCGGTCACAGCGTGATCCTCGAGGGCGAGGACGGTTCGGGGTCGACGACCATCAAGGGCACGGCCACGGGGTCGGTCATCACCATCGCTTCGGGCGAAGCGGCGCCCGAGCTGCGCGGCTTCACCATCACCAACGGCGACGCGGCGTACGGGGCGGGCCTGTACCTGTACGGGTCGCCCGCCGTGCTCGACGACCTCGTCATCACCGGCAACTCGTGCACGGACACCTACTGCTACGGCGTGGGCGCGTATGTCTACTACGCCGACGTGCAGGCCACCGACGTGGAGATCTCCGACAACGCCGCGGTGCCGGCGGTCACCAGCTCCACCACCTACTACTACACTTCGGGCGTCGGCCTGATGTACGCGGGTTCCTACGGTACGTGGGACGGCCTCACGGTGTCGGGGAACTACGCCTACTACAGCGGCCTCTCCAGCAGCTCCCAGTACGGCTACGCCTACGGCGTCGGCATGTACCTGTCGAGCGACCACAGCACGATGGAGAACATCGTCGTGTCGGACAACTACGCGTACCGGGGCTCCAGCACCTACGGCTACATCTACAGCTACGGTACCGGGGTCTACGCCAACTCGGGCGACTCGACGTTCGACGGCCTGGAGATCAGCGGCAACTACGCGTACCTGTACGGCACCTACGACTACATCACCGGGGCCGGCCTCTACTCCTACTACGACACGTGTGATTACAACCACCTCGACATCCGCGGCAACACGGCGGACGCCTACAGTATCAACGGCGTCGGGGCCTACATCGGGTACAACTCCACGCCGACCATCACCAACGCGGTGATCGCCGGCAACAAGGGAACGTACTCGGTCAGCGGCTACAACTACATCCAGGGTGTCGGATTCGTCGCCGGCCAGAACGCGATCCCCGTGCTCACCAACGTCGACATCTACGGCAACAAGGGCACGGCCGACTATGTGTACGGCGCCGGTATCTACCTCGACTACTACGGCGGGATCGACGCCACCAACATCGCGGTGTGCAGCAACACGGCGGCCTACAGCTCCTCGGGTGGCGGCGGCGCCGTGTACCTGTACTCGAGCAGCTACTCGTCGGGCTATTCGTTTGCCTACTCCAACTTCTACGGCAACAGCAGCAGCGAGTTCACCAACCTGTCCACGGTGGTCGGCTCGTCTGGCAACATCGCGGTCACCCCGGGCTACACCAGCGTGGTCTCGAGCGACCCGACGGCGTGGGACCTCACCCTCACGGCCAGCTCGTCGATGAAGAACGCGGGCGACGCGACGATCACCGACACCGACGGCACGCGCTCCGACATCGGCAGCCAGGGCGGCCCCGGCGGCGGCTGGTAGGCGGGGGCCGACGCCATCGGGCGCGTTGGGGGCCGCCGCGCGACCGTCCCGAGGCGGGCAAAGGCGGCCCGGCGGCCCGGCGTCGGGGCGACGGGCGCCTCACGTCGGGCGCTTGCCCTCGGTCAGTCGCACTCGCGGGAGTCGCCGGCGAAGCTGGCCCAGTGCCAGGTCAGGTCCTTGTCCTGGACGCAGACGCAGGCGGGGGCGCCGCCGCCGCGGTGGTCGATGTCCATGTACATCCAGCCCGCGCGGGCCGGATCGCAGTAGTCGGGCGGGTGCTCGGCCATGGGCAACGCGAGGGCGACGCCCGACGGGGGGGCCTTGCGGGCCTTGAGCAGCTCCTTCGGCGTGAGGGCGAAGGCGGTGCCCGCGCCGAGCACGAGGGCGGCCAGGCCGGCGGTGATCCAGGGCTTGAACGTCATGGTCTCTCCAGAGGTGCGCGCGGCTAACCCGGTTGGCGGGCCGCGCCTTCCCGCGACGCGAGGAGGGGGGCCCCCCGCGGCGGTGGCTGGCGTGGTGGGTGGGCGGCGACGGCGGCGAGGGCGGCGGGCGACAGTGGGCGCGGTGGGTTACGCGCGCGACCGCTGGGGCGTCGACAAGCGGTAAGTCAAGGGACTTTGACTCCCTCATCCGAAGGTTCGAATCCTTCCGCCCCAACCACTAGGTAGAACGCCGGGTATTTCGATGTGACGGAAGGTGCTCCCAGCGAATCACGGCGTTGATAGAGGAGTTCCTGCGTTCGGGTTCGGCGGCGAGCAACTCGGTGGCGAGGGCGTCGGGGTGTTCCGCTCGGAGCCCGATTGTGGTGAGGGCCTCGTCGGGGAAGTCCGACAGGTTGTAGGTGACGATCCTTGGGGCCTGGGCCGCAATCGCGGTGCCGACGACATGCGCATCGTCGGGGTCGGGGAGCGCGATGTCCACGGGCGTTGGCGGGACGGCGCCGCGCGGAAACGCCCGGGTCATGGCCCCCCGCAGCCGGTGCCGCTGGTCCTCCGTGATGTCGGGCCGAGTCCTCGCGAGCGCCGCGAAGCACTCGTCCAAGATGCGGCCGGACCACACCGGCTCGATGAGGCCGGCCGACCCGAGCCGAAGGAGGAGGTCGCGGACCGCCGCGTCGTAGAGAACGCAGGCGTCGATGACGATTCGGGAGGACGCCACGCCGTGTCAGTCGTAGAGGCCGAGTTCGTCCGACAGCCCGGTCAACTCGTCCAGCGCGGCACGGCGAGCCTCGTCGTCGCGCCTCTTGAAGGCGAGTACGTCGGCGAGGCGAATCCGTCGATGGGTGCCGACTCGCCGGTGCGGGAGCTCGCCCGCGTCGAGCATTGCGACGAGGTGGGGACGGGAGACGTGCAGGAGTGCGGCTGCTTCGTTGGTCGTGAGCTCCTCGTCGTCGGCGACCACACGCACCGCGTGCCCGTTGCCGATGGTCTCAAGGACGTCTCCAAACACTTCGACGGCGGCGGCAGGCACCACGATCTCGATCACGCGTCCGGCGCGATCCTGGACGCGAAGAACGGCGTCGGCGGGACTCGACACGTCCGCCAAGGCTTCGCCGGCCTGGCGGGCGGTTCGCACCGTGTCGCGGTCCGGGGTGGTGTGGATGGACATGGATCAAGGATAGCCACCGTACGGCCTAAGTGCAATATGTGAAACGCTGTCGCGCTCACGGATTCGGGCACGCCGACGGCGGCGGGGGGCGAAGGACTCGAGCCACGGTGACCGGCCGAGGTCGAACATGGCAGCGGGGCGATGGGTGGCGAGGAGCGGGCCGAGGGTGGCGTAGTCGATCACCTCCTCGGGCGTGATCATGGCGACCTGGGCGCGGGCGAACCGCACCCGGCGGACGGGGGTGGTGCTCCCCCAGTCGGGGTTGTGGTAGTCGGTCCCCCGGAGGCTGGTGCCGCTCGAGTCCCAATGCAACCGGAGTAACTCCGGCCCGCGGCCCTCGTGCCAGAACGATTCGACGTGTATTGGGGATCAAGGTGCCGCCGTGAACGAAGCCACCACCTCGATCTCACCGACGAGCGCGTCGTTGAACGCTTCCAGCTCCTCCGCCGGGATCCAGTACTCCTCGTGCTCGCGCGCGCCGACGACGTGCCGCTCGTACCGGTCCAGGAACGCCTTCCGCACCGCGAAGCGCGTCACGAACCCGACGCCGCTCTCCTTGACGTTCCAGCGCTCGGCGATCTCCCGCGCGTAGGCCTCGTTCGTCACCGGGTAGAAGATCGGCTGATCAGGCAGACGGCGCGGCCAGCGCAGCCAGCCCGAAGCCGCTACGAGCGCGAGCTCCTTCGGGCCGGTGGGGCGAAACAAGGTGACGACGTCTTCCACCCCGCCCTCGTACTCCCGCATCCACGGGCCGGCATCGTCGCCGGGCGCCTTCGGCGCTATGATTGCTGCATGTCCGCACCTGCCCGCACCGTCGATGTCGCCACCGCGCTGCCTTGGGGTCGCGCGGGAGAGCCCGACGTCCGCGCGCTGGCTCGCGAGCTGCGCCTGCTCTGGATCATCGAGGAGGTTCGCCAGCACCGCCTCGGGGTCGGCAAGGGCGCCGAGCTGGCGGACGTGCCCCGCGCGGCGTTCATGCGTGTCCTCGGGGAACATGGCGTGCCGGTGATCGACTACTCGGCCGACGATCTCGAGCGTGAACTCGGCACCTTCGGTCCCGGGTGATCGTCGTTCCGGACGCTGGCCCGCTGATCTACTTGGCGGGGGCGGGCCAGATCGAGTTGTTGCGGACCCTCTACACGGAAGTGGTCGTGCCACGGGTCGTCTACGATGAGGTCACCGTCGGCGGCGCGGGGCTGACAGGCAGCGCGGAGGTTGCGGCGGCCGCGTGGATCCGGGTCGTCGACCAGGCTCCTGACGCCACGCTCCTCGGTCGCCTGGACGCAGGTGAGGCGGCGGCGATTCCACTGGCGGCGGCGTTGGGTGCGATCCTCCTTGTCGACGACGGGGAGGCGCGCGCTGTAGCCGGGGAGCGCGGCATCCCTGTCATCGGGAGCCTGGGCGTGCTGCTCGGTGCGAAGCAGCGGGGGCACGTCGCAGCGGTCCGTCCGGTTCTGGACCGGATGATGGAGCTGGGGATGTTCGTGTCATCGGCGCTCCGGGCGCGTGTGCTCGTGCTGGCGGGTGAGGGCGACGGCGGAAGTTAGAACTCCGCGAGTGGCTTCGGGGACGCATCGAGGTCCGCGCGCGAGGCCGCTTACGGCGCTACTTCGCCGCCATCAAATACTCGAACTCCTCGATGGCGCTCTCCCCTGGATCGACCCAGAAAGTTCTATAATCATCCAATATGCCCACTCAGCCAGGCCGCCACGGGCCGCCCGACGAGCCCGCGAGCCGTGCGTAGGCCTCGTTCGTCACCGGGTAGAAGCTCGGCTGCTCGGGCCGCCGAGGGGGCCAGCGCTTCCAGCGCGAAGCCGCCACGAGCGCGAGTTCCTTCGGGCCGGTCGGGCGGTAGAGGATGACGACGTCTTCCACGGCTGCCCTGTACTCCCGCTCGCCGCCTCCGGCATCGTCGCCGCGCGCGCCTCGTTCTTCACGACGGCGACCGCGCGGTTATAACGTCGTTCATACGAGGTGCCCCATGGTCAAGACGCTCTCCCCGATCGGCAACAGCCTGGGACTCATCATCGACAAGGCGATCCTTGATCTTCTCGGGATCTCCCGCGACACCCCCCTGGACATCAAGACGGACGGGGAGGCGTTGATCATCCGACCGGTGCGGACCGAGGCCACCACCGTCGCCGACTCGACGCGCCGGATGATGGACGTGCACGCGGAGACGCTGCGGAAGCTCGCGAAGTGAGGTTCCTGTCGGCCGCGGAGGTGCTGGAGATCCACGCGGCCCAGCTCGCACGCTTCGGAGGAGGGAGCGGCGTGCGTTCGCCGGAGCTGCTCGAGTCCGCGGTGGCGCAGGCGGAGGCGACGTTCGCAGGCGAGTACCTTCACGTGGACGTGTTCGAGATGGCGGCGGCGTACCTCTACCACATCGTCCAGAACCACCCCTTCGTGGACGGGAACAAGCGCGCGGGGCTGCTGAGCGCTCTCGTGTTCCTCGATCTGAATGGCAGGACGGTCGGGGTCTCGGACGAGCGGCTGTACGCGATGACGATGGCGGTCGCGAGTGGGGAGGCCGGGAAGGAACAGGTCGCCGCGCTCTTGCGGGAGCTGGCCGAAGGCGCGTCGCTACCAGGGGATGTTCGTTAGAACCCACCACGTCTCTCGCGGGCCCTTTCCAGGTCCCTCGACGTACGCGTTCAGCGGTCCTACTTCCAGCCGGACGCCGCCACCAAGGCGAGCTCCTTGGGGCCGGTCGGGCGGTAGAGGACGACGACGTCTTCCATGTCTGCCCTGTACTCCCGCTCGCCGCCTCCGGCATTGTTGCCGCGTGGGACTCCTCCTTCACCATCGCGGCCGTGTGGTCATTACATCGTTCCTACAGGGTGCTGCATGGTCACGACGCTCTCCAGGACGTTCGGCGATACGCGATCCAGGAAGCGGGTGACCGACGAGCGCCACAGCGCGGCGTCTGCGGAGTAGAGGCCGACGTGGCCCGCGCTGGGGAACACGACGAGCTCAGAGGGTCCCGCCAGCGAGGCACGAATGGACTCGACCTCGGCGAGGTGTGCCCGAGGATCGTCCTCTCCATTGAGGAGCAGGGTCGGCGTATCGATGTTCGCCGCGAAGTCGACAGGGTTCATCTCGAAACCGTTGAACCCGAGCTCGACCCCGCCCCAGAAGACCAGCAGCGCCGCTCCGGGTTGCGCGGGGAGGCCCATCGCCTCGAACCGGTGGCCGACCGTCGTGAGGAGCCGGTCATAGGGGTTCTCGAGGACCAGGGCGTCCGCAGCGGCACCCAGCACCCCGACCGCGCGCAGCACCGCGGCGCTCCCCATCGACTTGCCGAACAGCACCACACGACCGTCGCCTTGGTGTGCGTTGGCGAGCGCGGCGACGATGTCCGCCTCGGCCCAGCCGAGCGACGTGGTGTTGCCAGGCGACTCCCCGGATCCCGGGAAGTCCACCATCACCGTTGTCCAGCCCGCGGCGTGGAGCACCGCGGCCTCGTCGAGCAGGTCCGACTTGGACCCGCCGTATCCGTGGAACAGCAACGCCGTCCCTCGGCCTGACCCCGGAACGGTCCAGGTTGACACCCCAGCCTGTACCGTACTCGAGGCGACGAGGCCGACATCGACGGGAAGTCGGCTCACGGTCGGTCTCGGCACCACGACGCCGGTGAGGGCCACCGCGATGCGCTCGGTCGCGGAGAGGGCTTCTGGATTGCCGGTCTTCGCCCCATCCGATGCGAAGTGGGTGAACCGCCAGGCGTGCGCGGCGACGATGACGTTGCCGCATGCGAGGGCGACAGACGCGGCGAGTACCGCCTGGCGACGACGCGTCACAGCAATCCGCCTGCGCGAGCCAAGAGCCTGGCCGGGTCGAGGTCGGGTCGGTTGATCCTGCTTTCCGCGTGCGCCACCCGCCCGCGACGCCCGATCACGGGGCCACCCGGGTGTTGGTGGCGTCGATCTCGGCCTGGAACGCCGCGGCGACCCAGGCGTGCCCGCGTTCGTTGAGGTGCACCGCGTCGTTGGAGTCCCGTCGCAGCGCGACCGGGTCGGCGGGCCGCGGGACCATGGCGACGTCGAGCCCCGCCTCGCGGGCGATCCCGGCCAGCTCGACGGGGCGCATCCACGCCGCCTCCAGCCGCGGCACCATGCGCGTGATCGGCCGCAGTTCGGCGAGTCGCCGGAGCGCCGGAACGGCCCGGCGAACCTCCGTCGGCGCGGCCGGGAGCGTGGCGCTCCGGCCCGTGCGCAGCGCGAGCTGCCAGCTCGTGAAGCGCCAGGCCTCGGAGTGGGAGAAAAGCCACGGCCAGTGCGCGTCCTTCCAGACCGTGAACTGGGTGGGTGGGGAGGCCAGCGCCCAGCGCCCTTGCACCCGCGTGGCGCGCCGCGGCGTGACGTCGCCGAGGTCGTTGCCGCAGAGGAGGAGCAGGGTTCGCTCGGGACGCAGCCGGTCGCCGAGCGCCTCGATGAGCGCCACCAGGTCGCTCGGGTGGTACCCCACCTCCGCCAGCACACACACGGGTGGGCCCCCGGTCCGGATCGCCAGCGGCCAGGCGTTGGCGAAGTCGGTGGTGCGGCCACCGGCGGTGGTCTGCGTGGTGGTGCTGTCGCCGAGCGCGAGCCAGTGGGGCCGGGTCAGGTCGCAGGTCCCCCACCGGCTCGTGAACCCCGTCGGGGTCAGGGTGAATCCGCGTGGGACGTAGTCCACAGCGCTGAGATCGACGCCGTGGGCCGAGCGTGGCACCGTGTCGGTACCGGGCATCCCGGTGTTGAGTCCCTGCCACAGATCGAGGTGCTCCCGCCGCGCCCAGTGCTCGATTGCGCCGAGCGTTCCGACGAGGACCACCGCCGCCGCGCCGAGCAGGCGGCGCCTACGCAACGGAGCCCCCGCGCCCGCGTTGGGCGTCGCGCCGCGGTGGCTCGCAGGGAAGGCGCAGGGGAGCTCCGACGTGCAGGGCATCCTACCTCGCGGACGGCGGCTCCGAACGGCGCCGTGGGCCGGCCGGCGGACTCGGCGCGTGTCGGGACGGTCGCGGGCCGGACCCCGAGAGGTGAATCGGTGCTATGATCGCGGCCTCTCGTCCCGGGACCGCAGCATGCACCGTCCGTCGTCCAGCCTCCTCCTCGCCCTCCTCGCTGCGTGCTCCGACTCGGGCGTGACGCAGCACAACGTCGACCCGGTCGCCGAGATCACCTCGCACCAGGACGGGGACACGGTTTCCGAGGGGTACGCCGTCACCCTCCGCGGCAGCGTCGGCGACGACGACGACGCGCTCGACTCGCTCTCCGTGGCGTGGTTGGTGGCGGGGGTGCAGGTGTGCGAGGAGGCCACGCCGGACGCGGCCGGTGTGGTGGTCTGTGATCACACGTTCGTGCCGGCGGGTGGCCAGGTGGTCCTCGAGGTCGCCGACGCACACGGGGGCCGCGGTTCGGACACGCTCTCGCTCGGGGTCACGCCGACCGACGCGCCGACGGCCACCATCACCAGCCCCGTGGCCGACGGGCGGTACTACGCAGACCAACTCATCACGTTCTCGGCCCTGATCGGCGACGCGGAGGACGCCCCGTCGGCGCTGGTCCTGAGTTGGGAGACCGAAGCGCTCGGCGAGCTCGGCCTGGACCTGACGGTGGGCGACGACGGCGCGGTCGAGGGCTTCAGTCGGCTCCCGGCCGGAGACCACTGGTTGCGCCTGCACGTCACCGACACCACCGGCAAGGAGACGATCGACAGCGTCTTGTTCACCGTCGGACCGGACAATTCCGCGCCGACGTGCAGCCTGCTCGCGCCGGTGGACGGCGCGGCGGGTGCGCTCGGAGACGAGCTGCGGCTGGACGGCATGGTGGGCGACGTGGACGTGCCTGTCGACGTGCTGAGCGTGGTGTTCACCTCGAGCCTGGACGGGGCCCTCGGGGCGCCCACGGTCGACACCGATGGGCGGGTTCGCTTGAGTTGGGACGCCCTCTCGGCGGGCACCCACCTGTTGTCGCTGGAGGTGGTCGACGACGTGGGCGCCACGTGTGTCACGAGCGTCTACTACACGGTCGGGACGCCCCCCTCGGTGGTGATCGACGCGCCGCTGGATGGGGAGGTGGTCAATGAGGGGGACGAGCTCGACATCGAGGTCACGGTCTCCGACACCGAGAGTGATCCTACTGAACTCACGTTGTCTTGGGCGAGTGACCTCGACGGCGAGCTGGGCACCGAGGGGGCCGACTTCTCGGGGTACGCCGCGCTCGCCGCCACGTTGTCGGCGGGCGATCACCGCCTGACGGTCACGGCCACCGACCCCGAAGGGCTGTCGGCGGTGGACGCGGTCTCGGTGACGGTCAACGCCCTCCCGACCGCGCCCACCGTGACGTTGTCGCCCGATCCGGCCGGCACCGACGACGCGCTGACGGCGTCGGCGACGGGCTCGGTCGACCCCGACAGCTCCGGCACCCTCTCCTACACCTACGATTGGTACGTCGACGGCGTGCTCAGCGGCGCGTCCACCAGCGCCATCCTGCCCGCGGCCTACACGACCAAGGGCGAGGTCTGGCGGGTTGTCGTCACCCCCAACGATGGGTGGGGCGACGGCGCCCCCGGCGAAGCGAGCCTCACCATCGGCAACACCGCGCCGACGGTGAGCGTGAGCCTGACCCCCACCACCGCGCGCACCGACGACACGCTCACTGCCGCGCCGGTCACGAGCGACACCGATGGGGACGCCGTGAGTGTCACCTATGACTGGTTCGTCGACGGCGTCCTGGTCCGCTCGGGCGCGTCCAGCACGTTGTCGGGCTCCTACTTCGACAAGGGCGAAGAGGTGGTCGTCGAGGCCGTCGCCGACGACGGGGTGACCACCACCACCGCCGCCTCGGCCGGCGTCGTCATCGCCAACACTCCGCCCGGGGCCCCGACCCTCGCCATCGATCCCTCGGGGGCCACCGCCGGAGACGACCTGTGGTGCGAAGTGACGGTCCCGAGCGTGGACGCCGACGGCGACACCGTCACCTACTCCATGGACTGGTCGGCTGACGGCGTCGCCTACACCGCGCCCACCACCACCACCTGGACCGACGACACCGTCGACGGAACCGATGTCGGCGCCAGCGAGATGTGGATGTGTGTCGCGACGCCCCACGACGGCGAGGACGTCGGCACCACCGCCTCGGCCAGCGTCACCACCACCACTTCGTCGTGGTCGGGCACCATCGAGATGCCTTCGACCTCGACGGTCGACGGGTTCAACCACGGCGAGTGGTCGGCGCTCAATGGCGGCGGGCGTGTCGCCACCCGCATCGATCTCACCGGCGACTGCGTGAACCCGCGATTGGCGTTCTACCAGCACAGCTCGGCCGACACCTCGATCACCGGCTCGTTCTACGTCATGAACAGCTCCGGAACGGTCCTGGACTACTCGACCTACGCCACCTACTCCGGCTGCAACGACTGTTGGCTCGGCCCCTCCTCCGACCTCTCCCTCACCATGAGCGCAGGAACGGTCTACTACCTCGGCTTCTCCAACGACTCCGGCGGCGACATGTCGGGCCCCTCCATCTACCTGGACGCCTCCAGTCGCACCGTCGGCATCGCGACATTCAGCGATCCGCGCGCCGACAAGCCGGCCTCCCCCACCCGCGGCCTCCCGAGCACCACGGTGAGCTGGCAGAATCGGTGGCGCGTGATCTGCAACTGACGGGGAGGCGCGCCGCGACCGACCGCTTCGAGCCGGTTTGGCGTGCGCGCGCCTCGGCGCGGGGGCGACGCTGCGATAACGCCGGGCCCCATGCTCCTGTCGTGCTGGCTCCTGGCCTGTGACTCCGACGGCTCCCGCGTGGAAGCCGCGCCGGGCGCCGACACCGCCGCCGACACCGCCGCCGACACCGGTGACGTCGCCGCCGACACCGCCGACACCGCCGACACCGCCGACACCGGCGATACAAGTGATACATCCGTCGATTCGGATACGGGATCGTCATGGGAGTTGCCTGAGCGTCCCGATCTCGACGCGCCGGCCGCCGATGTGTCGTGGCGCTGGGGGGGAGGGGAGGGCTACCCCGACGCGGTGGACCCGACGTGGCCGGTGGTCACTCGGGTCTCCGACCGGGCGAGCCTCGAGGCGGCGCTCGGCGCGGCGGTCGCGGGCGACGTGGTGTGGGTCGAGGACGGTGTTTCCATCGACCTGACCGGGGCTTCGCTGTGTGTGCCCGCCGGGGTGTGGTTGGCCGGAGGCCGAGGCCAAGGTGGGGAGGGCGGGGCGCTCTTGTACAGCACCGCGGGCTCCAGCTCGCCGGTGCTGCGCGCGTGTGGGGACGGGGTTCGCATCACCGGGCTGCGGCTGCGTGGGCCCGACCCGGACACCTGTCCGGCCGAGTGGCCCGACCGGTGCCCCGAGGACGTGGCCGGCGACCCCAACTGTGCGTACTGCACCAAGACCGCCTACGCGATCGGCACCGACGGTTTCGACGCGCTCGAGGTGGACAACAACGAGCTGAGCGGGTGGACGTACACCGCCGTGGGTGTCAAGAACGCCGTGGGGGCCGACGTCCACCACAACCACATCCACCACGGGTGGCGTGAGGGCCTGGGCTACGGCGTGGTGTTGTACGGAACCGGCGCCACGACGGCGATCATCCGTTGGAATCGGTTCGACGCCATGCGCCACGCCGTCGCCGGGCAGGGCTACGCGACCGAAGACTACGAAGCGCGCGACAACCTCGTCGGGACCGAGTCGATCGGCCACGTCTTCGACATGCACGGCCAGGACGAAGCGACCGGCGACGGGAGCAGCGCCGCGGGCGGGGACCTCCGCGTGCATGGAAACGTGGTGCTCGTGCCCGACCAATACTCGTTCGTCGTGCGCGGACGCCCCGACACCGGTGCGTGGTTCTACGACAACTGCGTGGCGCCGGCGAAGGCTTCCGCCTACGACCAGCGCTATTTCACCGGCAACTTCTGGGTGGACCAGGCCCCCGACGGCAGCGCGGCGCCCAACGCCTATGGGCAGGGTGCGTCGGACTGCGGGACGGTGCGCTGGTGTGTCGCCGATCGGGCCAGCGGCCCCTACGCCTACGGGAGCGCGAGCGGAACCGACGTCTCGGGTCTCCGGGTCGGGGACTTCGATGGCGACGGGCAGGACGACGTCTTCTCGACCACCGGGAGCCAGTGGCGGTGGGCCAACCCCCACGGGGGCAGCTGGGCCGCGCTGGCGACCTCCGGCGACGCGCTCGACGACCTCGGCCTCGCCGACCTCGACGGCGACGGCGTCACCGACGTGTTCATCGCGACGGGCGCGGCGTGGCGGTGGTCACGCAGCGGGACCGGCTCCTGGTCGACGTTGCGATCCTCCACCCTCGGACTCGACGACGTACGCTTCGGGGACTTCGACGGCGACGGGGCCACGGACGTCTTCACCAGCGAGGGTGGCCGGTGGTACGCCTATCCTTCGGGCTCCGGGGCGGCGGTGGCGCTGGCCTCGTCCGGGGTGGACATCGCGGCGCTCCAGCTCGGCGACTTCGACGGAGACGGCGTCGCCGACGTGTTCTACGCCGACGGGACCGAGTGGCGCTGGTCGCGGTCGGGCACCTCGAGCTGGGCCACGCTTGCGTTGGCCTCCACCACCTCGGTGCGGCTCGCCGACGTCGACGGCGATGGGCGTACGGATGTCTTGGGGGTGTCGGGACACACGTTGCGTTGGTCGCGCAGCGGCGCGACGAGCTGGGCCGACCTCCGCCACCAGTCCGAGGGGCTCGACGACGTGCTCCTTGGCGACTTCGACGGGGACGCCGCGGACGACCTGCTCGTCGGTGGGTGCCTGTAGGGTTAGCTCGGCGCCATGATGTTCCTGTTCTTCGCCTGCGCGACGTCTCCCACTGATTCTGCCGACACGGCCGACACGAGCTCCGACACGGCCGACACCGGGGCCACAAGCGCCGCCGAGGGGGTCTGGCTCACGCCGGGGCCCGAGTTCAGCGCGTCCTGGGTCGGGGCGCAGGCGCTCACGGCGTGCACCGCCGCGTGGCAGGCCGACGCGCACCTCGCCGCGGTGTGGATCAACTTCATCTACACCGGGTACGCCGTGGCCTTTTCCGAGTCCGCGCCGGACGAGGTGTGCGAGTTCCGCGTCGACGACGCGGGGACGGGGGTGGCGTCGATCACGCCCGCCGCGCAGTACGCGCCCGGGTGGACGTGGACGGCGAGCGACCACATCGGGGGGTGGCAATACGACAGTCCCGAGGCGGCGGCCGATCTGGGACACGACGAAGCGTCGTTCTACTTCTCGGTCAACCCGGCCCAGCACCGCGCCCAGACGGGGTGGCAGTCCACCCTGGAGGGCTACGCCGACAACGTCCCGGTGGTGCTCGTCGGCGCCGGCGTGAGCAGCCTGGACGGCCTGTTCGACGGACGGACGGGGGCGGGGATCGAGTAGGGGGGGGGGGGCGTGCGGATCGGGACGTGGAACCTCGAAGGGCGATGGGACCCCCGGCACCGTGATCTTCTGGAGAGGTCGGACTGCGACGTCTGGCTGCTCACCGAGGTGCGCGAGGACGTCGCGCTCGTCGGGTACGTCGGGCACTTCAGCGCGGCCTCGGCCCCCGGGAGGGCGGTACGCTACGCGGCGGTCTTGACCCGGGGGGCGGCCGAGCCTGTGGCGAACCTGCACGGCGCGAGCGCGGCCGTCCGGGTCGGTGGGGTGGTGTACTGCAGCTCGGTCCTTCCGTGGCGCGCGTGTGGGGCGCAGGCGCCGTGGTGCGGCGCCAACCACGCGGAGCGAACGGCGGCTGCGGTCGATGCGCTGATGGCCGCCCTGCCCGACGACCCGCTGGTGTGGGGCGGGGACTGGAACCATGCGCTCGGGGGGCGCGAGTACGCCGGGAGTGCCGCAGGTCGGGCCCGAATCCTGGAGGCCGTGGAACGTCGAGGGTTGTGGGTGCCCACCCGAGCGCTCCCCCACCGCATCGAGGGGCTCGTGAGCATCGACCACATCGCCTTGCCGCAGGGGGTGTCCGCGACGGCCCACGCGGTGTCGGCGGTGGTCGACGGCGTGGCCTTGTCCGACCACGATCTGTACCTGGTGGAGGGTGTCGAATTGGAGCTCGCGCACCGGTCGCCCGCGGGGGGAGGGGAGTAGGCGGCCGGCGGAAAACGCGCGCGTCGAGAACGGTTTGGGGCGACCGCGGGGCGCCGGGCGGGGTTGCGGCCTTCGGGACGGTCGCGCGGCGCCCCCCTTCGGCGGGCTGCCCCGGGGGGTGACGTAGGGTCCGTCGTGAGCGCGGCCTCGCGCGCTTCCCCACGCCCTTGCCGAGATACCTGCCGTTCGTGGACCCGCGCTGCCCGTTCTGCGTCCCCGACCCCGGCTGCCTGGTTCGGCGAGGCGCGCTCACGACGTCGCTTCGCGATGCTTACCCGCTCACGGAGGGGCACTCGCTCGTGACCCCCGCACGGCACGTCGCGTGCCTGTTCGACCTGTCGTCGGCAGAGCGTGAGGCCGTCTGGGACGAGGTCGGCCGGGTCCGCGCCGACCTGATGCGGAACCTCGGCGTCGAGGCGTTCAACATCGGGCTCAACGACGGCGTCGCCGCGGGCCAGACCGTCCTGCACGCCCACGTCCACGTGATTCCGCGGCGCCCGGGCGACGTTCCGGATCCCCGCGGCGGGGTCCGCTGGGTAGTCCCCACACGCGCTGCGTGGTGGGAGTCCCCGTGAGCCCGTGGGCGCCCCCGGCGCCGCAGGCGCAGGTCGAGTTCCTGCTGACGCTACAGCGGCTCCTCGCCGAGGGGAGCTTCGTCGCGACCTACAAGTTCGCCCTCCTGCACGCGCTCGCAGACCTCGCCCTCGTGAAAGGGGACGACTCTGGAGCGCCGCTGGCGCTGTCGACGGCGGACATCAGCAGCAGGATGGCCGAGTTGTACTGGCGCCAGGCCGCGCCGTATTCCGGTGGGACCCATCGCCATGAGGTGCTTCGTCACGCGACAGGCAGCCAGGCAGCCATCGTGAACGAGCTGCTGGCCGCGCGGCAGGATGCAGAGGGTTCGCTGTCGCGCTTCCGTCGCGACCCGGCAGCATGGTGGGCGCTCGTGCGGCGCGTTGATCGGGTCGTTCGGCAGATGCCGCTGTGGAAGCTTCAGACCGTCGGCACCGAGCGTTTGGGCTTCCTATACGACAACGTGGACGGGGGGACGTCCATCGAGCTCAAGCCGGGCGTGGCGTGGTGTCTCCGCGCCTACTACAGCCTTGTCACCGAGCTCGTCAGGAGTGCGTGGCTGCGGTTCATCCGCCGGCACAACCCCGGATTGGAGTCTGGTGCGGACCTCGGCACGTTCCTGTTCGGCGGCGAACGCTGCGACCTGTCGCCCTACCTGCCGTTGCTCCGCGAGGTTCAACGCGGCGAGTGTTTCTACTGCGAACGGCGGCTGGTGGGCGAGGGGGCCGCGGTGGATCACTTCATCCCCTGGTCTCGCTACTCCGTGGATCTCGGACACAACTTCGTGCTGGCGCACGGGACCTGCAACGGGCGGAAGTCGGATCTCCTCGCGGCGGAGCGCCACCTCGAGCGGTGGGTGGAGCGCAACGAACGGACAGGTCTGTGGCTGGCCGAGGCATTCGGCGAGGCGGGCCTCCCCGCGGACATGGACGCGTCGGTCGGCGTCGCCCGATGGGCCTACGCACAGACCGCGCGGGCCAACGGGCAGGTGTGGACGCACGGCACCGAGCTGGAGCACCTTTCCGGCTCGTGGATGACGTTGCTCGCAGCGTCGTGAAGCCCGTCCTGGGCGGGACCGGTCATCCGCCGCGCGGCGAGAAGGGTCGTGCATGCTCGGCGAACCAGCGCGGGAAGTCGCCGGGGCCGTCGTGGGCGCGCGTGGCGCGGTCCACGCGCGTGGGATCCGGCCAGATGCCGAAGTCGCCGACGTGCAGGACGTGTGCGAACCTCTCCCCAGCGCCGCCTCGAAGGCGAGCACATCCGCGTAGAGGCGGTCGAGGGCGCCGTGGATGTCGCCCGCGGCGCAGTAGAGGGGGCGGCTGCTCATGGGAAGACTCGGACCGCGGAAGGCGGCGACCGAGGCGCTCTATCGCCGGGGAAGC
>SXGT01516027.1_pt1 | contig 32049 bp, 25 predicted proteins | sample 3176221 | NCBI WGS metagenome assembly SXGT01 (sample SAMN11356862, study PRJNA531348) | freshwater metagenome | isolation source: freshwater sample F1-120 | place: China: Fuxian Lake, Yuxi | collected 2017-12-25
GCTCGCAGCGCCGACGTCGTGATCGAGGCCGTGCCCGAGAAGCTCGAGCTCAAGCGCTCGATCTTTGCCAAGCTCGACGCGGCCTGCCGCCCGGATGCGCTGCTCGCGACGAACACGTCCCCAAATCAAGATGAGACGCCCGAGGCCGAGGTGCCCGGCCAGCGAGGCGGCCTCCGTGGCGATGCCTTCCATGAGGTCGCCATCGCCGCACATCGCCCAGGTGAAGTGGTTGACGAGGCCTTCGCCGAAACGCGCGCGGAGGTGCGCCTCGGACAAGGCCATGCCCACCGCCATCGCGATGCCCTGCCCGAGCGGACCGGTGGTGCACTCGATGCCCGGCGCCTCGCCGAACTCCGGGTGACCGGCCGTCTTGGAGCCCCACTGCCGGAAGTTCCGCAGGTCGTCGATGGTGAGCGACTGCCCGGTCAGGTGGAGCATGGAGTATAGGAGCATCGAGCCGTGACCCCCCGAGAGCACGACGCGATCGCGGTCGGGCCAGCTCGGATCGACCGGGTCGTAGCTGATGAAGCGGCTCCACAGCACCGTCGCGACATCAGCCATGCCGAGCGGCATGCCGGGGTGCCCCGAGTTGGCGGCCTGGACCGCGTCCATGGCGAGGCCGCGAATGGTGTTGGCGGCGATCGTCGCGTTGTCCGACATGCGATACCCGGGGAGGGCCCGGCGACTAACTCGCCGCCTCTGGACCGGGCGAGGTGCCGCGGTAGGATCGCGCGATGCCCACCAAGCCCAAGCCTGCTGCCACCGCGCTCCGTCGCAACCGCTCGGCGGCACCGCCGAGGCTCCGAACCCGTGGGGCCTGGGCCCAGCTGCGCGGCCTGGACAGCCAGCAGCGGGCCCGGCTGCTCGACCTCTCCTCGCCCCGGAGCTTCGCGGCCGGCGACGCGCTCATCAATCCCCAGGACACGCCGGACGCGGGGAGTCTCTTCTGGGTGGAGCAAGGCGAGGTGGCGGTGTGCGACCTGCTGCGCAGCGGCTTCCTCGGCATGCCCGTGTACCTCCCCGAGGGCGCGGTGATCGGCGAGGCCGTGCTCGCGCCCGAGGTGGCCCCGCGGGTTGAGGTGCGCGCTGCCACCGCAGTCACCGTGCGCGAGCTCAGTCCCGGCAAGATCGCCGCGGCCCAGGCCGAGATCCCCGAGCTCGCCCAGGCCTGTCGCGAGCTGGCCCGGCTGCGTCGACACCGCGTTGAGATGGTGCGTTCACTGCGTCACCTGCCGCTGCTCGCGCAGGGAAGCATCTCCGCGCTCCTGCCACTGGCCACCCACACCCAGCTCCGGACGCTGTCGTCAGGACAGAAAGTGTTCGATGAGGGCACGCCCACCGACGGAATCTACTTTGTCGCCAAGGGACGGATCGAGCTGACCGAAGGCAAGGAGCGCAGGCGCGTCGCGGCCCGCGGTCCCGGCCAGTTCTTCGGCACCCTCGGCCTCGGCGGCGGCGGCGAAGAAACCTACGGGGCCCATGCCGCCACCCCTACCGAGGTGCTCAAGATACCCACCGATGCGCTCATGCAACGATTGGCGGTCTCCGCGGGTTTTCGCCGCGCGGCAGGCGGCATGGGGATCAAGACCGCCGCCGGCGAGACCTTGCTCGCGACCGAGTACACCCAGGTGGTGGCTTTCCGCTCCCACCGCGAGGTCAACGAGCGAAACGCGCTCTTGCTCCTCGGGAAGTACCTCGCCAAGAACTACCACGACGACGTGGTGGTGGTGGAGATCGACGCCGCCGCGCCGCCAGACCCGGCCGTTCGCGCCCCCGACGACGCCGGCACCTTCCAGCACCTGAAGCTCCCGTTGACGCCCGACGACAAGGGCCTCGCTCTCTTGAAGCGGCTGATGGAGCGGCTCCACGGCTACGAGTACTGCCTGCTCGTCTTGCCGCGGACCGAGCCCGCCTGGCTCGACGCCCTCCAGCCAGCCATCTCGCGCGTCCTCTACCTGACCCCGGACACGCTCGGCACCACGCCCCAGGAGCTGCGCGACTGCCGTGTCACCTGGTGCGCCGACCTTAGGCGCGACGGTCGGGAGACCGGCCCGGCCGACCGCCCCGGCGTCGTCCGCCTCGACCTCGACTTCTGCGACCAGGTGCCCGCGCGTTGCGAGCTGGACGACCTGTCGGAGGCGCAGCGAGACACGATCGGCCGGTGGGCGCGCGCCACGTCCGAGCGACGCATCGGCATCGGCCTCGGTGGCGGCGGGGCCTGGGGCTACGCGCACGTGCCTCTCCTACGACGCATTCACGCGGCGAAGATCCCCGTCGATCTCGTGGCTGGTGCCAGCTTCGGTGCGCTTGCAGGCGCCTTCTGGTGCGCCGAGGGCCTCGCTGGCCTCGACAAGCTGGTGGCGCTGGGGCCCAGGGTCACGCGCACGGCGGGGTTGAGCATGCTCTCCAGCAGCGCGATGGCCAACTTCGTGAACCAGTCGCTCAACTACGTGCAGATGGCCACCCTCGCCACCCCCTTCTTCGCGGTGGCCACCGACGTGAGTCGCTGCCGCCAGGCCATCATCTCCACAGGCAGCATCGGCGAGGCGGTGCGCGCCTCCAGCGCCTTCCCCGGCATCACCACGCCGGTGCTCGGCGAGAACTACCGCCACGTCGACGGCGGCATCATCCAGAACGTGCCCATCGACGCCCTCATCGTGCAGCGCGCCGACATCGTCGTGGCCAGCAACATCGTGGCCCGCCCCGAGCCCGAGTCCCCGGAGAGCCGCACGCATCGACTGGCCCGCCTCGCGACGCGTCCCCTCCCCGCCGTGGTGAGGCAGTTCCTGCGCGAGTTCAACCCCATCGGCCGCCTCCGCGACCTCGACCGTTCCTCGATGATCATGATGCACACCGCAGGCGACACCGGATCCTGGTCGGCCGACCTGCACTTCGAGAGCGTGCCCTCCAAGTTTGGCATGGGCGACTTCGGCGATGGCGCGGCGATCGCCGAGGAGAACGAGGCCGTCGCCGAGCAGTTTGTCGCCGAACTGCAACACCGGTGGGACGAGCTCGTGCGAGGACGCGGCCACCAGCGGTGATCGGTGTCTAGCTTCCGGGGCGGCGTGTTAGCCGCGCGCCCCCGGAGCACACCATGGCCGACACCGGCATCACCCCGCGCGAGCGCGATTATTCCCAGTGGTACCTCGACGTGATCGCCCAGGGCGACCTCGCGGACTACTCCCCGGTGAAGGGCTGCATGGTCATCCGCCCGCACGGCTACGCGGTGTGGGACACGATGCGCAACGAGCTCGACGCGCGCTTCCGTGCCACTGGGCACGTCAACGCCTACTTCCCACTTTTCATCCCGGTTTCTTTCCTCTCGAAGGAAGCGGAGCACGTGGAGGGCTTCGCCAAGGAGTGCGCGGTGGTCACCCACCATCGCCTGCGCGCGTCGGCCCAGGGTGGCGTGGAGCCGGATCCGACCTCGAAGCTCGAGGAACCGCTGGTCGTGCGCCCGACCTCGGAGACGATCATCTGGCACATGTACGGCAAGTGGATCCAGTCGCACCGCGACCTGCCGATCCTCATCAACCAGTGGGCCAACGTGGTGCGCTGGGAGATGAAGACTCGGCTTTTCCTGCGCACGACCGAGTTCTTGTGGCAGGAGGGCCACACGGCGCACGCGACGGCCGAGGAGGCCGTGGCCGAGACGAAGCAGATGCTCGACGTGTACGCCGACTTCGCAGAGAAGGTGCTCGCCGTGCCGGTGGTGCGCGGCGTCAAGAGCGCATCGGAGCGCTTCGCCGGCGCGGTCGACACCTACTGCATCGAGGCGATGATGCAGAACGGCTGGGCGCTCCAGGCGGGCACCTCGCACTTCCTCGGCCAGAACTTCGCCAAGGCCTTCGACGTCAGCTTCCAGACAGAGGCCGGCAGCCGCGACTTCGTGTGGGCCACCTCCTGGGGCGTGTCCACGCGCCTCGTGGGCGCGGTGATCATGTCGCACAGCGACGACACGGGCCTGGTCTTGCCGCCGTCCCTCGCGCCGATCCAGGTGGTGGTCACGCCGATCTGGCGTGGCGAGGCCGAGAAGGCCACCGTGCTCGCCTTCGCCGAGCGCGTCGACAAGCTCCTCTGCGGGCAAGTGCGCGTGAAGCTCGACGCCCGCGACAGCATGAAGCCGGGCGCCAAGTACTTCGAGTGGGAGCGCAAGGGTGTGCCGCTGCGGCTGGAGATCGGCCCGCGCGACGTGGCCCAGAACAGCGTCTTCGCCGCGCCGAGGACCGGCGGCGGCAAGTTCGCCATCCCGGTCGACGAGCAGCTCCTGGCCGTGGTGAAGGCCAAGCTCGACGAGATCCAGGCCCTGCTCTACAACCGCGCCGCCGAGCGACTCGCCGCACGCACCGTTAGCGTTTCGTCTTACGACGAGCTGAAGGCGCGCCTGGAGGAGGGCCTTTTCTTCCGCGTGAACTGGTGCGACGACGCCGCCAACGAGGCGCGCATCAAGGAGGAGACGAAGGCCACCATCCGTTGCTACCCGCTCGACGGGCAGTCGCCGGACGGCCCGTGCTTCTACTCGGGACGCCCGGCCACCCACGTGGCGATCTTCGCCAGGGCCTACTGAAGCTGCGCGTTACGGCATCCCCGCCATGAGCGCCCACATCTCCGTTCGCGACCTGCCCCGCGTGCGCGACGTGGCGCTCACGTTGGCCTCCCACGGCTTCGGCGAGCTCGCGCGCATCCTCGGCATCGACACGGCCACCTCGGCGAGCGACAAGCCCTTCGCGATGCGGGTACGGCTCGCGCTGGCCGACCTCGGCACCACCTACATCAAGTTGGGGCAGGTCTTGTCGGTGCGACCCGACATCCTGCCCAAGGCCCTGCTCGACGAGCTGGCCACCCTGCAAGACAACGCCCCCACCGTCGCCTTCGACCAGGTGAAGGCCACGCTCGAAACGGAGCTCGGGCGCCCCCTGGAGCAGGTCTTCAAGAGTTTCGACCGCGTCCCGCTGGCAAGCGCCAGCATCGCGCAGGTCCACGGCGCCACGCTGGCCGACGGCACCGAGGTGGCGGTGAAGGTGCAGCGTCCCGGCATCGAGGCCACGCTCCACTCCGACTTGCACATCCTCTACACGCTGGCGCGCCTCATCGAGGGACAGGTGCAGGTGCCCGGGATCTACACGCCCGTGGAGATCGTCCAGGAGTTCGAGCAGGCGATCGCGACGGAGCTCGACTTCCTCCAGGAGGCGCGCGCCGCGGTGCGCTTCCGCGCCAACCACGAGGGCATCACCGGCGTCACGATCCCGCTCATCCATCGCGAATTCTGCACGCGTCGGGTCCTGGTGATGGAACGCATCCACGGTCGCAAGCTCAACGACGTGGAATCGGGCAGCGCCGAGGGCCGCGAGGCGATGCGCAAGTTCATCGAGAGCTGGTACTTCCAGCTCTTCGAGCACGGCTTCTTCCACGGCGACCCCCACCCCGGCAACATCATGGTGATGGGCACCGGGCACATCTGCTTCCTGGACTTCGGCCTCACCGGCACCCTCACCGGCGAGATGCAAGACGTGATGACGAACATCTTCGCCGGCCTCGTCTTTCGTGACGCGGAGATGGTGGCGATGGCGGTGTACCGGGCGGGGGCCACCGCGGAACGTGTGGATTTGAAAGCCTTCCGCGGCGAGATCGAGCGTCTCATGGCGAAATACCACGGGTCGTCGCTGAGCGACCTGAGCACCCGAGGCTCGCTCACCGAGTTCATCGAGGTGGCCACGAAGTACCGGATCCAGCTTCCCCGCGAGTTTGCAGTGGTGGCGCGCGCCGGATCCATCGTCGATGGCATCGCCAAGCGGCTCTTGCCGAACGACGACATCGTCGAGGAAGTGCGCCCCTGGGCCCAGCGGCTGGTGCAGCGGCGATTCGGCCCTGAGCGCGTCAGCGCCGATGCGATCCGGGTGTTCCAGCAGGCCCAGGCCGCCTTCCGCGACCTGCCCACCCAGGCCAACCAGCTCCTGCTCGACCTGGAGCGCGGGCGGGTGTCGGTCACCGCGCGCGACCCCGACTCGGAGGCCCTGCGCCTCGAGATCCGCCACGCGGCAGTGCGAATCTCGCTCGCTCTTTGCGCCCTCGCGCTCTCCGTCAGCGGCACGATGATGGTCGCCACCTGGGCCCCCGAGCCCTTTGGCGTGCCGATTTGGCCCTTCTTGGGATTCCTCACAAACCTCGTTGCGTTGGGCATGTTTTTCGGCCTGGTGATGCACTGGCTCTTCGCCGCCCGCATCCACCCCCGCGAGTGGTGGCGGCGGCTCGGCGCGGTTTTCCGCTTCTTCTTCGGCGGCCGCAGCAGCTAGCCGCATTGTACGCACCCCCCCAGCCGTGGTAGCGTCAAGAGGCAGAGCAATGGGAGTCATTGCGTGAGCGGATCGCAGCAGCAGCTTCGACAGGGCGATGTCGTCGCGAAGAAATACGAGATCGACGCAGTCGTCGGGCAGGGCCCCATCGGCACTACCTACACGGCCCGCGCGCTTGCCAACGGCAAGAAGGTCGCCATCAAGGTGATCCACGGCGCCAGCATTGGCATGGCCGCCGCCCAGAGCGTGGTGAGCCGCATCCAGGCCGCCCGTGCCGACGCGCTCGTGCCCGTGGCGGAGTTCGGCGAGCATCACGGCCAGCTCTACGTCGTGTCCGAGTTGTTCGAGGGCGACACGCTCCGCCGCCTCATGGACAGCTACGCCGGTGAGCGAAAATCTTTCACGCTCCAGGAGGCGTGCCAGATCGTGGTGCGGGTGCTCGAAGCGGTGGAGGCCGCGCACGCCGCCGGTCTCGTGCACCGTCACGTGAAGCCCTCCAACGTGTTGGTGCAGAGCCGCGCCGTGGGCCCGGGCGTGGGGAAGACAGTGCGCACCATCAAGCTGAACTCACTCGGATTCTCCGAGCTGATCCAGCCGGGCACCCTCGAGGAGAAGCTCGCCGACGGCAACGACCGCAAGTACATGGCCCCGGAGCTCTCGAGCCCCACCACAGGCGGCACGATCCAGAGCGATCTCTACTCGGTCGGCGTCATCTTCTACGAGCTGCTCTGCGGGCAAACCCCGATGGGCACCTACCTGTCGCCCACGCAGATCCGCGACGAGTTGCCGAAGCACGTCGACGACATCGTCGACATCGCGCTCGGGGGGCAGGCGGAAGACCGCTACCCGTCGGCACGCGACATGATGAACGACATCCAGCGCGCCTTCACCGACGACGACAAGCCCGTGTCGAAGATGAGCACGCGCACGATCGCGATGGTGGTGGGTGGGAGCGTGCTCGCGCTGCTCGCCGTGGGCGGTTTCCTCGCGATGAACGACCCTTCGGAGAAGGCCGCGCGCGCCGACCAGGCCCAGCGCGCTCGCATCATCAAGGACAACCCGATCGACGCTGCCCTGCAGAAGTCGAAGGCCGAGGGCCACACCAACATGGTGTACATCCCCGAGGGCACCTTCATCCGGGGGCGCTTACGCTCGGAGGCGCCGACGCTCGTCCAGGCCACCGAGCCGGAGGCGACCGAGGAGAAGGTACCGGGCTTCTACATCGACATGTTCGAGTGGCCCAACGAGCTCGGCGGCAACCCGCCGATCCGGGTGAAGCACGCCGATGCCGAGGCGCTGTGTACGAGCCGAGGCAAGCGTCTCTGCAGCGCGGTGGAGTGGGAGCGGGCCTGCAAAGGGCCCGAGATGAACCTTTATGGCTACGGCAACACGTACAACGCGGAGACCTGCGGCGCGAAGCCGGGCGGCGACATGAACAACGACGGCGCACTCGACCGCGCCTCGGGCTCCATGGCCGACTGCAAGTCGGGTTGGGGTGTGTACGACATGTCGGGCGGCGCCTACGAGTGGACCGGCACTCCCGGCCGCAACCCCAAGTTCCGGCTGCTCAAGGGCGGCAAGCTCAACCAGGCGCCCGAGTCGGCGACACGGTGCGCCTTCGGGCTCGAGCAGAACACCACGTTGGCCGACGCCTCCATCTCCTTCCGGTGCTGCATGGACGACGGCGCGCCGGTGCCTGCGCCGCCCGGCGGCGAACCAGCCGCTCCGGCCACGCCGACCGAAGGCGCACCCCCGGCGGCCCCGGCCGACGGTTCAGTGCCGCAGTAGCAGGCCCGTCGTGGGCGGGGTGTCCGCTCGCGGCACGAGATCGTCCCACCCGTGCGCTTGCGGGTACTCCCGCCACGGGCCCTCGCAGTGCGTGTTCCAGGTGCACGCCACGCAGGGCGGGCCCTTGGCCTTGCCCTCGCCCACGCGCGCCCGGGTGTAGTCGGGCACCACGCGGCCCACGTCCTCGATGCGGGTGGCGGGGATGTACCGCTCGGCCACCTGCGCTTCGTAGCCGCGCATCAGGCACGGCGGCACGGCCTCGGCCATCACGCGAATACCCCCCTTGATCCCAGGTTGTAGGCCAGCACGCACCCACGGCGCCGCCTCGGCGAGGCGTGGCACCACCCGGTGGAAGTCCAACAGCGCCGTCCCGAGCGGGTGCACCATCGCGAGCTGATACTGCTGCACGTCGAGGGCCACGAGAAGGGCGCCGAGACCCGGGAGATCCTCGAGATTCTGTCGCGTGACGACTGAGTTGGTGATCACCGCCTGCCCCCTAGAGCGGAGGTTCCGAATCCCCTTGAGCACCTGCTTGAAGCTGCCCGGTGCTCGGGTCTGCGACTCGTGGATGTGGGCGGTGCTCCCGTGTAGCGCCGGCGAGAACTCAGTGGCGCCCGCCTCGACGATCGCATCGCAAAAGCCGGGGTCGGAGAAACGGCGGCCGTTGGACTGCACCTGGACGCGGTAGCGGAGCGACGCGGCGTGACGCACGAGCACTAGAATGTCGGGACGCAGCGTGCACTCGCCGCCGGTGAGGACCACCTCGTCGTGACCAGCCCGGCTCGCGTCGAGGAGCGCGAGGATCTCGGCGGTGTCGCGGTCGGGTTGGCGCGCGCGACGATCACCCTGGACACAGAAGGTACAGCGGTTGTTGCACGAGAAGCCGGTCTTCAGGTCGAGTCGCACAGGGTAGCGTATGAGCGCCCGGCCCGGGTGACCGTCGGCCATTCGACCTAAGCGCGGGGGGCCTCCGCCAGCTTTGCCGCGAGGTGATCGCCAGCGCGCAGCGCGAGCGCCATGATCGTCCACTGGGGATTCACACCGGGCGACCCCGCAAATATCGACGCGTCAACGACACTTAGGCCGGGGACATCGTGAACGGCCCCGTGCTCGTTGACGACCGAACGCGCCGGGTCGCGACCCATCCGGCACGTGCCGACCGGGTGGTAGGCCGTGAGATCGAAGTGGCGTGCTGCCATCCGGGCCCGCCGGAACTGGTCGAGCGCGGCTGGGGACGACAGACGCTCGTGGCCCATCGCCGGCTGGACCACCGCGCGGGCGCCCGCAGCGAAGAAACACCGCGCCAAGAGCTCCAGGCCCCGGTGCACGCGCCCCGTGTCGCGACGATTCAGCCAGTAGCGCACCCGAGGGCTGCCATCGCGCGCTACCGTCACCCGGCCGCGGGAGCTGTCCTTCACCAGGAACCCAAAGAGCAGCGTGTGCTGGGCCTCGTCCATCAGCGCCGTCCAACTGGGGCCAAGCCCAGGTGTCATGGCCGCAGTGATCTCCAGGGGCAGCGAAGATCCCTCGAACAAGAGGCCTTCATCGTGGAATTCGCTGATGCCGTAGCCCTGTGGCACGCTGGCGAAGGCGGCCACGGACTCGTCAAAAACGCCCATCGAGGCGGTGGCGGGGTGAATCGACAGGTTGCGCCCCACCTGGTCGGAGCTGTTGCCCAGCCCCAGCGCCAGCAGCAGAGCGGGGGTGTGCAGCGTCCCGCAAGCGAGCACGACGGCGCGCGCCCGCACCCGGAGCGGACCGGCCGAGGTGCTCGCCTCCACGCCCACCGCGCGTCCCTGCTCGATGAGCACGCGGTGCACCCGGGCCCCCGTGGCACAGGTGGCCCCCGCCGCCAGCGCGCGCGGCACGTAGGACACGTTGGTGGAGCGCTTGGCGTCGGTCGGGCAGCCGAAGACGCAGAGACCCTGTCCGTCGCAACCCGGGGCGTTGCGCGCCAGCGCGTGGTGACGCCAGCCCAGGGCCTCGCAACCACGCGCCACCAGCTCGCCGGCCCTGCCGATGGCCTCTCTCGACGAGGGCGCGATCTCGAGGTCAGTGGCTACCAGATCGTAGTAGTGATCGAGGTCGCCGAGCGACACCCCTGCGTCGCGACGCCAGTCATCCCGGGTGCTCGACGGTAGACGAAAACAAGTGCCCGAGTTGATGGTAGTGGTGCCGCCGACGCCCTTCCCGAGGGGGATCGGAATGATGGTGTTGCCCACGGCGAGCGTGGCGCCGCCCTTGCGGTAGAGCCGTCGCATCATGTCCACTGGGCGCCCACTGAAGTCGCGACGTGTATGGTGCTCGCCCTCCTCCAGGATGAGCACGCCCAGGCCCGCCTCCGCCAGACGAGCCGCCAGCGGGGCACCGCCCGCGCCGCTGCCGACAACCACGACGTCGCAGTCCACAGCCTCGCCCGCCAGCTCTGCCCCCGCCACGACGCCCTGTCGCCACCGGGCCGGCTCGTCCTGGGCCGGGCGCTCCACCTCGTAGCGACATCCGAGCGCGGCGTGCTGCGCCGGGTCGTCGAGCGCCGCAAGCTTCAGCGGGGCCACCAGCCCGCGCAGCAGGTTGCGGGTGCTCTCACGACGGTCGAGCGCGTGCAGCAGTTGTAGCCGTCGACCCAACGGTAAGGACTCGAAACGGCGCCCGGTGCGCGCCAGCGCGTAGGCGTCCACCGCGTAGCCGAGCGTGCGCCAGCCGGGCGCGAGCGAGGGGTGGATATCGACGAGCGCAGTTTCAAGTCGCGACACTGTCTCGGCGTTGGCGCCGAGGATGGCGCGCCCGGGCGGGACGATGGTCTCGGCGAGGGCAGAGAAGAGGCTCACGGTCGAACCCACGTCCATAGAAACGCGGGAAGCTCGCGAAGGTCGAAGCGGAGTTGCCCAGCCTCGCCGTCCACCACGACCGGCAGCGTCGTCATCGACCGCAGCGGGTGTCGCAAGGAGAGGGTCTTCTGCCCGGCGAGCTCGCGACAGGTCGCGAAGCGAATGCGGTAGCGGATGCTCCCCGGCCGCAGGCGGAGCGCCCCCTCGCAGGGCCAGCGTTCACCGTCGAGATCGAGGGTACCCGCGAGTCGGAAATAGCCCCCGCCCTCGCCGCAGGCCCGCACGGTGAACGACAGCGGTCGCGACCCGAGCACACCCGACATCGTCTCAGAAAAATTCACACTCATCAGATCACCTCCGCACCGGGGCTCGGCTCGCCTCGGAGAAACTCGAGCGCGCCCCCGTGGGACGAGGTGCAATGGAAGGGCTCGCCGTCCCGTGGTCGCACCTCGAGGAGCGTGTCGGCCAGCTTGCTGTTGATGCAGTAGGCCACGCTGCCATCGGGGTTCCCGTAGCCGAGGCAGGCGGCGGCCCGCCCCGCCGCGTCCATTCGTAGGCGGGCCTCGCCGTCGCGACCGCGCATCGACAAGGTCCAGCTCGTCGCGCCCACGGTGGCCTCCTGCCGCCACAGGTCGACAATCGCGTTCCAGCGGTAGTCACGTTCCCCTCGGCGAACGACCAGCGCGCTGATCCACGGGCTGAGTCGGCCGCCGAGGCGGATCTTGCCCGAGAAGCCCTCCACCATGGAGCCGTCGTCGAAGACGCACTGCCCCCACGCGTAGGCCGGGGCGTGTTCCCGGCCCCAGTTGTGCCCCTGCATGCCACGCCAGCCCTCCACCGCCCATCGCTCACCCTCGACCTCCACCCAGCCCGAGAACCGTGCCGAGGGCACCGGAGTCAGCAACTTCGACCTTGGGAAACCCCCGCGGAGCATCCAGTCGAAGGGGAAGATCGACAGCGGCGCCTGCTCCGCCGTGTAACGAAGCTCGAAGGCGAAACAACCGCAACGACCGGCGAGATTTCCGTCCACGAGGTCGAGCCGATAGCCATTGGCGCACAAGGGCATCCCCGGGTTGACGAACGGCGTGCGCTCGCGCTGGCCCCAGTGACGCTCGCCGTCGAAGGCGACGAACCAGGTCTCGAGCACGGGTGGGCCCTCCATCGGCGCGAGGACGGTGAGCTTGATCCACGCCGCCCGGGGGCGGTCCGGGGCGTTCAGCCGCAGGAAATAGCTCTCCACGTGCCCCGGCTGCCCGGCGTAGCGGAGCGCATTCACGCGCCGCTCCCGGCGGCCGAGAGGGCGTGGGCCCGCATCGCCGCCGCCGCCGCCACGGGGTCGCGCGCGCGCACCGCGGCCACTAGGCGCTCGTGGTGAGCGATATCGAAGGCCCCGGGCAAGTACATCGACACGAACCGTTCGCGACCGGCGAGGTACACGTCGCGAACGACGTTGGCAAACAGACCGAGCACCCGGTTGCCGGTGATGTCGACCAGGGCCTGGAAGAAGTCGTAGTCCAACTCCTGCAGTCGCGATGGTTTCTCGCTCGCCGCGCGCATGTCTCTCACCAGCGAGTCCAGTCGCGCCGCCGACGCGGGGTCGGCTCGAAGCGCCGCCTGCTCGGCCGCCCAGCCGAGAATCATCGCCCGGCACTCGTGCAGGTCGCGAAGCACGTCCTTGTCGACCGCGCCCGCCACTTCGAACAGGTGGGGTACAAGGTCGATCCCTGCGGAGAGCAGGTACTCGCGAACCCGCGTCGCGCCACCATGGCGCACCGACACGAGCCCCCAGGCCTCCAACTGGCGCACCGCCTCGCGCACGGTGGATCGGTTGGCCGCGTACTTCTCGGCGAGATCACGCTCGCTGGGAAGCGCGTCGCCCGGCTGGAGGCGACCCCGGAGGATCGAGGCACGGAGCGACTCCGCGATGCGGTCGGCGACGGATTCGCGCTTGGTGGCGTTCATGACTGGTCCGACCAGTACCATCGAACTGGACGACGCGCAAGGCATTGACACCTTTCGAGGCTCATGTCAGGTGTAGGTAGTGGTCCAACCAGTTGTCGCTGGTCCAACCACTGGGAGCCCCATGCACGACCTCCAACGCACCCTCACCTTGCTGCGGCAAGGGCACGCGCGCGATCCCTTGCCGAGCCTCGCCACGCGTCTCGACCGGCTCGACCGGCTCCATTCCGCGCTCGCGAGCCACGCCGAGCAGCTCTGTGAGGCGATCGACGCCGACTTCGGGGGTCGGTCGCGACAAGAAACGCTGCTGGCCGATGTTGTCGCGACGCTCGATGGCTTTCGACATCTCCGCCGCCACCTCGGCGACTGGTGTGTCCCTCGCCGGGTGTCCCCTCACCTCGCCTTCCGTCCCTCGCGCGCCACCGTCTTCGCCGCGCCCCGCGGCGTGGTGGGCATCATCGCGCCCTGGAACTACCCGGTCAACCTGGCGCTTGCCCCACTCGGCGCGGCACTCGCGGCGGGCAACAGGGCGCTCATCAAGCCCTCGGAGATCACCCCCCGCACGTCGGCGGCCCTCGGGCACCTCCTCCGCGAGGCCTTCACCGCCGAGGAGGTGGCCCTGGTGGAGGGCGGTCCCGATGTGGCCGAGGCGCTCACGCGATTGCCCCTCGATCACCTGTTCTTCACCGGCTCCACGACGGTGGGAAGGCGCGTCGCGGCAGCGGCCGCCGCCAGCCTCGTCCCGGTCACGTTGGAGCTGGGCGGCAAGTCGCCCGCCATCGTTTGCCCCGGTGCGCCTGTCGCGACGGCGGCCGCGCGCATCGCCAGCGGCAAAGTGTTCAACGGGGGGCAAACCTGCATCGCCCCCGACTATGTGCTCCTCCCCGAGGGGAGCTCCGAGGTGTTCGTCGATGCCTTCTGCGACGCGGTCGCGACCACGGGAGGCTGCAGCACCGCCCTCGTGAGCGACCGGCACCACGCGCGCCAGCTTGCCCTGTGCGGCGAGGCGGAGTCCGTCGGCGCCCAGGTGATCCGTGCCGGGCATGACGGTCCGGGGCGCAGACTCGCCCCTCGCCTCGTGCTGGGGGCGCCGCGAAGCTGTCGCCTTTGGACCGAGGAGATTTTCGGGCCGGTGCTTCCGGTCGCGACGTACCGTCGGCTCGACGACGCCCTGCTCGAAGTGCAGTCGGGTCCTCGCCCCTTGGCGGCCTACGTGTTCCACGCCAGCGCCCGCGAGGGCGAGGATATCCTGTCGCGACTTCCCTGTGGAGGCGGCACGGTGAACGACACGCTCGTACACTTCGCAAGTGAAAACCTACCCTTTGGTGGCACAGGCGCGAGCGGCATGGGTGCCTACCACGGACGCGCGGGTTTCGACGCCTTCACGCAGCCGCGTTCGGTGCTCGCGGCGAGCACGATCTCGCCGGCACGGGCGCTGTTGTCGCCCCCCTACGGCCGGGCAGTAAACGTCGCGGCCCGCCTACTCGTGCGTTGACCGCGACACTCGGCCGGTCACTTCCCCTGGGCGTCCTTGGTCTCGTCGAGCGCGGCGCTGTCGAACCATCCGTTGGCTTTCTGGGCCTGCCCCCTCGCGGGTTGGCGGCTGGCGGGCTGGGCGAGCGACACTTCCTCGTGACTCGGCGCGCCCTGACTGCCGTCCCAGGCGTCGTCCCGCACGGGCGGGGTGAGCACCGGCTGGGGCTGCGGTATCCCCCAGGTTTCCAGCTTCAGCGAGACGAAGTTGGAGAGCGGGATGGTCATCTGCTCGGGACCGAGCGGGAGCGACACGGTCACCGACTCATCGCGCAACTTCCCGATGAGCACGGTGCCCGTCGCCAGCGCGATGCGCCAGTCCCCCTCGGGCTCGCCGATCGGCGCGAGGCTCTGGCACTCGGCCAGGGAGGGCTCAAAACTACCGAGCTGGTTCTCCACCACCAGGTGCGTGCGCGTGGCATCCACGAGGAAGTCGTCGCCCCAGGTGGTCTTCATCCGGTACACGGGGCCCTGGGGCCAGGCCTCGCCGCCCTGAAGCTGGAAGCGCGTGAGCTCGTTCATCGGCAGGTCGACGGGCACGTCGTTGCCGCCCACCGCGATGCCCATCGCGAGCCGTGGATCAGACCACCGCCCACGCAGCTCGCTGCCGTTGCGGAGCCACACGTTGACGAGGTTCTCGCCCACCTGGAGGCCTTCGCTCGACACGGGGAGCACCTCGCCCACGTGGGCCAGCGGCACCTCGACGATGCCTGCTCCCGTCGCGAGGCGGAGCACGCGGGTGTGCACCTCCCCCATGAGCACCTGCCCGTCGGCCAGCGTGGCGCGGACGGCGGTTTCAACGGCGGGATGCGGGTGGAAAGCGGCGAGAAGGTCGAACATGTGAGCCTCGGTCAACGCCGGCACTACGCCGGCGGACGCCCGAGGCTTACAGCTCGCTTCGACGAGTCGACGATTGTCGACTAGCCCTTACGACGCCAGATCCCAGGGCTGACCTCGACGCTGTCTTCGTGTCGCGACTCGGGCCGCGAGGCGGCGCCCCACCGGGGCCGCGCGGGCTCCTGAGTGGGCGACGGCGGCGCGGAAGATCCCCACAGGCGCGGGCTGTCGTCGCGATCGCGGCGCTGGTGACCGTCACGACGCGGACCGTCGTCGCGACGCCCACCGCCGTCCTGCCGGGGCGAGTTCCGGTTGTCGCGACGGCTGTCGCCCTGCGGGGCGCGCGGCGCGCCATGCGACGCACCCTGCCCCTGGCGCTTGGCATCACCACGGGCGCGATCAGCCGCCTTCTGGGCCCGGATCTGGGCGATTCGCTCGCCCACGGGGATCTCCAGGCGCTCGGCCGGCCGGGCGTCGTAGTCGAAGCCCTCCACCCGCACGCGGTCGAGCTTTCGGCCGATGGCCCTCTCGATCGCCGCGAGGTCGCCTTCCTCATCGCGACTCACAAACGTGAAAGCCTCGCCTGTGGCCTCGGCGCGGGCGGTACGGCCCACGCGGTGGATGTAGTCCTCGGGGAGGTGCGGCACGTCGAAGTTCACCACGTGTTCGAGCGCCTCCACGTCGATGCCGCGCGCCACGATGTCGGTGGCGCAGAGCACGCGGATCTTGCCCGACTTGAAGGCGGCGAGCGCCTCGGTGCGCTGGTTCTGGCTGCGGTTGCCGTGGATGCGCGCGTTGGGCACGCCGCGCTTCTCGAGGTACTCGGAGAGGCGATTGGCGCGGTGCTTGGTGCGCGTGAAGACAATCACGCTGCCGATCTCATCGCGACGCAAGAGCTCGAGCATCAGCGCCGACTTCAGCTCCTGCGACACCGGGTAGAGCTTCTGGGTGACGCCCTTGGCCGGGGCCGCCTTTCGCTCCACGTTCAGCCGCTCGGGGTTCACCAGCATGTCGCCCGAGAGCTTCTGGATCTCGGGGGGCAAGGTGGCGCTGAAGAACAGGGTCTGCCGCTGGCGCGGGAGCACCTGGAGCACGCGGCGCACGTCGGGGAGGAAGCCCATGGCGAGCAAGCGGTCGGCCTCGTCGAGCACGAGCACCTCGAGCTTGTCGAAGCGGACACCGCCATTCTGCATGTGGTCCAGCAAACGACCCGGGCAGGCGACGATGATGTCGACACCGCGACGGAGCGCGTCGGCCTGCGGGCCCATGCCCACGCCACCGAAAACGGTGGCCGAGCGGATCGACGTGTACTTGCCGAGCGACTCGATGTGCTCGTGGATCTGTGCCGCGAGCTCGCGGGTGGGGGTGAGCACCAGCGCGCGAGTGCCGCCCCGGGGGCGCCCCTCGAGGCGCTGGAGGATGGGGAGAACGAAAGCGGCGGTCTTGCCGCTGCCGGTCATCGCGGCGGCGAGCAAGTCGCGACCGGCGAGAAGGGGGGGGATGGACTGCGCCTGGATGGGCGTGGGGACGGTGAAACCGAGGTCCTGCACGCCCCGCAGGAGGGCGGCGCTCAGGCCGAGATCAGAGAACGACAATGGATTTTCCAGTGAGAGACCGCGGCGCTGCAACGTGGCGCGGCGGCGATGCGAGGGTGGGCAAGAAGGCCCGGCGCGTTGCTCGCGGGCCGGATGCTATTCCCCCCTAGGAAAAAGGCAAGTCGCTGACGACGGCGGCAACGGTGCGCCCGTCGGCCACCACCTCCACCTCGGTCCCAGGCGCCCACGCGGCCTTCCGCAAGAGCGCGAGGATCCGGGCTCGGCCGCCGCAGCGGGCCCCCGATCTCGCCACGCCGACCGCCTCGCCGCCGAGCCGAACCTCCGCCTCCAACGGGGGGATGGCGTTCTCGCGCATCGTGAGGCCGAAGAGCTTCTTGTTCACCTGGCCCATCACGTCGATGCGGTTGATGACCTCCTGGCCCACGTAGCAGCCCTTCTCGAAGGAGCAGCAGCTCTCGACGAGCCGCATCTCGTGCACCAGCGCGCGCTCGCCCATGTCGACCGGCCAGCGCGCAAGGCCCGCGCTCACGCGCAGCCACTCCATCGCATCGAGGCCCACCGGCATGCCGCCCGCCGCGCGAGCGGCCTCCCAGGTGGCGATGGCCGCCTCGGCCGGCACGACGAGATCGATGCCCATCCCTGCGCCGCGCTCTCGCGACAGCACGGTAACCTCGCCCACGACAGCGCACTGTCCCGTCGCGACCGCAGGCAGACCCATCGTCTCGGCGACGGCGCTCGCGCTGCGGCCGCCGACGTGCAACACCACGCGCGCGGCAGAGAGATCCTCCATCTCCACGTCATCCAGCACGATGAACTTGCCGTAGCGACCGGCGAAGGCCTCCGCGCTGATCCCGTCGAGCACCACGAGGATCGACTCCTCGCCGGTGCGCGCCACCTGCACCAGGCCGAGCATCTTGCCCTTCTCGTCGGTGAGCGCCGATCGCGCCGTGGCCCCCACCGCCATGTCGCGCACGTTCTGCGTGAACATGCCGTTGCAGAAGCGGCGGGCATCGGGGCCGACAAGCGAGAAAACTCCGTGGCCCACGAGGTCGTAGACGAGCGCACCCCTCCGAGCGGCGCCCACTTCTTCCTCGACGGTCCGGTACTGCGCGGGGCGAAGCCACCCCGACTCCTCCACGAACTGCGCGCTCGCGGCCACATGGGCGGCAAAACAAACGGGTCGCGACAACGCCATCAGCTTCCTCCCGGCGGCCGCGGCCTCTGGCCCGGCCTCAGCTGGACGGTCTCATCGATCTCCGTGTCGTCAGGCGCGTCCATGTGGGTGAGACGCGCGCGCGTGACCGAGCCCTGCGAGGGCGCGGCGGGCTCCCCGGGCAGCGGGCGCATGGGCCCGGACTTGCCACGGAAACCGATGGCCACCGCGACGCCGATCACGAAGGTGACCGCGGCGCAGCAGCACCCACAGCCCAGCAGCGAGACCAGTTCTGAGAAGCCGCCCATTCACGTTCCGCGCGCCGCGTACCTATCGCGCGCTGCGGATCGCGCAGGCGACACGGGCTACCAGGGCCCACATGGACATGCTCCCGCCGGCGCTGCAACCCGTGCTCCTCGACGGCCGCCTCCCCGCGATGATCGCTGGCATCGTGTTTCTTGCCTTCGGCGCCCGAGTCTACGGGCTGGTTGTGGTCGCGCCCGGCATCATCGGCGGCCTCGCGCTGGGCGCCTCCGTGGGCCAACTCGTGGGTGGACCGCTGGCAGTGAGCGTGGCGATGGTGATCCTGGCGCTGATTGGCGCCGTGGCCTGCCAGCTCTTCGAGAAGATCGCACTGGCGATCGGCGGCCTCGGTCTTGGCACATGGCTCGCCTGGATGGCCTGGCCCCTCGCCCTGCGTACCGCCGCCCCGTGGTGGGGCCTTGTCGGCGGCGGTCTCGTGGGTGCCCTTGCCTTCCCGAGGGTGTACCACCTCGGTTTGAAGCCGCTCACCGCGCTCGTCGGCGCGTGGGCGGTCGCCTGGGCCGTCCGTCGCGAACAGGTGCCCTGGGTGGTTCTCGGCCTCGCGGCGGTCGGCACGGGGGTCCAGTTCTGGCTCGGCGGCGGCGGTGGCACCCCGAAGTCCACAAAAAAGCCAGCCAAGAAAGAGCGTTAGCCCCCGCGCGGCACGGCCCCCGTCGCGCAGCTCGCGGGCGCGAAACAGCCCTCGGGGTCCTTCAAAGGCGCGCTCCCGACGCACACCGCGAGGAACCCCTCCTCCTGCGAACAATCTACCTGGCGCACTCGGTAGCCCACCTGGACCTCGTCACTCAGCGTGTCGAAGGCGATCTCGCAGCCGCGGAGCGTGTCGACGAAGGTCTCGCTCCCAGGCACCATCGCGGCCTCCTCGAGCACCCGGTCACGCACGAGCTCGAGCGTGGCGCGGCAGAAGCCCTTCTCCAATGACTTCATGGAGCTACTGTGCACCAGTCGCAGGGTGCGGTCGCCGTCGACGTTCACCCACTCGCCCACCCCGTCTTCCTCGGCCTCGGGCACGGGCGACCAGGCGCCGGCCGTGTCGGTGAACCGCCAGGCGTTGCGCTGTGCATCGAGCGCAATTGATGTCGCGACACATTTCGCAGCAAAGAGTGACTGCTGGTGCAGCTCCGTGGCCAGCGAGGCCGACGAGGCCGCAGTGATCAGTGACACCTGCACGCCGGCCTCAGCGCAGGTCCACGTGCTGCCGCGCATCGACTCGCCCGTGGTGAGCGGCAGCACCCAGTGGCGCCCGGGGTACCCGGCCACGGTGCCATCCGAGAAGGTGGCCTCCGCCTCGTCCTTCTGGGTGATCGAGCTCACGAGCCTCCGCGAGGCCTCGTAGAGGCGCAGCGCGTGCTCCTCGTTGGCGTCGACCGCCGGCTCCCAGCTGAGGCTCTGCGAGAGGCCACCGGCCTCGACGCTGTACTCGCCCTCGGCGCCGCGGTCACGATTGTCGCTCACGGTGCCGCGCAGGATCTTGACGGAGAAAGCCTTCATCGCGAGGTCTTGCTGAAGCATCCCGGCGAGGGGGCCGGTGCACGCGAGCGCGCTCAGGCCGAGGATGGCCAGGGGGGTACCTACTCGAGCCATCGTTTCTCCAGTTGTTGGAGGAGCCCGCGCTCCCCGAGGTCGGTGAGCACCTGGTCGATAGATCGGGCGAGGACAGCGTCGTCGGCCCGGGAGACGACCACGTAGGACGATGGGGCTAGTCCTGAGCTCACCACTCGAAGCCGACGGGGGTCCTTCTTCGCATCGTAGCGAGCCAGTGGGCAGTCGTTCACCATCGCGTCGATCTCGCCGGCGGCGAGCAGGGCTGCGTACACCCGGTCCTCGATGACCACGGGTTCGTTGCCGGTCAGCGCGCGGATAGTCCGCCACGCCACCGCGTCGTCGAAGCTCGCCACGCGCCGGCCCGAGAGCTGCGCGCTCGACTCGATGTCGCTGCCCGGGCGAGTGACGAGACAGAGCGTGAACTCGAGGTAGGGCGCCGAGCTCCGCAGTCCGGGGCGCTCAGCGGGCGGGAGCTGGCCGATCGCCACGTCAGCGGCGCCGTTGCGCAGGGCCGCCTCCAGATCGGCGTAGTCCGTCGCAACCACCTCGAGCTGCCGGCCAAGCTCACCGGCGATCGCGAGCATCACGCCGTACTCGAAGCCCGCGTAGCCCTGTGCGTCATGGGTGAGGAAGGGCGGCGAGTCCGGGTCGGCGGCCACGCGGAGGGCGGCTGCGGCCGACCTGTCCGTGACAGGGACGGCGGGAGCCTCGTCTGGCGCGTCGTCAGACCGGCTTTCCGACTTGCGCGAGCCCCAATCGACGCCGCCGCAGCAAACAAAGATGAAAATCGCGAAACCGGCCGCGATCGCCACCGGCAGCACCGCCAACCCCGCGACCACCTTCGGAAACACCGGAAGCGGCGGCGGTGGATCGTCGAGCACCGAGCGGGGAGCGGACCCCTGGGCGGGTGGAAGCAGGTCCGGCGCCACCGGCGGCGGCCCCTCGATGTCGCCCGAGCCGCAGGAGCCACACTTGAGGTCGGCCGGCCCGCACAGCGAGTGACAGTGTGTGCACCGCCGCTCCATCACCGAGGCAGCTCCCCGGCCGGCAAGCGAAGCCGCATGCCGGTGTAGACGAGGTTGGGGTCGGGACCTACGACGTCCTTGTTGATCGCGTAGATGTCCTTCCAGCGATCGGCGCTCCCGAGGCTGCGCGCGGCGATGAGCGAGAGCGTGTCGCCCTTCTTGACCACCACCACCTTGCCGGTCTTGGTCTCGAAGTCCTGGGACTTCGTGGCTTCCCCGAGCCAACGCGCTTGCAGCGTGGACAAGAGACCGTTGTTGGCGAGCGACTGCAGGCTCAGGTTCACGTGATCGCGCAGCTCGGTCGCGCTACTGGGGACGGCCACGTTGTAGGTCACGACGTTGAGCGCGTCGTCGACCACCTTCAGCTGGTCGCCGTAGGTCTTGAGCTCGTGCCGTGCCAGCGGGCAGTCGTACACCATCGCGTCGAGTTGACCGCGCACCATCTTCTCGAAGTAGCCGTAGTCGTCGAAGAGCACGCGCTCGTAGCTGGCGCTCACCAGCACGTCGGTGAGCTGCCGCGCCACCGGGTCGTCGTACATACCCACGCGCTTGCCGCGCAGGTCGGCCATCCCGGTGACGGTGCTCGCGGCTGGCACCACCAGGCACATGCTGTACTGCAGGTACGACACCGACCAGTCGAGGGCCTTGTACGAGGGGCTCGGGCTCACCTGGCCCACCGCGAGGTCGGCCTTTCCCCCGGCCACGGTGCTCTCGATATCGCCGAACTTCGTCGGGACGATCACCACCTTTGCGCCGAGACCGTCGGCGAGCGCCGAGGCCACGGCCCACTCGAAGCCCTCGTAGTTCCCCGTCTTGTCCTTAGACAGGAACGGTGGTGCGTCGGGATCGGCAGCCACGCGGAGCTCGCCACTGTCGCGAATCGCGGCCATGGTTCGCGGCGCACGCGTTGGCTCCGCCGGGGACTCGGCGGGGGTATTCCGGGGGGCGGAGGACTTTTCCTTGACGCCGACCTCGCGCGGGGGCGGCGAGGAGCCTGAGCACGCAAGGGTGCACACCGACAGCAAACCGATGAGGTACTTCACCCGCCGAAGCTATCGCCTCAGCGAGGCGGGCGAACCCCCACGGCACGGGCCGCGGCCGAGTCTTTCATGGGCAGCGCTGAGCGCATGCGTCCCTCGTGTCGCGACACGGCGACCGCCACCGCAGCGGCCGCGCCGCCGAGACACTCCCCGGCCTCGTGGGCGCCCCCTCCCTGGCCCCGCGCGTGAATGGGCGGTGTAAGCTTCGATTTCAGCGTGCCGAGGTAACGGAAGCGCGTCTCCGGCATGCCGTCGGCGTGTCCCACTTCCTCGGCCAGCGCGAGGCCGAGGCCCGCCGCCGTCGCGCCCGCCAGCCACTGCCCGTCCCCGTCCGCCGCCGCGTACAAGCCCCGCACCGCTCCGCCCTCGTCGAGAATCGCGAGGTGCGCCGCCCGCTGTAGCTCCACGCCTTCCACCCGCGAGAGCCCGAGTCCACGCGCGCCGGGGTGGGCCTCGTAGGCCTCGCGCAACGACGCCAGGAGCGGCGCCGCCGTGCCCGCCATCGCCAGCCGGAAGGCCAACGGATCCGCTGCGGTCGCGACCGCGAGTTGCTCCACGAGCGCCTCCACCGCCACCGTCACCGGGTAGGCGCCCGCGCCCCAGGCCGGGCCCGTCGCCGAGCGCTCGCTGGTCACCACCTCCACGGTCACATCGACGTGCTCGATGTCGTAGGCAACAGCGCCCAGCGCCTGCGCGACCGCCCGGTCGGCCGCGTGCGCCACGACGCCCCCGTCGATCTCGACGACAAGGCGCAGCGCGACGAGCCGCCCAGCCCCGTCGCAACCCGCCACGCCCCTCACCCGCGCCCCGGGACGGCGGGGACGGATGCGCGTGCCCTCCGCGTGATCGAGCGAAATCCGTACCGGCTTACCCGTGGCCTCGGCGAGCGCGACCGCCCAGGGCTCTACCTGCGGCAGGTCCTTGACCCCGCCGTCGCCGCCGCTCGACATCGGCTCGATCCGCGTGGCTCCCGGGCACGCCCTCGCCACGGTCTCCGCGTCGCGACAGGCGGTGTAGAGCACGATCCCGTCGAGGGTCGGCACAGCCAGCGCCGCCTCCGGCTCCAGCGGCACGGTGTCGGTGGGCGCGAAGCTCAGGTCGATCTCGGCCCTGTGGACGCAGGCGGCGAGCGCGGTGTCCACATCGCCGTCGCGACGCCGAGCTCGGGCCACGGGCGCGGGCAATTCGGCCGGGCATGGCGTCACCTCGAGCTTCACGGCGGCGGCCAGCGCGCGGGCCTCGGCCATGGTGGGCGCCGCGAGGAGCGCCACCGCCTCGCCCGCGTGGCCCACGAGTCGGCCCACGCCTCGGAGCACCAGTGATCGGCCGCCCTCGGGCAACTCCAGCGTCGTGACCGTCCCACGGGCGACCGCCGCGAAGATCGGCACGGCGTGCAACATCCCGGGGCGCACGAGGTCGTCGACGAAGGGGCGCTCGCCCGTCACCCGTTCCATGTCGTCCAGGTTGACCGCGACACGTTCCCTTTCGCCTCGCTTCACGGCGGCGGCCTGTCGCATGCCTTCGAGGATCCCGGCGTAGCCGGTGCAGCGGCAGGTGTGCGGGGCCAGCGCGCGGTGCAGCTCGTCGTCACTCGGCGACGTGTTGGCCTGGAGCAACGCCACCGTCGACAGCGCGATCCCCGGGGTGCAATAGCCACACGGAGCGGCCTCGCAGGCGGCCAGCGACTCGGCCACAACGGCGCGATCGGCCTCCAACACGCCCGCCAGCGTGGTGATCGCCTTCTCGGCGATCGACTTCACCGGGAGCGTGCAGGTGAGCCGTGCCTTGCCGTCCACCAGCACCGTGCAGCAGCCGCAGAGGCCCTGCGGCGCGCAGCCTGCCTTCACGACGTACACCCCCAGGGTTTCGCGAAGCACGTCGAGGACGCTGGCCTTCGGGTCGGCCTCCACCTCAGTCTCCACCCCATCCAGCAAGAATCGGTAGCTCGGCATCCGGCGGAGCTATCCGGGTAGACCGGAGCGGGCGGAGCTACGGGGCGCCGGCCGGGAAGCGGTACACGGTGCTGTTCTCGGGGACGAGCAAGAGCTCCTCCGCGGCGGCACGCCGCTGGGTGGCGTCGTCGTCACGCAGTCGCGAAACTTCACGCGCCAGCGTCGCGTTTTGTTCGCTGATCACCGCGAGGCGGCGCTCAACCTTAGACAGGTCGGACTCGAGCTCGCGATGCCGCAGTAGGCCGTTCTCGCCCCACACCGCGAGCGCCAGGATGGTGATCACCCCCGTCGCGGGGAGCACGATCCACAGGACCCGGGAGACAAGTCGATCCATCTTGACGTGTAAAGAGTATCACGCGACAGCGGCACGAGCTACAACCCGAAAACAATGTCGCCACGCGCGCGCCGACTAGGGCTCTTGCTCACCGGGGGGCTCGCCGCCATCGCCCTGCTCCCGAGCTGTGGCGCCCGGTACGTGGCCGTGAGCGCGGTGTACCAGGCGGAGATGCTGGCCCGTCGCGAGTCGGTCGACGAGTTGCTCGCGACCGGCACGCTCTCCGCGGGCGAGGAGCAGCGCCTGCGGCTCTTCCAAGAGGTCAAGGCTTTCGGTCACGACCTCGGCCTGTCGGCGACCGACAACTACAGCGGCTATTCGCGCACCTGGACGCGCACCATCTGGAACGTGTCCGCTTGTCCCCCGCTTTCTTTCGAGCCCCGCACCTGGTGGTTCCCGATCGTCGGCACCGTCCCCTACCTCGGCTACTTCAGCACGGAGGAGGCCCACACCGCCCGCGTGAAGCTGGAGAACGAGGGCTACGAGGTGCACATGCGCGTGGTCAACGCGTACAGCACCCTCGGCTGGTTCAGAGATCCCATCCTACCGGCGATGATGACTTGGACCGAGCCGCAGGTCGCCGAGACGGTGCTCCACGAGCTGGCGCACGCCACGCTGTGGATCCCGGGGAGCGTGGCCTTCAACGAGAGCTTCGCCAACGTGGTGGGGCAGGCGGCGGGAGACCGTTTCTTGGTTCACAAGTACGGTCGCGACAGCAAACAGGTTGCCGACGCGCTGGAGGCCGACGCCGACTGGCTCGTCTTCCGTGACATCCTCCAGGGCCTCTACACCGAGCTCGACGCGGTCTACACCGGCAACCAGCCCGAGCCCGAGAAGGCGCGTCGTAAGGACGAACTATACGACTCCCTCGACGATCGTGTCCTTGCCAGCGCCATACGCAACAAGCCGCGCTACCTCCAGGTCGTCCGCACGCAGACCTGGAACAACCCGCGCCTGATGCAATTCCGAACCTACAACACGGGCGAAGCTGAATTCACGGCGCTGATGGCGCGTTGTGAGGGCGACATCCCCACCTTCATCACGCGGGTCCGCGAGCTCACTCGGGGCCAGGCCGACCCCTTCGCGGCCCTGCGAGCCGCCGTCGCGGTTCCTTGACGCCCGTACAAGAATTTTGACATCGCCAGGAATCGCGACACCACCGCCACGGGTGGGGGGGACGAAAAAATCCTCAAGTGGGGTCTAAAGGGAGCCGATGAACGAATCAGCCGCTCTTTTCCCTCCCCTCCCACCGCCGGTGACGAACGATGACTCTCCCCCTCTTCGTTGGCACGCGCTTTGCTTCCTTCCGTGACGCGCCCCTTCGGCGCCACGGAGGAACGTCCATGGGCTTCGCGTCCCCTTCTCTTCGGCAGGCTCCCATCGGGGAAGGCAACGTACTTCTCAACAAGTACCTCAAGCGTATGGGCGAGATCCCCTTGCTCACCCGCGATGACGAGGTCGAGGTGGCCCGGCGCATCGACGCGGGCGGCCCCGACTCCGAGCTGGCGAAGGCCGAGCTCGTCAACGCGAATCTCCGCCTCGTGGTGAGCATCGCAAAGCAGTACACTTACCGCGGCATTCCGCTGTCCGACCTCATCCAGGAAGGCAACATCGGACTGATGAAGGCCACGGAGAAGTTCGACCACACGCGCGGCTTCAAGTTCAGCACCTACGCCTCGTGGTGGATCCGCCAGAGCATCATCCGCGCGGTCGAGAGCCAGTGCCGCACCATCCGCATCCCCATCTACAAGCTCGAGGTGGTGAACAAGGTGCACCAGCTCCAGAAGGAGATGTTCCAGCAGATGGGTCGCGAGCCGTCGATGGACGAGATCGCGATGAAGCTCAACATCGACGTCGACAAGCTCGAGGCGCTGATGAAGCTCACGCGCGAGCCGGTGTCACTCGACGCCCCAGTCAACGAGGACAGCGACTCGACGGTCGGCGAGTTCGTCGAGAACCCCAACGCCGAGTTGCCCAGCGCCGCCATCGAGGACGCCGCGCTGCGCGAGGAGATCGAGGAGGTGCTGGCCACCCTCTCGCCGCGCGAGGAGAAGGTGGTGCGCATGCGCTACGGCATCGGCGAGCCGATGTGCTACTCGCTGGAAGAGATCGGCGCCCAGTTCTGCCTCACCCGCGAGCGCCTCCGCCAGATCGAGATCAAGGCGCTGCGCAAGCTGCGCACCTCGCGCCGTCGCAAGAACCTCGAGAGCTTCGTCGACTAGCGGCACGCGAGCTCGGCACCTCGGGACGGTCTCGGCCAGCCCTATGTCGCGACACGTGGATCCCCGACCTTCAGGCGATCCGGTGCCCGGAAACTCTACTTTGCCTCCGGCAGCGGGTCCTGCCACCCCTGGCGTCCCCATCGGCTGCGCTGCGCTCCGCGATGGGGCGCGCCAGGGGCGTCACCCGCCTCCCCAACTTGGGTCCGGGCACCTCGATCGCGTCGGCTCGACCCCGCTGCCACCGGGCTAGCCGCGACCTCGACCCCCGCTGTCGCGGCGACGGTGGCGACTACCAGACGACGACCACCCCCGGGGGGATCGGGGCGCGCGGGTCACCCGAGGGATCGAGCTCGTTCTCGGGGAGCAGGCCGTACCTGGATTTGAGCGCGCGCGACACCTCGGGAGGGGTGCGGTCGGTGATGAGCACGAAGGGGTAGCGCACCGAGAGCTCGTCGGCGCGAGTCGGGAACTGCACCCGTCGAACGGCGTCGGCCACGCAGGTGGCGGCCTCGTCGTCGCCCAGGGTGGCGAAGGCCGGGACGCTGGCGGTCACGAGGCCAGCGGTGCCGACGGTGAATTCCACCACGACCTCGCCGTGTGCGCCTGGTGCCCGAGCGAGGAGTGACTCGAAGCAGGGACGAATGGGCGCCGTCGCGACGGCAGCGGTGATCGCCTGGCGATCCGCCGAAGCCACCTCGCTGGTCTGCATCTCGACCACCGTGGCCACGCCCTTCGGCGGCTCGGGCGGGATCTCCTTGGGCGCGCAGGCCAGGAGCCAGATCATCGACGGCGGCGAACCAGCAGCAACGTCGCCGCGAGCGAGGCCGCTCCGGCGACGCTCCCAGCGTTCGAGCACCCGCAGCCCGCTTCGACCTCATCCATCATCACCGGCTTGCCCGGGGTGAGTAGGTCGTCGGCGCTGCCGTCGTCGTCGCCCGGTCCCTCGGTGTCGGCGGCACTGTCGCCGTCCGGCGCGCCGGTGTCGGTGGGCACGTCGGTGTCGGTGTCGTCGGTGTCGTCGTCGCCGGGGAAGAGCGCGATCGAGCACCAGTCCTGCGACGACGACAACGCCGAGGCGCAGGTGCCCTCGAGGTAACCGTCGATGTCGGCGTGGATTGTGTAGTTGCCGTAGGGCAGGCCCGGGAACTCGTAGAACCCGGAGGCGTCGACGGTGGTCGTGTCGCCCGTCTCGGCGATCCACACCGTGGCGCCCACGAGATTGCCGCTCTCGTTGTAGATGTCGCTGTCGCGGACGAAGCCGACGATCTCGCCCGTGGGGTCGCTCGTTTCCCCGCCCACCAACGACATGTAGTAGTCCCAGTCCCAGCAGTCGCCGGGATCGGTGTGATGACCGGAGCCGCCGTAGCCAGAGCCGTCGGGATCGGGCACCTCGTTGTGACCGATGATGTGCGAGCGATCGAGCGGAACCCCCTGTCGCGAGGCGATGTCGGCGGTGAGCGCGGCCGACTCCCGGTACATGGCGTCGGTGTAGTAGGAGCAGTCGTCGACGTAGCCCTCGTGCTCGATGCCCACGCTGCGCAGGTTGTAGTCCCAGTTGCCCGCGTGCCAGCCCACGTCGGCCTCCCATACCATCTGGGTGATCGCGCCGTCGGAGGAGCGCACCACGTAGTGGGCGCTGGCGCCCGCGTCGCAGTTCTGGAACCACGAGTAACAACCAGAGTAGCTGCCCTGGACGGTGTGGATGATCACCATGTCGATGTCGCCCGAGCCGCGGCTGTAGTCGCTGTAGTTGCACGAGGCCGCCGCCACGAACTGGTCGCCCACGGAGCTGTCGCCGCTGGCCGGCGGCGGTGCGCTGCGCTCCGGGTTGACGAGCTGCGGCTCCACCACGATCTCGCCCATAGGCGTGTCAGCCACGAAGCCGTCCTGGAGCAGCTCGTAGACGTACTTGACGTACATGGCCTGGTGACCAGGTTCCTCGCGACCCGAGAACGCCGACACCGCGCTCTGCCAGGCGTCTAGGTCGGTGCGCGAGGGCAGCTCGCCGCCGTTGTGTCCCCGGGCGTAGTCGGCGAGGAGCGCGGCTGCGCCTCGTACCTGGAGAGGCCAGGACCGCGCCACGAGGTTGGGATTGGTCTCGATGAGGGCGGAGGCCACCTCGAGCGAGGGACCGCCTGTCTCGTCGGCCTCCATGAAGTCAAACATCCCCTGCCCGCCCCAGGTCGACGCCGCGACCGGGTTGAGGTGCGAGGCTTCCCAGCCGATCGCGAAGAGCACCTCCACCGGCACCTCGTGCTCGGCGGCGGCAAGCTGAAACTCGCGTTCCAGGGGTCCAGGAGCAGCGGCGAAAGCGAGCGAGGCAAGGATCACGCGGGCTCCGTGGAGGGCCGCGGGTTTATCACGAATGCGGGCGATCCGCGCGGCTCACCAGGGGGCGATGTCGCTCCAGGTCCAGGCGATGACCACCTCGGGAACACCGTCGAGGTTGATGTCGTCGGCCTGCTCGGCCAGGAGCACGCCATCGTCGTACGTGAAGGTGGTGTAGGCGGTGAGGTCGCCCGATGCACCCACACACCGGTAGGCCGCCACCCGGTCGCACTCGTTCCACACGTGCGTGCAGGTCTCGTCCACGAGACCATCGGCCATGCCGAAGCGATCGAGGTCGCCATCGCGGGACACCGTCGCTAGGCGGCCACGCTCGTCGTGGGTGAGCGACCAGATCGTCGTGGGGATGCCGTCGCAGCCACCCGCCTGGTCGCCCCAGGTTTGATCGTCGATGCGGCCCACGAGCCGCCCCTCGGCGTCGAAGTCCAGGCGGCCACAATCGTCCAGGACGCCCTCGTACACGGCGCTCCGCCCATCGACGGACCAGGTGTAGTACGTGGCGGTCACGTGGCCGGTCGACGGGGTCGGGACGCCCACGACGATGGCGGGCTCCTCCGGAACCTGGAAATGGTCGATGTAGTGCGAGGTGCCGCATGAACCCGAGTGGGTGTCGCCCACCTCGTGGACCAGCCGACCGGACACGTCGTAGTGGTAGCTCAAGGTGCTCCCACCGGTCCACCCCCCCTTGTAGAAGCACGAACGCTCCTCACTTACAATGAGATCGCCCTCCCGAGCCAGCGTGAACTCGGAAGGCTCATCCCACTCGTACTGGTCGTCCGAGAGTCGGTAGCTGCTCAGGCGTCCCTCGGCATCGAAGACCCACTGCGCGTAGGAATACACACCCCAGTAGACCACCGGGTGACCGTAGGCGTCGAAGCTCCACTCCGGCCATGCGTCGGGCTCCGCCGACGAGAACCCCCACAGCACCTCCACGCTGACCCTGGAGGGGTCGTAGGGCGCCGACTCGAAGGTGGTGGACGTGCACGTGTCGGGGAAGACCGGGGGCACCCACGTCGCGGCCCCCGTGTCACCGGTGTCGCCGGTGTCACCCGACGAGGCGCCGTCGACTTCGCTCGCCGGGGAGCCGGGCGAGTCGCCGCGCCTGGCACCCGCGCCCGAGCACCCGAGCAGGTTCGCGGCGAATGGCATCAGGACGGCGAGGCACCACATCCGAGTTCTCTATCCGCACGGGGCGGCCCCGCCGACCGGGCGGGGTTAGACCGCGCGGCCTCGCCCGGGTGCCCTCTTGACCACGCTCGCCGACCTCGCCGCCTCTCCCGATCGTTTCGTCACCCGCCACGTCGGCCCCCGGGCGCGCGACATCGAGGCGATGCTCGCGACGGTGGGCTCCCCGAGCCTCGACGCCTTGATCGACAGCACCGTCCCCGCGCTGATCCGCACCGCGCGTCCGCTCCAAACCGGGGCCGCCCTCTCCGAGGTCGACGCGCTCGCGCGCGCCCGCGGCTACGCCGAGGCCAACCAGGTGTTCCGCAGCTACCTGGGCATGGGCTACCACGACACCGTCACCCCGGGGGTGATCCTCAGGAACATCCTAGAAAACCCGGGCTGGTACACCCAGTACACGCCCTACCAGGCGGAGATCTCGCAAGGCCGCATGGAAGCCTTGCTCATCTTCCAGACGATGATCGAGGATCTCACGGGGCTTCCCATCGCCAACGCGAGCTTGCTCGACGAGGCCACCGCCGCCGCCGAGGCGATGACGATGAGCCACGGCCTGCGCAAGGACGAGGCGGTCAACGCCTTCTTCGTGGCCGACAACTGTCACCCCCAGACCATCGAGGTGGTGCGCACCCGCGCGGCGCCCCTCGGCATCGACGTCATCGTGGGCGACCCGGGGAGCTTCGAGTTCGACGTCCCGATCTTCGGCCTCTTGCTCCAGTACCCCGCCACCGACGGCGCGATCTACGACGACCGGCCGCTGGTCGAACGCGCGCACGCGCACGGCGCGATCGTCACCGTGGCCGCCGACATCCTCTCGCTCACGATGCTCACCCCCCCGGGCGAGTGGGGCGCCGACATCTGCGTGGGCTCGGCCCAGCGTTTCGGCGTGCCGCTCGGCTCCGGCGGTCCACACGCGGCCTTCTTCTCCTGCAAGGACGAGTACAAGCGCGCGATGCCCGGTCGCCTCATCGGCGTGTCGGTGGATGCCACGGGCAAGCCGGCGCTCCGGCTCACCCTCCAAACGCGCGAGCAGCACATTCGGCGCGAGACAGCCACCTCCAATCTCTGCACCGCACAGGTGCTCCTCGCGATCATCGCCGCGATGTACGCGGTGTACCACGGGCCGGACGGGCTCCGCCGGATCGCCAGCCGCGTCCATGGCATGGCCAGCGCCCTCGCCGCCGGGCTCGCCAACGCCGGGCACTCGGTGTCCGAGTTGCCCTTCTTCGACACGGTGCGCGTCAACGTGGGCGCCCAGGCGCCGGTGGTGCTCGCCCAGGCCCACGCCCGCGAGATCAACCTGCGCGATCTCGGCAACGGCAACCTCGCCATCGCGCTCGACGAGTGCACCTCGGTGGCCGACGTCGCCGACATCCTCGCGTGCTTCGGCGTGAGCGCCCCGGCCACGGCGCTCCCGGTCGACAACCGCGTGCCCAGCGCCTTCCGCCGCGCCTCGGCATTCCTGACACACGCACACTTCAACCGCTACCACAGCGAAACGGAGATGCTCCGCTTCATCTGGCGACTGCAGAGTCGCGACCTGTCGCTCACCGCGACGATGATCCCGCTGGGATCGTGCACGATGAAGCTCCACGCCACCGCCGAGATGATCCCGGTCACCTGGCCCGGCTTCGGCGCTCTCCATCCCTTCGCCCCCGCCGCGCAGGCCCGCGGCTACGCGCAGCTCTTCGCCGACCTCGAGAGCTGGCTGGCCGATATCACCGGCTTTGCCGCCACGTCCTTGCAGCCCAACGCTGGCTCGCAGGGCGAGTACGCCGGCCTGCTCGCCATCCGCGCCTACCACCTGTCCCGTGGCGACGCGCACCGCGACCTCTGTCTCATCCCCTCGTCGGCCCACGGCACCAACCCCGCCTCGGCGGCGCTGGCCGGCATGCGGGTGGTGGTGGTCAAGTGCGACGCGCGGGGAAACATCGACGTGGCCGACCTCAAGCTCCGCGCCGAGGAGAACCGCGCCCAGCTCGCGGCGCTCATGGTCACCTACCCCTCCACCCACGGCGTTTTCGAAGCCGCCATCAAGGACATCTGCGCCATCGTCCACGACAATGGCGGCCAGGGTGACATGGACGGCGCCCACCTCAACGCGCTGGTCGGCCTCGTCCGGCCCGGCGAGC
>SXGT01749968.1_pt1 | contig 32047 bp, 29 predicted proteins | sample 3176221 | NCBI WGS metagenome assembly SXGT01 (sample SAMN11356862, study PRJNA531348) | freshwater metagenome | isolation source: freshwater sample F1-120 | place: China: Fuxian Lake, Yuxi | collected 2017-12-25
CCTTCATCACACGCCTTCATTATCCGCTGACGTAAATCCAATGATATCGATGCTACCATCCACAACGCCCTCCTACAGCGTGCCCCCTTTATACCATACCCGGCCATAAAACAGTATGTAAATTATGAAAATGCTCTAGCACAGGGGAAGGGCGTGGGCTATGCGATGTTTCCAGGGCGCAGACGTGGCCTGCAGCAAAGGCAGAGAGTCCAACGCATGGACGCCTGGTGTGTGCAGAGTTGCATGGCGGCTGTCCCAGCACTACAATGCCAGGCCTCTTTTCTCGACTTCTGCGCCCTGTCACCACCATGGCGTCTTTGACTGTCCTCCCTCCGACATCGCGTGTCCAGCACACGCGATCGCAGCCACCAGCACCAGAAAGAGCAACGACTATGACCCGTATTGCCGTGTTAGACGATTATCAAGGTGTCGCCATGCAGATGGCAGACTGGAGCGTCTTACCATCCGATGCCCAGGTGCAGGTGTTCCGTGATCACCTCGCCGACCCGAACGCGGTGGCGCAGCGGCTGCGTGACTTCGAGGTGGTAATGGCCATGCGGGAACGCACGCCCTTTCCCCGACACGTCCTTGAAGAGTTACCCCAGTTACGCTTGCTGGTCACCACTGGTATGCGCAATGCCTCGATTGATGTCGCGGCGGCGCAGTCGCTCGGGATCACCGTGTGTGGGACGCGTGGCTTACCCACGCCCACGGCAGAACTCACCTGGGCGCTCATCCTGGCCGTGGTGCGCCATATCCCGCGCGAAGATCACGCCACACGGTCCGGGCAGTGGCAAGTCACCCTCGGCGAGGGACTGCACGGCAAAACACTCGGGGTCATCGGGCTGGGCAATCTCGGTTCACAGGTGGCGCATGTGGGGAAGGCGTTTGGCATGTCGCTCCTGGCGTGGAGCCAAAATCTCACGGCGGAGCGCGCCGCCCAGCACGGCGCTACGCTGGTGAGTAAGGACGAACTCCTCGCCACTGCCAATGTGGTGACGCTGCATCTGGTCCTGAGCGCCCGCACCCGCGGGCTCCTCGGCGCCCGCGAGCTGGAGAGCATGCAGCGTTCGGCCTATTTGATTAATACGTCACGCGGTCCACTGGTGGAGGAGGCGGCGCTGATCCACGCCCTCGAACACGGCATCATTGCTGGGGCTGGACTGGATGTGTTCGACGAAGAGCCCCTACCACTGGACCATGCGTTTCGGCGGTTGGAGAATATCGTCATCACACCGCATTTGGGGTACGTGACGGTAGAAACGTATCGCATGTTCTTCGGTGATGCGGTCGAGGATATCCGGGCGTTTCTCAGCGGCACGCCCACCCGGGTGATCGCGGCGCCGACCGCGTAACGTCCTACGTGCCGTGTCAGACGTGGGCCGCGTCCGGGCCGTCCCCCCGCTCCCTACTTGGAACGGGGGCCTCATAGGCAGGATTGTTCCAGACGAGCAGCACGGCTTTGCCATCACAGGCGGGATTCTGCACATAGTGCTGGATAATCCCCTGAATGGTAAAGCCACAGCGCAGTTGCACGCTCACGGTGGGATCGATGAGTGTCCCGGCACGCACGTGGGCGACGTAGGTCTCGACGTCCATGGTCGCCTTGTAGACACCAAAGCCCTGGAGCAGTCCCCCCGCCACGTGCCCACGCAGATTGAGACGGCGGATTACCGCACGGCGCGCCTCGTAGAGACGCCGCGCCAGGCCACGCCGGCGGTAGGCTGGCACCACGCCAATGTCTGCCCCGTACAGCCACTCCCCCTGCGGATCGTGGCCCGTGAGCCAGTTGTGGCCCACGATGTCGATGTAGCGATGCTCACAGTGCACAAAATCGACGGCATTGGTGCGAAAATCCGTCGAGCAGGCCACCACCACCCCGGCGTCATTGACCACGGCCAGCTGCCCCTCAGGAAAGCGGGCAATGTGGGCGGCGTACTGTGCTGCGGTAATCCGTTCCTCCGCCGCCAGGGTCGGGAAGGCAGCGCGCTGCACTGCTGCGAGCTGCTCGACCATGGCCACCTGGCTCTGCACGATGGTCAACGTCTCTGGCATGGACGTGTCCTCTGCGTTTGCGCCCTCGTGCCTTCACCGAGCTGTGTTGCCAGGTGCTGCCCCCTGGGAGCGCCGGGCTCCAGCCCGGCTCCCGCAACCACGCTGGCGCGTGGCGCTCCCAGGAGACGTCGCACATGCGCTCGGTTGAGGCACTAGGCTGGTATCCCCACTTCCTGGTGGAAGACGCGGGCCAGCTTGGCAACACCCTCGGTGATCAGCGCGTCAGTCGGTAGCGCAAAGCACAAGCGCAGATAATTGCGCGCCGCGGCTGGATCGGTGGCCCACTCCGACCCCGGATTAAAGGCGATGCCCTCTTTCAGGGCTGGGCCGACGACTTTCATGGTGTCCACGCCCTCGGGAAATTTCACCCACAAGAAGATCCCACCACGTGGCACCCTAAACTCGATGGCGGCGCCAAAGTGCGTGCGCAGAGCAGCCATCAACGTCTCCGCTTTCTGGCGCAGACTCGCCTTCAAACGGTCCATGTGGGCTTCATAGTGATTCTGAAAAAAGTCCGCCACAATGAGTTGTCCCAAGGCACCCGTCCCACTGTCATTCTTGCAGGCCACGAGACGGCTCATCACCGACCATGGCGCCAGGATATAGCCAAGACGCATGGCGGGTGACAGGGATTTGGAAAACGAGCCAATATGGATGACATGATTCGACGTGTCTAAGGCCCGGATAGCCTGTGGCCACTCGCCTTCCCAAATCAGATCCGCATAGCACTCGTCTTCAAAAATCGGCACGCCGTATTCCTGGCTCAGGCGCAGCATTTCCAGACGCCGCTCGGTGCTCATGATGGTGCCGGTCGGATTTTGCACCGTGGGAATGGTATAGATATATTTCGGCGTCACACCGCGCTGGCGCAGATCCGCCAGGGCATTGGCCAGCGCGTCCATGCGCATACCGCCGTCGTCGAGGGGAATGCCGACGATGTTGACCTGCCGTTTGCGCACCCGACCCACCGACCCCTGGTAGGTGAACAGCTCCATGATCACGGTGTCGCCAGGTTCCAGAAACACCTCGTTGACGAGATCAATGCCCGGATTGGACCCGGGGGTAATGAGCACCTCATCCGAGGAGGCCCGAATGCCGCGATAATGGGCCATCTTCTCGACGAGAAAATCGCGCAAGCCCGTGTACCCCAGCGGACCGCTCTCCATGTTATAGGTCGCCAGGCTGCGGCCTTCCCGACGCAAGACGCGGGTGGACGAGGCAATGAGCTCCTCAATAGGAATCTCGTCCGGGTTATTATGTCCGCCGACGAAGTTGTAGCGTGGAAAGCCGCCCCAGGGTTGAGCCGCGGCAGGCAGATTTTTCGCAAACAAAGTACCATAGTCGAGACTCGGGGTGGCCATGGGCGTGTACTCTCCTGTGATGGTCGCTGACGTGGCGCCGGCTGCGGCCAAAAACGTTGACAAGCTGACCGCATCTGCTGCACTGTAGCAAAGTACCATCCTGAGGACAACTCTCTCCTCCCCACACGCGGGTGGGGAGCGAGTGACACGTAGCAGAGGAGCATATCCATGGCTGGCCTAGTAGGAAAAGTAGCCCTGATTACCGGAGCGGGGGGCATGAAAGGTATTGGACGCGCCACAGCGCTTAAGCTGGCGGCGCAGGGCGCGGACATTGCCCTGACGGATCTGCAGCGGCCTCCAGAGGCGCTGCCACCGGGGGAAATTCGCCAACAGTGGCGGGGGATTGCCAGCGTTGCTGAGGAAGTCGAGACCCTGGGGCGGCGTTGTCTCCAGGTGTGGTGCGATCTCAGTGACAGTGCGCAGATTCAGGCCATGGTGCAGCAAGTGGCCACGCACTTTGGACGCCTTGATATCCTGGTGAACAATGCCCGCGCCATCATTGGCCGGGATAAAGTGCCGGTGACCGAGTTACGCGAAGATGTCTGGCACCATTTTTTGGCGATTAACACCACCGCTGTGTTCCTGTGTACCAAGTTTGTCGGGCAAGTGCTGGTGCAGCAAGGCCAGGGAGGACGGATTGTCAACATTGCCTCGGACGCGGCCAAACGTGGCAGTGCGATGGGCGCTGCCTATTCGGCCTCAAAATTCGCCGTCCTCGGGCTGACACAGGCCTCGGCGCTCGATCTGGCACCGCATCGCATTACCGTCAACGCGGTGTGTCCAGGGCCGGTGAATACCGATCGCCTGAGTTATTGGGAGCAGGCCCAGGCGGAAGCCAAGGGCCTATCCCTCGAAGCGTTTCGCGCCCAGATTGTCGCGGAGGCCGGGCAGCGCACCCCCTTAGGACGCATTGCCGAGTCGGAAGATGTCGCTAATGTCGTGGCGTTCCTGATTTCGGAGGATGCCGGGTTTGTCACCGGTCAAGCCTATAACGTCAATGGGGGGGCCTTGTTTCACTAGGGCAGACTTTGCAAGCCTCAACCACCGCGAGGGCCTCGTATGCACCAGAGTACCGACCGCATCCTCACCACCCACGTCGGCAGCTTGCCGCGCCCCCCGGCGCTGCGCGATTTACTCATCCGTGCCGAGCGCGGTGAAGCGATTGACCGCGCGGAGTTTCAGCGTCAGACCGAAGCGGCGCTCCACCGGGTGGTCACCAGGCAGCTCGAAGTCGGGATTGATATTGGCAACAACGGCGAGCAGTCCCGGGTAGGCTTTCAAACCTATGTTGCCAGCCGTATGCAAGGTTTTGGCGGCGCGAGTGCGCGCCCACCGTCGCTGGATGTGCAAGCTTTCCCGGATTACGGCGCGCTGCTGCGCGCCCGTCGCAGCCATACGACGAAGATCGACAATGCCCCGCAGGCCATCGCTGCAGTGCACTACACCACGCTCGACGAGGCAGCGCAGGAGTGCGCCAGTTTTCTGGCCTGCACCGCCGCGCAACCCCGCCCCTTTGTGGAGCGCTTCATGACCGCGGCGTCGCCGGGCATTATTGCCACCACGCTGCTCAATGCGTATTACGATTCCTACGAGCACTACGTGCAAGCTCTGGCCCGCGAAATGCAGCACGAATATGAGTTCATCCATGCGCAAGGTCTGACATTGCAGCTCGACTGCCCGGACCTGGCCATGGAACGCACGCGCTATTTTCAACACGACTCGGTAGAGCGCTTTCAGGAGATCGTCGCGACGAACATCGCCGCGCTCAATAGCGCCATCGTCAACATCCCACCTGAGGCAGTGCGTCTGCACGTGTGCTGGGGCAATTACGATGGGCCGCATGTGCATGACATTCCCTTAGAGGCCATCTTACCGCTCCTGTATCAGGCGCGGGTGGGGGCACTGTCCATTGAACTGGCGAACCCGCGTCATCAGCATGAATACAAAGTGCTGAAGCGTTATCCGCTGCCTGACTCCATGCTGTTCTTGCCTGGGGTCATCGACTCGACGACGAACTATGTGGAGCATCCTGAGGTGGTGGCCGACCGTATCTGCCAGATCGTGGATGCGGTAGGGGACCGCAGCCGCGTCATTGCCTCGACGGACTGTGGTTTCGGTACCTTTGCGGGTTCGGATATGGTGGCGGAAAGCGTCGTGTGGGCCAAATTGCGCACGCTGCGGCAAGGCGCCGACCTCGCCACGCAGCGGCTCTGGGCCTGAGAAGGCCACAGACAGGCAGCCTACCAATGGCTGCTGAAGGTGCCGTACCCCAGCACGACGGCATGGTCGCCGGAGACAGTCCCCCCTGTCCCTACGGGTGGGGTCGAGGACCACGGCACCGTGCCTCTTCGTGATCCTCACCCCGATGAAGCGTTCGGCCCACTGCAGGCGGCCGCAGGCGACTACCTCATCGCCATGGGCCCGCGTGCCGGACGTAAAGCCCTGAGCATCCGCACGCTCGCAGCCCGGCCGAGCGCGGAGGGCACGGCGTGCGTGGCATCCAACACTGGGCGCACTTGCTCAAGCGCGTGTGTGGGATTGATCTGGAAAGCTGCCGGCATTGCGGCGGAGAGCTGAAGATCATCGCGGCGATTGAGCAACGGTATACCATTTCCACAATCCTCGCGCCCCTGAGCCTGCAAGCGCATCCGCCATCACGTGCTCCGATGCGCGGCGCCCCCGAGCACGAAGCTGACCTCTACCCAAATCCCGCAATACTCCATTCCTCAGTGTACTTAAAACGTGAGGCCGGGGTCAGGCGATAGCCGATGAGCCAAAAAGGCGAGCATGCGGCGCTCGAAAGTCACAGCCTGGGCCCGCGAGACCCCGCCAACCGGCTATGGGGCGCAAGCGCGATGGTGGACGGAGTGCATCATTGCTGTGTTGGGCGCGAGGGATACAAAAGAATATATTTATTTTTTATATACTTCTCTGCGTGTCTTGAGGATGGGCGTGAAAACTCGCCGGAACCACAGCCTCTAGTAATTCAATGTACAATTTATGTACATCTACCTAAGAAATACGATCATGAAAATAGTCTATAATTTTATTTATATATAGAAGATATAAATTTTTCTATTGACTTAATAAAACTTTATTGCATATGATTTGTATAAGTTATTTCACATCAATGAGCGAGCCACGACCCGTGAAGAAAAATGCCTCCGTCAACACTGTGTCTGCGGATACCGAGTTCTACCCGATCCGCACCGTGTCCACGCTCACCGGCGTAAACGCCATCACGCTGCGCGCCTGGGAGCGGCGTTATGGGCTGATCAAACCGGTGCGCACCGACAGCGGCCACCGCGTGTACACGCGTGTCGACATCGATAACATCCACCGCATCGTGGCGCTGCTCGACAAAGGTGTCGCCATTAGCCAGGTGCGGCACACGCTCGGCGACCCAGAAAGAGGCGCGGCGCACGCCGCCGAGGCCGGGCCGTGGGCCGGTTTCCGCGCACGCATGGTCATGGCCATCACCCAGTTCGACGAAAACCGGCTCGAAGATATCTACAACGAAATTCTCGCTCTCTACCCCACCGACTTGGTGACGCGCCGGGTGCTGGTGCCATTGCTCGTTGAACTCGGCAGACGCTGGCAGAGCACCGACGGCAGCGTCGCCGAAGAACATTTTTTCAGCGTGTACCTGCGCAACAAGCTGGGTGCGCGTTTTCATCATCGCCATCGTAACAACAGCGGGCCGAAGCTGCTCGCCTCCTGCCTGCCGGGCGAACAACACGAAGTCGGCCTGCTGCTGTTCGCGCTGGCGGCACACGAGCAAGGCTACCGGCTAGTGTTGCTGGGCGCGGACATGCCGTTCGCCGAGTTGCCGATTGCCGCGAAGCGCTCGCAAAGCACCGCCATTGTGTTGTCCGGCTCGCTTGAGCCGGAACCGTCGCTGTGCGGTGCGCAGTTACCGGCGTTGATTGCGGCGGCTGGCATACCGGTGTTCATCGGCGGACTCACGGCGGTGCGACGGCACGACGAGATCGTGGCAGCCGGCGCGGTGCCGCTCGGCTATGAGATCGTACACGCCCTGCAACGTATTGCTGCATGTCTCAAGTTGCCGGGCACGGCCCATTGATCTGCACGAACACAACAGGCGCCATGGATATGCATGCTGTATCGAATCTCGCTATCAACTGGAGCGAACAGGGACTGGTGCCGGATGCTGTCATTCGCGCTGGCATCCGCCGTCTGTGCAAGCAGCGGCTGGCCGACATCCATGCCGGTGATGCGGAAGCCGCGGCGGTGGCATGTGAACACTTCGTGACGCACATGCACGCCGCCGCGCTGGCGCCGCTGCCGCACAAGGCGAACGAGCAGCATTACGAAGTGCCGGCGGCGTTCTACGCCGTGGCGCTCGGTGAGCATCGCAAGTACAGCGCGTGCTTCTGGCCGCAGGGGGTGTCGAATCTCGCTGAGGCCGAGGCCGTGGCGCTCGCTGTCACCTGTGAGCGCGCCGGGATCGTCAATGGCCAGCACATTCTCGAACTCGGTTGTGGCTGGGGCTCGCTGACCTTGTGGATGGCCGAACACTATCCGGCGAGCCGCGTTACTGGCGTGTCCAACTCGCGCTCGCAGCGTGAATACATTCTCGCTGAAGCGGCGCGCCGCGGACTGCACCACGTGGACATCGTCACCTGCGACATGAACGTCTTCGCCACTGACGCGCGCTTCGACCGCATCGTGTCGGGCGAGATGTTCGCGCACATGTGCAACTGGCGAACGCTGTTCGCGCGCGTCCACGACTGGCTCCAACCGGGCGGGCGTTTTTTCATCCACGTGTTCTGTCACCGTTCGACACCATATGCCTTCGTGGACAACGGTCCGTCCGACTGGATGGGGCGGCACTTTTTCTCCGGCGGCATCATGCCGAGCGACGACCTGGCGCTGCGCTTCCAGGAACATCTCAAGCTCCTGCGGCGCTGGCGCTGGGACGGCACGCACTACGAAAAAACTGCGAACGCCTGGCTGGCCAATGTCGATGCGCACCGCGACGCGGTCTTGCCGGTGCTCGCCGCCACGTACGGCGACGATGCCGCCCGGCAGTGGCTGCAACGCTGGCGCATCTTCTTCATGGCCTGCGCCGAACTGTTCGGCTACCGCCACGGCCAGGAGTGGTGGGTGAGTCATTATCTATTCGAGCGGCCAACGATCGCCCAGTCGGCGTAGAACGGGACAACACCAGGCCTCTACCCACCAACGTGCTTCTTTTCCAGATCGGCTGGTTCGCCTGCGTCCTCAGCGGCGCGCACGGCCTGCCGTGGGCCGGCACCGGTATAGCGCTCGCCATCGTCGCCTGGCATGTGACGCGCGCCGTGCGGCTCAGGCAGGAACTACTGCTGGTGCTAAGCGCCGCCGCGATCGGTGCGCTGTTCGACAGCCTGCTGGTGGTGCTCGGCTGGATTGTCTACACATCCGGCACGCTCATGGCGAACACCACGCCGCACTGGATGGTGGCACTGTGGATGTTGTTCGCCATGACGCTCAACGTGAGCCTCGCCTGGCTCAAACGTCGCCTGTTCGTCGCTGTATTGTTTGGCGCCGTCGGCGGTCCGCTAGCCTATCTTGGCGGCAGCAAACTCGGCGCACTGCATTTCGTGGCGCCAACACCGGCGCTCATCGCGCTGGCTGTCGGCTGGGCGCTCTGCACACCGCTGCTCGTCATGCTCGCGCGGCGCTTCGACGGTTTCGCGCACCGCGCAGACACCGCGACGGCGGTGGCCCATGTTTGATCTCGCCGCCTACCTATCGGCCCTGGCCGTCTTACTGCTGGCGGGCGGCGGTGGCTGGCTGTGCAGCGCCGCAAAACATAACGTCACCATTGTCGATAGCCTGTGGGCGCTGTTCTTCCTGCTGGCCGCGTTGACCTATACGCTGCTGACAGCGCTGCCCGGCCCGCGCACGATCCTGATTATCGTGCTGGTGACGGTGTGGGCGGCACGCCTGTGCGGCTATCTCACCTGGCGTAACTGGGGCAGACCTGAAGATCGTCGTTACCGAGAGATCCGCCGCCGCAACGAACCGGGCTTCACGTGCAAGAGTCTGTATCTGGTGTTTGCCTTGCAAGCCGTGCTGGCCTGGATCATCGCCGCACCGCTTGCGGCCGGCATTGCCGGACAGACGCCGCTCGCCTGGCTCGACTATGTCGGCATCGCGTTGTGGACCTTCGGTTTGCTGTTCGAAACCATCGGCGACTGGCAACTGGCGCGCTTCAAGGCACAGCCGGAAACCCAGGACAAGGTCATGGACCGCGGCCTGTGGCGCTATACGCGTCACCCCAACTATTTTGGCGAGGCCTGCCTGTGGTGGGGCTACTGGCTGATCGCGGTATCCGCTGGTGGCTGGTGGACAGTGTTCGCGCCGCTGCTCATGAGTGTGTTACTGCGCCAGGTCTCGGGCGTGGCGCTGCTCGAACACGACATCGGCGCACGCCGCCCAGCCTACCGTGACTACATCGCACGCACCAATGCCTTTTTCCCCGGGCCGTGTCGCGCGGCCGCAAAGGAGCCGCTATGATCCGGCGCTTCGTTCATGCCCACAGCCTGCTCGCGCTCAGCTTGCTGGCGGCACTGCTAGCGACGACTGCGGGCGCGTCTACTTCCCCAGGCGAGTGGCGCTTCCGCGTGTTGTTGGACGATACCGAAATCGGTTATCACCACTTCCGCCTGCTCGGGCAGGGACCGGAGCAGCAACTGGAAAGCGAAGCGCGCTACAACGTGCAGTTTCTGTACATCACGGTCTATCGCTACGCGCACGACAGCCGCGAACGTTGGCAGGGTAACTGCCTCAGGCAGGTCGACGCCAACACCCAGGACAATGGCAAAGCGCTCGCAGTGCATGGCGCGCAGGACGGCAACCGGTTCGTCGTCAGCGGCGCGCGCAACCAAGAGGACCTTCCAGCCTGTGTCATGACCTTCGCCTACTGGAACCCGAGCCTGCTCGGCCAGTCGCGCCTGCTCAACGTCCAGACCGGTGAGTACCTGAACGTACAGGTGCGTACGCTCGGCGAGGAAAACATCGCCGTGCGCGGCGCCACGCAGCGCGCGCTGCGTTACGCGCTGGAGACGCGCGATTTTCGCATCGACCTGTGGTATTCACCAGACAAGGAATGGCTGGCGCTCGAATCGCGTACCGACGGCGGACGAAAAATCCGTTACCTGATCCAGTAAACCGCCCCCTCAGGAGCAGGAGAAACCCCATGAACACGACAACGGCGTTACTAACCCTCGGCTGTGGAGTCCTAGCTAGTTGCCAGACGGTATCGCGGCCGCCGATCGCCACCGTGGCCCAGGTCGATCTCGCGCGTTTCATGGGCGACTGGTACGTGATCGCCAACATCCCGACCTTCATCGAGAAGGGCGCGCACAACGCCATCGAGTCCTACAAGCTGGCGGACGACGGCAGCATCGAGACCACGTTTACGTTTCGTGCCGGAAGTTTCGACGGCGCAGCGAAGCGCTACACCCCGCGCGGCTTCGTGCTGGACAAAACTTCGAACGCGGTCTGGGGCATGCAATTTCTGTGGCCGTTCAAAACGGATTTCCGCATCGTCTATCTGGCCTCTGACTACTCGCAGACCGTCATCGGACGCGAGAAGCGCGACTACGTGTGGATCATGGCGCGCACGTCCAGCATCCCGGACGCCGAGTACGCCGACATCGTCGAGTTCCTCGCGCGTCAGGATTACGACGTGACCCAGATACAGCAAGTGCCGCAACGCTGGCCCGCACGAGAGGGCAGGTGAAACGATGAACACCAACACGCTCAAAGATGACTCCGTCATGGCACGCGCCTGGCGCGTTCTCGGAACCTGGTTCGACAACGGCGCCCTTGGGCTGGAAGCCGGTGACACGAAGCGTATCGACTGGCTGCGGGTGCTGCCGTTCCTCGCCCTGCACCTCGCCTGCCTCGGCGTGTTGTGGGTCGGCTGGAGCTGGACGGCGTTGAGTGTAGCGCTGGCCTTGTACGCGCTGCGCATGCTGGCCATCACCGGTTTCTCTCACCGCTATTTTTCGCACAAGGCGTTCCGCACCTCGCGTGCCATGCAGTTCCTGTTCGCACTGCTTGGCGCGAGTGCCACACAACGCGGGCCGCTGTGGTGGGCATCGCAGCACCGCTACCATCACGCGCACGCCGACGACGAGCAGGATCCGCACTCGCCGCATCGCCACGGCTTTCTGTGGAGCCACACCGGCTGGTTCATGGCGCGCGCCAACTTCGCCACGCGCCTGGCGGTGGTGCCGGATCTGGCGAAGTTTCCGGAGTTGCGTTTCCTCGACCGCTTCGACACGCTCGTGCCGCTGCTGCTGACGCTCAGCCTGTACGGTGTGGGCGAACTGCTCGCACACCGCGCACCGGCACTCGGCACCAACGGCTGGCAATTGCTGGTGTGGGGCTTTGCGATCTCGACCGTGGCGCTGTCCCACGCGACCTTCACCGTGAACTCGCTCGCCCATACTTTCGGCTGGCGGTGCTACGCGACACGCGACCACAGCCGCAACAACCTGTGGCTGGCGCTGCTCACCTTCGGCGAGGGCTGGCACAACCACCACCATCACTTCCCGGGCTCGGCGCGCCAGGGTTTTTACTGGTGGAAAATCGATCTCACCTATTACTTCCTCACGCTGCTGGCGGCGCTCGGCCTGATCTGGGATCTGCGCCCGCTGCCGGCCGGCATGCGCGAAGCACGTCGGGAAGCGGGGGCGGCATGAAAATCGCCATCGTTGGCACCGGCATTGCCGGGAATGTCGCGGCCTACCATCTGCATCGCGAGCACGACATCACCGTGTTCGAAGCCGGCGAGCATGCCGGTGGTCACACGCACACGCACGATGTCGAGCAGAACGGCCAATCTTATCGCGTGGACACCGGCTTCATCGTGTTTAATAATCGGACCTACAAGAATTTTGTCGCGCTGCTCGACGCGCTGGGCGTGGCCTCGCAGAAAAGTGTCATGAGTTTTTCGGTGCGCGTCGAACCCAGTGGCATCGAGTACAACGGTACGTCACTCAACACCCTGTTCGCGCAACGCCGCAACCTGTTGCGGCCGTCGTTCCTGTGCATGATCCGCGACATCTTGCGTTTCAACCGCGCGGCCCCGGCTCTGCTGGACAAGCCGCACGACGACACGACCCTCGGCGACTATCTGGCCGCGCAGCGCTATTCGCATACGTTCATCGAGCACTACATCATTCCCATGGGCGCCGCCATCTGGTCCACCGACCCGGAGCATATGCCGCGTTTCCCGGCGCGCTACTTTGTGCGCTTTCTGCACAACCACGGCATGCTGTCGGTGGACCGGCGCCCGCAATGGCGTGTGGTCCGGGGCGGCTCAGCGTGCTATGTGGACAAACTCACGGCGCCGTTTCGCGAGCGCATCCGCCTGCGCACACCGGTCGAATGGATCCGGCGGCTGCCGGGGCAGGTGCTGGTGAAGGCCCGCGGTCTCGATGCCGAGCACTACGACCACGTGTTTCTCGCCTGCCATAGCGATCAGGCGCTCGCCTTGCTGACGGATGCCTCCCCCCAGGAGCGCGAAGTGCTGGGCGCCATCCCGTATCAGGAGAACGAGGCGGTGCTGCACACCGACACCCGGCTGTTGCCACGCCGCCAACTCGCGTGGGCGGCATGGAACTACCACGTGCTGCCGCAGGCGCCAGCGCGCGTGGCGCTGACGTACAACATGAACATTTTGCAAAACCTCCAATCGCACACGCCGTTCCTGGTCACGCTCAATCGCAGCGCCGCCATCGATCCGGCGAAAGTCATCAAGCGCATCCGTTATCACCACCCGCTCTACACGCGCGCGGGCGTGGCGGCGCAGGCGCGCCAGGCGGAGATCAACGGAACCCTCAACACCTACTTCTGTGGCGCCTACTGGCGCTAGGGCTTCCATGAGGATGGCGTCGTGAGCGCACTGAACGCGCTCGAACACTTCAAGGAACGCAACCACTATGCACAGCGCGCTCTACACCGGACAGATTAGGCACCGGCGCTTTGCGCCGTGCGGCCACGCCTTCGCATATCAGCTATTCATGGTCTGGCTCGATCTGGCCGAACTGGACACGGTGTTCCGTGGCCGCTGGTTGTGGTCGGCCACGCGCCCGACGTTCGCCTGGTTGCGGCGTGCCGATTAACTCGGCGACCCGCAGTTGCCCCTCGATCAGGCGGTGCGCGATCTGGTGGAGCACGAGACCGGCACCCAGCCGAGCGGGCCGATACGCCTGCTCACCCATCTGCGCACTTTTGGCATCTGCTTCAACCCGGTCAGCTTCTATTACTGCTACGACGCCACCGATAGCCGCGTCGAGACCATTGTGGCGGAGATCACCAACACGCCGTGAAAAGAACGGCACGCCTATGTGCTGACCGATCAGTTGAACGAAGGCCAGAGCATGGCCAAGCGTTACCGTTTCGACAAAGTGTTCCATGTCTCGCCCTTTATTGATATGGCCATTGCCTACGACTGGCGTTTTACCACCCCCGGCGCGACACTCGCTGTGCATATGGAAGACCACAAGAATGGCACCAAGCTGTTCGACGCCACATTACAACTCGAACGCCGCGAGATCGGTGCCGCCACCCTGGCACACGCCTTGCTCGCCTTTCCGCCGATGCCCCTCAAGACGATCTCGGCGATTTACTGGCAGGCGCTACGCCTCTGGCTGAAGCGCGTGCCGTTTCATACCCATCCGCAGAAACGGCTCCCCTCCGACCCAAGAGGCGCCAGTGCGGAGAAACCACGATGAACTCCACCACGCGCAAGCGCATCGCACCCGCCGGCACACCCAAGCCGCATTTTCTTGACGGCCTGGCCACGACCGCCGTGCATCGGCGGCTGGCTGGGCTTGCTCACGGACAGATCACGCTGGTGGATGGGGACAGCCACCGCCGCTATGGGCAGCGCGACACGCTCTGCCGGCTGAGCGTCACCCTGCACGTGCATGACCCGCGCTTTTACAGTGACACGGCGTTCGGCGGCTCGATCGGCGCTGGCGAAGCCTATATGCAAGGTTACTGGAGCGTGAACGATCTCACCGCCCTGGTACGCATCCTGCTGCTGAATCGCAACGTGCTGGACGGCATGGAAGCCGGTCTGGCGCGTCTTACCGTCCCGCTGCAGAAGGCCTTGCACTGGCTGCATCGTAATACCCGCGCCGGCAGCCGGCGCAACATCGCTGCCCACTACGACCTCGGCAATGATTTTTTTGCGCTGTTCCTCGACGCGACCATGATGTACTCGAGCGCGATATTCACGCAACCGCGTATGACGCTCGAAGCCGCGCAGCTTGCGCGTCTTGACCGCATCTGCTGCAAACTCGACCTAACGCCGCGCGACCATTTGCTGGAAATCGGCAGCGGCTGGGGCAGCATGGCCATGCACGCCGCCCGCCACTACGGGTGTCGCGTGACCACAACCACCATCTCGCAGGAACAATACGCACTGGCCAGCGAGCGCGTGCGTGCCGCTGGCCTTGAGGAGCGCGTCGGCGTGCTGCTCCAGGAGTATCGCGATCTCGCTGGCCAGTACGACACGCTGGTGTCAATCGAACTGATTGAGGCCGGGGGCCACGCCTTCTACGACACGTACTTCGGCAAATGCAGCGCCCTGCTGAAAGCCGACGGCCTGATGCTGCTGCAGGCGATCACCATCGCCGACCAGCGCTACGACTCGGCGCGCAAATCGGTCGACTTCATCCAACGTTACATTTTCCCCGGCAGCTGTATCCCGTCGGTTACCGCCATGAGCGCCAGCATCACGCGTGCCAGCGACCTGAAGCTGGTGCACCTTGAAGACATCGGCCCGCATTACGCGACCACCCTGCGCGTGTGGCGTGAGAATTTCTTGCGCCACATCGAAGCGGTACGTGCCCTCGGGTACCCAGAGAGTTTCATCCGCATGTGGGAGTTCTATCTTTGTTACTGCGAGGGCGGATTCGCAGAACGCGCACTTGGCGACGTCCACATGCTGCTGGCCAAGCCCGGCAACCGTCGCACTCCGCTCGTGCCGACGCTGATCGCATGCATACCACCGCCCGCAGTCTGCGGGGATGGCTACTGGCCTGCAGGTGCGCCTGTTCCGGCCCATGACCCGAACAGGCGCCAGATGTGACAGTCCCACGTGTGGATATGCATCGCTATCTCGATAGGTGGCAGGAAAGTACCAAGAGGCTCAATCGCTTCCAGCGCCGGTGCATCGGCGACGCTACGGCAACCTCCACACAGAGCGCAGACACCGCCATCGCCGTCGTACGTCAGACGGCGGAACCACCGGGGCGCGGCTGCGAGCGCACCGGCATCATGCACACCGTGCCCCCCAAAATGCCTCAATGGCCCGCGCCTGGCGAGCGAGCCCTGCATGGAGACGCAGACAAAACAGGGCGCCCTCCCACTCTACTGGCCCCTGCGCCAGTTGTGTGTCGGCTCTCTCACGTCGCGCACACACCTTGTGAGTGATGGCCGCCAGCTGCTGGCCACACGCCACCTCATCCAGGAGTTGCCGCATGAGGCCCGGTCGATGAGGGACAGCTCGACTTCCTCCCGCATGGTGATCCCCAGCGTGTCCAAGACGTCCTTGACTAAGAGCAAGGCAGCTGTTTCGCCTACAACAGTCAGCCGTTCACGTAACAGAAGGCTCCCCCTTTCGGGGTTGATTGGATGAGAAGTATGCGAGGAAACCAGGGACTGCTGGAAGCCCAATATAGTATTTGTATTATATATTATAGTACTATATAAGCAGAAGAGAAATGGCTACCCAGTGTAGAAAAGCACACGGCGCAGCCCTGGTGGTATCGCCCCACAGCGCCGTGGTTATCCGTGTACCCACTCTCCACGGCATGGATGTCTCGGGCCGGGGCGTCTCTGCACGGTCGTCGCGTCGGCGCTGGCCGCTCGTGGGGCGCTATCCCCGCGTGCTATGCCCGGACGGCGCCGACCCCAGCCCCAGCAGCTCCTCCACATTCTGCCAGAGAATTTTGTCTTTTTCTGCGGTGCTGAGGCTGGGAAGGCTCTGGACCCACCCTCCGGGGGACGGATCCCAGGCGACAAAGGGCCAGTCACTGCCGAGGACCACGCGGTCGACACCTGGGCGCGCGCGGTCTGGCGACAGAGCCGATAGAACAAGGCGCCAAGATGCTGGGCCCACACCAGGTGGTACAGCTGGGGCAACTGCTGGGCCAGGGCCACACCCGCCTCGATACGCCTCTGCGCCTGCGCGGCATAGGCCCAGGGACCATAACACGAGGCCGCTATACAGCAGGCAGGCCAGTTCTGGGTGCGGCACGCGCTCATAGGTAGGGCGCCGCGCTGGATCACCGTGCGCCAGACCGCGCTCCAGATGGGCCAGTGCCACGACACACCGCCCCTGGGACCACAGCGTGGTGCCTAGCGCCAGATGGGCTTCCAGCAGCTGGCTGGCGTCGACACTGGTCTGGGCCAGCGCAAGCAACTGGCCCGCCAGTTCCTGGGCGATGGCGAGTTGCCCCTGCGTCCACGCCACATACTGCAAGCCGCGCAGTGCGGGAAACAGCTGCGGAGGCGCTTCGACTTGCTGGGAGAGGGCATAGACCCGGCTGGCGAGTCGTTCCACCTCGGGCGAGCCTGCCCCCTCCACCGCGAACATGACGGGAGCCAGTGCCAGGGAGAGGGTTAACTCGTGACGCAGGCGTTCCGGTCCATCGGGCAGGCGGGCCAGCACGGCCAGCCCCTGGTACAGATGCGCCAACGCTTCGGGATAGGCCCCACGCTGGCAGGCCTGCGTGCCCGCTCGCTGCCAGAACTCCAGGGCCTCGGGGAGGAGCCCGGCGGCGGTGGCATGGTGGGCTAGCAGTTCGGGTTGGGTGGCGGCGAGATGGGGGAAGGCCGTGCCGCAGACGGTGATCAGACGGCGGTGCACCTGTTGTCGGGTGGCATGCAGCAACGACGTATAGGCGGCGTCGCGGATGAGGGCGTGCTTGAACAGGTAGGTCGCCTGCGGTGGCACACCGTGCTGATACAGCAGTTCGGCACGCACCAAGCGCTCCAGATCCTGCTGTAAGAGTCATCGCTTTCGGTCATAGCCTGGAGTAGCGTATAGGCAAATTCCCGTCCCAGGACCGCCCCGACTTGCGCCACGTATTTTGCCGGGCCCAGGCGGTCCAAGCGCGCCATCAAGGAGTCCTTTGACATACTCCCCGGCCTGAAGGCCGAGGATTCTGGGATACAAACGCGAGAGGCTTCGGATGAAGTCTGACGCTCGCTCTCCACACTGGTGCATGCCCTCACCAGGTGTGCCTCGCCCGCAGGAGAGGCACAACGCTTCGCATAGTTCACTCGCAGCGTGCCAACTTTTCCGTGCAGGACTTCCCTGCACAACCGCCTAGTCGCAGTGTCGCAGAGCCGTTCTCGGTGGCGCTCCGGGTTTGCACGCCTCGCGAGCCAACGCCGAGCGAATTACCAGGAGTATAGCATGAAACGTGGCATAGATACTGACGATTACGCGTGTACAAGTGGAAAAACTGTTGCCCTTGCAGGGCAAGCTCCTTCTCTCCCCGCCATGCATGGCGAGGCTTTACGGAGCCTATGGTAAAGTCACGGGGAGACTCTTAACTTGAGATATTTTGAAGAAAGAAAACCTATGCGAAATCAAGCAGTTATTTTGCCTGGAAAGCTCGCGAATCTATCTTGAGTTAAATGTCTCGTCACGGGAATGCCCACCCCCGTCCCAGTAGGGGCCTCCCGTACCTGACGCGTCTGGGCCTGAAGGGCTCCAGACTCCAGCACAGCCGTGGTCAGCTCTTCGATGAACAGCGGCACACCGTCCGTATGCGCCACGAGGTGTTGCAGCACCGCGCCAGGCAAGGCCGCCTGACCCGCCACATGTCGCACCATGGTCTCGGCCTGGAGGCGCGCTAAACGGTCAAGGACCAGCGGAGTCACGTGGGCGCGTCCGAGCCAGGCGGGCTGGAACGGGGGGCGGCACGTCACCAGCGTGTAGATGGCCGCGGTGGGATCGTGATCAACCAGACAGTCGAGGAGTTCCAGCGTGGACGGATCACCCCAGTGCAGATCTTCGAGGATGAGCAGCAGAGGGCGCTGGGCGGCGCAGGACACCAGCAGGGCCAGAAGCGCTGCCAACATCTGCTGGCGCTGCTCCTGCGGCTCCAGCGGCAGCCGGGCGGGCGGGCTCGGGAAGGGCAATCCCAGGAGCACCGCCAGACTGGGCACTATGTCGGCGCCTAGCAGACTGCATTGCTGCACCATCTGTTGCAATGTGGCCAGTTGCACCGCAGGGGTATCGTCCAGCCCCCACTGCCGGAGGCGGGCCAGTGGTGCCAGGAGGGGATACCAGGCCGAGTGCTGGTCATAGGGCGTACAGCGCCCCTCAAGGCACGTGTACGCCTCACGCGCCACCTGCTCGCGCACCACCCGGAGCAGCCGCGATTTGCCAATCCCCGCTTCCCCGCTGAGTAGGACCACCTGCCCCTAGATCGCTTTGACCTTATGCCAACGATCGAGCAGCCACGCCACGTCGGCGTCGCGCCCCACCTTTCTTGCTGCTATCGTTCCTGGCGATTGGCGGCACCCCGACGGTGCTGCCGGAGATGCAGCGTTACGTGGTCGAGGTACAACACTGGCTGACCAGTCAGCCGTTTGCTGCCGCATTCACCCTGGCGCAGGTGGCACCTGGGCCCCCGATCATGTACGTAACGCTGATCGGCTGGCAGATCGCCGGGTGGGCCGGCGCTGCCGCCACCACGCTGGCGGTGTTGATCCCCGCTGGGACACTGACGCTACTGGTCGGACACCTCCATGCCCGCCATCCCAAGGCCCGGCTCATCCGTGTCTTCCGCCACGGCCTGACACCGATGACCATCGGACTGCTGCTGGCGAGCGCGTGGATCATGATCCACACGGCGAACCACAGCTGGGGTGCCTACCTGCTCACCAGACTCGCGGTCGTCGTGGCCCTCCGTACGACCTGGCACCCGCTGTGGCTGATCGCCGCTGGTGCGCTGGCGGGGCTGGTCTGAGCGACCTCACTCGCCTTGCTGCCCCTCGCGTGCAGCGTGCTGGGCGAGAAGCGCCTGGAGGCGCGCTACTCCCGCCTCCGCTGCTTCGGCGCGTTGCGTTGCCGCCTCGGCCTGCTGCCGCGTTGCCTCGGTCATCTCCGCCTGGGTCGGTAACAAGCTCCCGTCTAGCGTCGCCCAGCGCAGCCAGGTGGCTTCTACCTGCTGGAACACCCCATGCCAGCGCACCAGCTCCAGGTTGAGCAAGGGGCTGACCAAATGCTGCTGGGCATTGGGGGCGAGCGGCACATAGACCCCATTCTGTAGCGTAAAGCCGGCCCAGTCCTCGGCGTCAAAAGGGTCATACCAGTAATATTCAAGGACTTTGAGCTGATTTTGATACACCTGTTTTTTGATGCCTTTGTCCGCCGCCGCTGTCGTCTCTGAGAGCAACTCAATCACCACATCTGGGCCGCGGCCTTCCTCCCACACCACCCAGCTTTTGCGCTCGGTACGCGGCGCATCGAGCACGAGGAAGAAATCCGGGCCACGGAAATCCTGGTTGCGCACTTGGTGCATGCTAAAATACAGAAACATATTACCCCCGACATAGCCGACGGGGCGCGGTGCGAGCCAGATTTCCATAGTCTCAATCAACAAATTCATCTGCTGGCGATGCCTGGCGGTTTCCATAGGGATCCCATCATCCGAAGGGAGTTCATGCTGGGTTGGTGGTGTGACAACGTCGGGCACAACTGCGGGGGCGATGGCGATGGCCATGATGCTCACTCCTGTAGAAGATGGACACCTGCGGCGCCGAGCGCAACAACGACTGTGGCGTGCTATTCTAGCGCACCGGCGGCCCAAGCGACACCTGATAAACCGCTGGCATACGCCCCAAAAGTCACGTATGGTGGCGCGACGATCTCCCGTACAGCCGCCGCCTCTTGGCCACATGCCACAACAAAAGGAGCACCGCATGCCCCAGGCCTCAACGCCGACCACCTTCCATACCGGCTCCCACTGGGGAGTCTCCCAGGCCCACGTCCACGCCGGGCGTTTGACCAGCCTCACCCCGCATCCGCAGGATCCACAGCCCGCACCACTTCTGGAAGCGCTGCCGAGTGCCCTGTATCACGAGAGCCGCATTGCGCAGCCCATGATCCGGCAGGGTTATTTAGAGCACGGCCCGGCCAGCAACCGCGCCGGGCGGGGTGTGGAACCGTTTGTGCCGGTATCCTGGGACAAAGCCCTCGACCTGCTCGCCGCTGAGCTGGGGCGCGTGCAGCAGACCTACGGCAATGAGGCCATTTTTGCCAGTTCCGGTTGGGCCAGCGCGGGCGTGTTCCACCATGCCGGGTCGCAGCTGTTTCGCTTCTTAAACGGCCTGGGCGGTTATCTCAACACCGTCACCAACTGGAGCTTTGGCGCCGCCTCAGTCATCGTGCCGCACATTGTCGGCAGCATGGACCCGTTGACCCGCCTGACCTCCTGGCCGACGCTGCGCGATCACACCAAACTGCTGGTGATGTTTGGCGGCATGGCGCCGAAAAATCTGCAAGTGCAAAGCGGCGGCCTGGTGCAGCACCGTACCCTCGACTGGCTGCGGCAACTACGCCAGGCTGGGGTAGAATACGTCAACATCAGCCCCATGCGCAGCGATGCCGCCGACCAGCTTGACGCCGAATGGCTGGCGGTGCGTCCCAACACCGACACGGCCCTGATGCTCGGCCTGGCGCATACGCTGCTGGTTGAGGGTCTGCATGACGCGGACTTTCTGGCGCGCTACTGCGTGGGCTTTGAGCGTTTCCGGGCCTATCTCCTGGGTGAGAGCGATGGCCAGCCCAAAGACGCCGCCTGGGCCGCCGCAATTAGCGAGATTCCCGCCGAGCACATTCAACGCCTGGCCCGCCGCATGGCCGCGGTGCGCACCATGATCACCGTGAGCTGGTCGATCCAACGCGCTGACCACGGCGAACAGCCCTACTGGGCCGCCATGACCCTGGCCGCCATGCTGGGCCAGATCGGCTTGCCCGGCGGCGGGGTGGGTTTTGGCTACGGCGCCACTGGCGGCAATGGCAATGCCTCAGCCCGCATGCCGCAGCCCAAACTACCCACCGGCAGCAATCCCATCAAAACCTTCGTACCCGTGGCGCGCTTTGCTGACATGCTGCTCAACCCCGGCGCGTCCTACGATTTTAACGGCCAGCGCCTGACCTATCCCGACGTCCGCCTGGTGTACTGGTGCGGCGGCAATCCCTTCCACAAGGTGCAAGACCTCAACAAACTGCTGCGCGCCTGGCAGCGCCCCGAGACCATCATCATCCACGAGCCCTGGTGGACCCCGGCAGCGCGCCGAGCCGATATTGTTTTGCCCTGTGCCACCACGCTGGAGCGCAACGATCTCGGCGTGTCCATGTCCGATGGCTGTTACTTTGCCATGCAGCAAGCCATTACCCCAGTGGGCCAGGCACGTAGCGATTACGATATCTACCGTGCTCTGGCAACGCGGCTGGGCTTTGCCGAGCGCTTTACCGAGGGTCGTAGTGAGATGGACTGGCTGCGCCATCTCTATGCCGAGGCACGCCAGCAAGCCGCCCAGCAACAGCTTGACTTGCCGCCCTTTGAAGCGCTGTGGGAAGCTGGCATGGTGGAAGTGCCACGCCCGGAGCATCCGCCGGTGCTGTTTACGGCGTTTCGCCAGGATCCCGAGGCCAACCCGCTCAAAACGCCGTCGGGCCGCATTGAGATTTTTTCCGAGACTATTCACAGCTTTGGCTATGACGACTGTCCGGGCCATGCCACCTGGCTCGAACCCGCCGAGTGGCTGGGCAGTCCGCAGACGGCGCAGTACCCGCTGCACCTGCTGTCGAACCAGCCCAACGCCCGCCTGCACAGCCAGCTCGATTGCAGCACCGTCAGCCGCCAGGCCAAAGTGGCGAACCGCGAGGCCCTGTGGCTGCATCCCACGGACGCCGCGGCACGCGGCATCCGCGATGGAGAGGTGGTGCGGGTGTACAACACGCGCGGTGCCTGCCTGGCCGGGGCCGTGGTGACGGAGGCGATCCGCCCTGGCGTGGTGCAACTGGCCACTGGGGCGTGGTTTGACCCGGAGGACCCGGCAACGCTCGGCAGTCTGGACAAACACGGCAATCCGAATGTGTTGACGCTGGACAAGGGCACGTCGAAGCTCGGGCAGTGCAGCAGTGCGCAGACGGTACTGGTGCAGGTGGCGCGGCTGACTGAGGCCCCGCCGCCGCTGACGGCGTTTACGCCGCCGGCTATGGGGGCATCGGTGGGGGCGTAGGAGGGGAGCGTTCGATCCCTACGCGCCGGTGATGTCACGCACGTGCTGGCTTCACCGGCGCTCGCCGCCGGTGGCGGGTGCTTTGTGGTAGGGTGCCGCTCTCGGGGGCGGGCTCGCTGGCGGATGTGATGACGTACACGTGCTGACTCTCCACGCTGGCGAAGACGCGGTCCCGGAGTTCCTCAAGGCCGTGTTGGACCTGGATCGCCTCGTGGATCGCTTCAACAACGGGATTACCGGTCTCCAGGATGATCACGCCTGTCAGGGACACGAGTTCCCGTATGTCAAGCCGGGCATACAGCTTGTTGACAATATAGTCCAGACTTTGCAAGTTGTCCGCGTGCAGATATGGTGCAGATACTAGGAGATCCCACTGCCCATAGACATCTTCACGAAGTAACAGGGCAAAGAGCGAGCATAAGCCTTTTTCATCGGTGATTTCACGTTCTACAGCCACTAGTTTTTCCAGTAATTTCTTCATAAGACCCTCAAGAGTGTCCTGGCTGAGGTCAGCATGGACTCAGCTACCTGCCGGGTTGTACTGCCAATGGGCTTAGAGCGCAATTCCGGCTCCCAGCTTACCACCTCTGACCATGCTACCATTGTAGTGGCTTTCGTGCGTGCCTCGATGCCGCTAAGACGGAGTAGCACCCGGAGATTGTGCGTGCGGAAACTTTGGTAGTGCTGAAATTCTCCTCCTGTCGAAGGATAGCCGTCCCAGTTCAACGTCTTACAAATCCGCGCTTTCAAAGCAATTTCGACGGCATAGCCACAGAGGTACACCGCGCCATCATACCGGCGCGCACGATACAACGCCTCAGCATCTCGGAGCCGGGCTCGGGCGATCTTGTGGAGGTCTGCCCTGGGAATCATCGTCGCCGCATCCCTGCGCTCCCTTGCCGCTGCTGCCTAATGAAGATGGTCACCATGCCGCTTGCAAGACGCATCGTCATACCGCAGGGCTAGTACGTCATTTTAACCAAAAATAAGAGTTTTGCTGTTATGAGTCTCCGTGCCACCCTAAGCATGGAGGATTTATGACTGAGAAACGCTCCATTGTCAAACTGACGGAAGAAGAACGCGATCGCCTGGAAGGCATGCTGAAGAAGGGCAAGCATTCTGCGGCTGTGCTGACCAAGATACGGATATTGCTGAAGGCGGATGCGGATCATCCGGAAGGCGGGTGGACGGACGCGGCGATTTGCGAGGCGTTATCCCGGAACAAGACTCGCCCTGAGGAGGTTCGTAAAATATTTATTCTTGAAGGTCTGGAGCGTATTTTGACGCGTAAGCAGCGTGAGATGCCGGCGATTGCGCCGACATGCGATGGCGAGGCGGAGGCTCGCCTGATTCAACTGGCCTGTTCGCAGCCGCCGGAAGGCCGCGCCCGCTGGACTCTGCAGTTCCGGGCGGAAGAAGTGGTGGAACTGAAGCTTGTGGACGCCGCCAGCGACAGCACGGTGTACCGGACGCTAACAAAAACTCTCGTACACCCCGTATCACAAAACAGTGGGTTATCCCGCCCGAGGAAAACGCGGCCTTCGTAGCCGACATGGAGGATGTGCTGGAGGTCTCTACCCGTCCGCACGACCCTGATAAGCCACTGATATGCCGCGATGAAGCGAGCGAACACCTGACGCAGGAAACGCGTCTCCCTATCCCCATGAAACCTGGTGAGCCGGAACGTTTCGACTATGAATACGAGCGCAAGGGCACCGCCAATCTCTTGATGAGGTGCGCGCCGCTGGAAGGTGGGCGGAATGTCGAAGTTCCCGACCGCCGTATCGCCCGCGATTATGCGCAGATACGACAGGAGCTGGCTGATACACACTGCCCGAAAGCCGAGAAAATTCGCCTCGTGCAGGATAACCTCAACACCCACGCCAAATCCTCGCTCTACGAAGCCTGCCCGCCCGAAGAAGCGCGCAGAATCTGCGAAAGATTCGAGTGGCACTATACCCCAAAACCTGGAAGCTGGTTGCCTATGGCAGAATCCGCACTCGCACACCTCTCAACGCAATGCCTCGCACGCAGAATCCCTGACAAAGAAACCCTCGCCAAAGAAGTGAGCGCCTGGCAAGCCGACCGAAACAAAAAACACACCAAGGCAAACTGGCAGTTCACTACTGAAAAAGCACGCATAAAACTAAAACGACTCTACACTGGGATTTGATGGAAATGATATATTAGTACTTCAACCGCTCCACACGATACACCAACAAATCCCCCTCGTGCTTGGTGGCAATCGTCGTCAATGTTGCCTGCACCACGCTCCAGACCCGCTCATGCACCGCCGGGCTCAGCAATACTTCGCCGGGCTGTACGCCATCACAGTAGCGCGCCGCGCGGTTGACCGTATCGCCGATGACAGTGAATTCCATGCGTTCGGGCGCGCCAATCAAGCCCTGGACTACCGGCCCGCAGTGCGCACCGATACCAATCGCACAGGTGACCAGACCACGGGCTGTTCGTTCCACGTTCAACGCATGCATCACCGCCTGCATCTCCACCGCCGCCCGCACGGCGTGTGCGTGGTGCTCGGCATCGGGCTCCGGGCTGCCAAACACGGCGAGAATCCCGTCGCCAATGTACTTATCGACGGTGCCGTGATGCGCAAAGATGACCGGAACGACGCGGGCAAAGTAGGCGTTGAGCAGATCATCCGGGTCCATGGCCCTGGCGAGGTTGGTGAAGCCCCGCACGTCGGAGCACAGCACCGTGACCTCCCGGCGCTCACGGTCTTTGCCGTCTTTGTCAAGCGGGGGTCGCTCCAGACGCCTGGCCGCAGGCGGGGGGACCGCAACTGTGTCCAGCACAGCCCGTAGCGCGGCGATGTCCACGCCGTGCTCTGTCAGCAGCGCCACAATGCCGGTCCCAGCCTCCTCCAGCATTGCTGTTAGCAGATGTAGCGTCGTCACGGTCGCAGCCTCCTCCGCCAGTTCCCCAGCGCGTGTGAACAGGGCACGACTGGCGGGAGAGCGGCTGACCGACTGCCGGTTGTTGTCCGCACAATGGCCCTGGCCCAGGCGCTGGCGTATCTCGCGGCGGATGGTGGGGTCAATGCCACAGCGGGAAAACAGCGCCAGCAGCGTCTCGCACTCGGCGCGCAGGGCGCGGGCGGCGGTGTCGGGCAGGCGCAGGTGGCGTTGCACCTCTGGTCGTCTACACTTCTCCAGACTGCACAACCCGATGAATAGATGCTCGGGCTCGATGCGCTCGTACCGTGCGTCTGCCGCTTCGCTGGCCGCGATGTCCCAGGCCAGCCGCAGACCGATGGATGCCTCTGGCATAGGGGACGGGCCACGCCCGGAGCATCTACCCTGGTTGTATGCGGTGTCCCGGCACGGCCCAGAGGCCAACCTGCGGCAAACGCCGCCGTGCCGCCTTGAGAACCGTACCGAGACTAGCAACGGCTTTGGCAATGACGACTGTCCCGGCCACACTACCTGGCGCACATGCGCCGAGGGGCTGGGGAGTGCGCAGACCTCCTATCTCCAGCATGACGCAAGTCTTGTGAGTTTGCAGGCTGCCAGGGGATATCGGCTATCCCCTCGGCCTCTGGGCTGAGCAAAAGTCCCTGACCACCGGGGGTAAGAGGCCGGTAAAAACTCAAGTTTTCATCCAGGATGGCCGATACGTATAACCACATGGTCTGTCACGAGAGCCCGGCATCGCGTCATTTGACGAGGGGAAACCTATGCACCAAGTTCAGCGGCTGATGATCGGCATGGCGAGCGTCATGTGCCTGCTAGGCGCGGGGACGAGCTGGGGGGGACCACCGCCGAACCCGACTCCCAGCGATGCCACCAGGAACACCGCCGGGGGCACGGACGCGCTGCTGCATAACGCTAGCACTGACAACACTGCCTTCGGTTTTAGAGCGCTTTTCTCCAACACCACCGGCGCCAACAACACCGCCTGCGGCACCGTGGCGCTTTTCTCCAACACCACCGGCTCGGACAACACCGCCTGCGGTAGAGCGGCGCTCCACCTCAACACCACCGGCTCCGCCAACACCGCCAGTGGTAGAAATGCGCTCTGGTCCAACACCACCGGCTCCGCCAACACTGCCAGTGGCTCATTTGCGCTCGCCAACACCACCACCGGTTTCTCCAACACCGCCATTGGCACCACGGCGCTCCTCAACAACACCACGGGTGCCAACAACACCGCCAGCGGCAGAGATGCGCTCCGCCTCAACACCACCGGTTTCAACAACACCGCCAGTGGCCTCAATGCGCTCCGGTCCAACACCACCGGCGGCGGCAACACCGCCAGTGGCACATGGGCGCTCGCCAACAACACTACCGGCTCCGCCAACACCGTCAGTGGCGCCTCGGCGCTCTCCAGCAACACCACCGGTTTCTCCAACACCGCCAGTGGCACCTCGGCGCTCTACGCCAACACTACCGGCTCCTCCAACACCGCCAGCGGCGCCGAGGCACTCTTCGCCAACACCACGGGCGCCAATAACACCGCCAGTGGCCGGAGTGCGCTCTACGCCAACACCATCGGTGCCAACAACACCGCCAGCGGCTTCGACGCCCTCTCCTCCAACACCACGGGTGCCGACAACACCGCCAGCGGCGCCGACGTCCTCTCCTCCAACACCACTGGCGCCTCCAACACCGCTAGCGGCAGGCTGGCCCTCTTCGCCAATACCACGGGCAATTACAACACCGCCAGTGGCGCCACCGCGCTCCACTCCAATACTATCGGTATCAAAAACACCGCCAGTGGCATCAGTGCGCTCTACGCCAACACGACGGACAGCGGGAATACGGCCAGTGGCGGCGGGGCGCTCTACCTCAACACCACCGGCAATAACAACACCGCCCATGGGATCAATGCCCTGCGGAGTGTCACTACGGGGAGTAACAACATTGCCGTCGGCGTCAACGCGGGTACCAATCTCACCATCGGCTCCGGGAACATTGCTATCGGCAATCTGGGGGTAGCTGGCGAAGCGAATACCATCCGGCTTGGGAGCAGCAGCCACACGCGGGCCTTCCTGGGCGGCATCGTCGGGGTGCCGGTGAGTGGCAGTGCGGTCCTCATTAATAGCGCGGGCCAGCTCGGCATCCAGGCGTCCTCGGCGCGCTACAAACGCGACATCCAGCCCATGGGGACGCAGAGTCAGGGCCTGTTCCGGCTCCGGCCCGTGACGTTTCGCTACAAGCAGGACAAGCAGGGGGATCGGCAGTACGGCTTGATTGCCGAGGAGGTGGCCAAGGTGTATCCGGAACTCGTGACCCGTAACGCCCAGGGCGCCATCGAGTCCGTGCAGTATCAGGCCCTCGCCCCGATGCTCCTGAACGAGCTGCAGCACCAGCAACGGCAGATCGAGGCACTCAAAGCCGAAAATATACGCTTACGGGTCCAGAATGAGCGCTTACAGGTCCAGCTCCACACACGCGACATGGCGCAACAGGCTCAGAACACCGCCACCGCCGTGCGCCTCGAACGCCTGGAGGCGACGCTCGCCGGCATACCCACGCTGGCCAGTCGCTAGCGGGCTGTCCGCTCGTACTGCTTTGACCGCGCTATTTTGAGAGCTGTTCCCTGGGAGCGCCGGGCTCCAGCCCGGCTCCGGCAGCCACGCTGGAGCGTGGCGCTCCCAGGATAACGACGCAACTGAGGTCAGTTGAGGCAGTACAACAGGGGACAGATAGATTACCACGCTGAGAACTGCCTCACGCCATTTTCTTGCTCAAATCCAGGGATGCTGCGGCACAGAATCCATCACCGTTTGAGAGAGGATGCCCACACGTCAGACGCGGCCTGGGTCACGCAGCGCTCCCAGGCCGCTCGCCCCCGCAGAGCGCCCCAGTGTCGGGACGTCATCCCCCTGCCACATGACATCCTACAAACCTCTCCAACATTTTTGGCTTTTTATCCTACATTCCAGTCTGCTGAAGAACTATTGTGTCGTCTTCATGCCTCGCGGCCATGTGCTAACAGCCAATACGACAGCGCGTTACGCACAACCCTTCTCTGGCATGATAATTGCTTTTCGTCATGCCATACCCACTTTGTTTTCTTGACACATTAGAGATTATCGGGCATAAGAAACGTGATGCTTGCCGACACTCCTCCCCCCAGCGGGGGGAGGTTGGGAGGGGGGTACAGGGCGCCCAGGAGTTCCCCGTCTCCTCACCCCCCGTCGTGTCCCCCCTCCTGCCTCCCCCCGCTGGGGGGAGGTGCCAGATCCCAGGAGGGGGCAGCGTGGCCGAGGAAGCTCCTGCATGAGCTCATCTTCTAGTCCCGATAATGTCTATTGGAGAGACTGTGAAATATCGACACGTCCTGTACCTCACGGGGTGGCTGGCCCTCACAACGCTCGTGCCGGCGCTCGCCCAGGATCGCCGCGAGACACTCGTGGTGGTCACGGAAGTCGGCCCCAACAGTATGGACATTCACGGCGTGGGGGCCAATCGTCCGAGTTATGGCGTGTCGTGGAATGTGTATGACCGCCTCATCACCTACGGCAAGAAAACCCTGCCGGACGGTACCCTCATGTACGACTACAGCACTCTCGCGCCTGAATTGGCCACTAGTTGGCAGGTGGCGTCAGACGGCATGTCCGTCACCTTTACGCTGCGCCAGGACGCCACCTTCCACGATGGCACGCCAGTGACAGCCCATGACGTGAAATGGTCCTTTGACCGTGCCGTCTCCATCGGGGGCTTTCCCACCTTCCAGATGAAAGCGGGCTCCCTGGAAAAGCCGGAACAGTTTGTCGTCGTCGACGAGCATACCTTCCGTATCAACTTGCTACGTCAGGATCGCCTGACCATGCCCGATCTGGGGGTGCCGGTGGCCGTCGTGATCAACGCCAAACTGGCCAGGCAACACGCCACACCAAACGACCCCTGGGCCGCGGAATGGTTAAAGAACAATGTCGCCGGTGGCGGCGCTTTTCAGGTGCAGGCCTGGAAGCCGGGACAAGAGACGCTGTACGTGCGCTATGACGGGTGGAAATCCGGGCCACTGCCCACACTCAAACGCGTCATCATGCGCGAGGTGCCTTCCGCGTCGAACCGGCGCGCCCTCCTGGAACGCGGCGATGCCGACCTATCGTTCGACCTGCCTCCGAAGGATTTTAACGAGCTGTCCAAGGGGGATAAGCTGCGGATCATCGGCATCCCCATCGAAAACTCCATGTGGTATGTCGGTATGCATGTGACGAAGCCCCCGTTCGACAACGTTAAAGTCCGTCAGGCGGTGGCCTATGCCTTGCCGTATGACAAGATCATGGACGCGGCGTTCTACCATCGCGGCATCAAACTGTATGGCGCGACCTGGTCACGTCCCAGTAGCGCCGCCTGGCCTCAGCCTTTCCCGTACAGCCCGGATATGGCCAGGGCCAGGGCCTTACTGGCGGAAGGGGGCTATCCCAACGGTTTTGAGACCACGCTGTCTTTCGATCTGGGGCTGGCCACGGTAGGGGAGCCCACGGCGTTGCTGGTGCAGGAGGCGCTGGCACAGATCGGGATCAAGACGACGCTCAACAAGATCCCCGGTGCCAACTGGCGCGGCGCCCTGCTGAAGAAAGATATGCCGCTCATTATCAACAACTTCGGTGGTTGGCTGAACTATCCGGAGTATTTTTTCTTCTGGTGTTATCATGGGCAGAATGCCGTCTTCAACACCATGTCGTATCAGAATCCGGCGTTAGACAAGCTCATCGACGAGGCGCGTTTCACCACCGACACCGCCCGGTATCAGGATGTGGTGCGCGACTTCATTGCCCTGGCCGCTGACGAGGTGCCACGCATCCCGCTGAATCAGCCATATCTCGATATTGCCATGCAAAAAAATGTCACCGGGTATCAGTACTGGTTTCATCGCCAGCTGGATTTTCGCCAGATGGGCAAGCAATAAAGGATGCCCGCTGTCTCCCCCCTGGGAGCGCAGGCGTCCCGCCTGCCTGCGGAGCGGGCAAGATGCCCGCGCTCCCAGGGGCATCCTCTCCCCCGCGTTCGGTCGAGGTACACGCCTATGCCACACTCCGCTACACTCAGCATGATCGGGCAGCGGCTGCTTGGCACCGTGCCCAGCGTCATCGGCGTCATTGTGGTGACATTTATCTTGACGCGCGCCCTGCCTGGCGACCCGGCAGCGTTTTTTGCCGGTCCGGCAGCCAGTACCCTAGCCATTCAAGAAGTGCGCACGAAGCTCGGCCTGGACCGCAGCCTGCTGGGGCAGTTCGGCGTCTACATGCGCGATCTCCTGCGTGGCGACCTCGGCACCTCACTCACCACTGGCCAGCGCGTCCGGCACGATCTGCTAACCCGCCTGCCTGCCTCGTTGGAGCTGACCCTATCCGCCATTGTCCTGGCCATTGGCGTGGCTGTACCACTGGGGGTGTGGGCCGCGACGCATCCCGGCTCTTGGATCGACCATGCGTCGCGTGTCTTGACCACTGCCGGGGTGTCATTACCGACCTTTTTTACGGGGCTGACCCTCGTGTACGTGTTCTACTTTCTTCTGGGTTGGGCCCCCGCCCCACTCGGACGCCTGGACGTGTTTTTGTCGCCGCCTGACCAGGTCACCGGCTTTTACCTGGTGGACAGTCTCTGCCAGGGCGATATCGCGCTCTTCTGGGCCTGCCTGCGCCAGCTTATCCTCCCGGTGATCACCCTGGGGGTGTTTTCCATGGCCCCCATTGCCCGCATGACGCGTGCCGCCATGCTCGGCGTACTGTCGAGCGAATTTATCCGCACGGCCCGCGCCAGCGGCCTGGCCCCGGGCACGGTGCTGTATACTTATGCGCTGCGCAATGCCCTGCTGCCGGTGGTGACGACCCTGGGTATGGTATTTTCGTTCATGCTGGGCGCCAATGTGTTGGTCGAAAAAGTGTTTGCCTGGCCTGGCATTGGTTCGTACGCTCTGGAGGCCCTGATTACCTCAGACTACGCGCCCGTGCAGGGTTTCGTGTTGACCATGGCTCTGCTGTATGTTGGACTCAATTTGGGCATCGACATACTCTATGGCTTTATTGACCCGCGGGTACGGATTGACGCATGAACCAGCTCTTGCTCCAGGCGCGATATGTGATGAGCGAGAATCTGCTCACCTGTGTGGCCGCGGTGCTCTTCGCCGGGCTCATGGCCGGGGCCATCTGTGGCCCATGGCTGGCGCCCTACGACCCGCTGGCCAGTAATACGTTGCAGGCCCTACAAGCGCCCTCATGGGGCCACTGGTTTGGCACCGATCACCGGGGGCGCGATCGACGCCAGCGCGCTGCTGCACGGCGCCAGGAAGTCGAAATGCCCTGCCTTGGGGACGGCATGGTAGTCCGGGGTCTGCGGCAATGCGAGCCGGACCGC